>OGQP01001815.1_pt1 | contig 12120 bp, 10 predicted proteins | sample 1553251 | NCBI WGS metagenome assembly OGQP01 (sample SAMEA2580016, study PRJEB22360) | human gut metagenome | biome: human gut; feature: human-associated habitat; material: faeces | place: Denmark | collected 2008/2010 | reverse complement strand
GGCTCCTGTCCCTCTTGGCGAGCCGCTTGCCGGAAGCATCCTTCACCAGCCGGTGATGATACCACTGCGGAACAGGAAGCCCCAACAGGGCCTGGAGCGTCCGGTGGATGCCCGTCACAGGGAATAAATCCTCACCACGGCTTACATGGGTGACTCCCTGGGCGGCGTCGTCCACAACCACGGCAATATGGTAGCTGGCGGCGCAGTCCTTGCGGCCCAGAATCACATCCCCCAGTTCTTCCGGACGGCAGACCTGATCTCCGAACCGCATGTCCCTCCATAGCAGGGGACCGGTAATCCGCGCCGCAGCACGGCAATCCAGCCGCCAGGAAAAAGGTTTGCCGGATTTGAGAAGCTCTTTCCTGCGCCCCTTGTCAAGCAAGTTCCCGGATATACGTCCACGCAGCCCCCCTGCGGCGCCCCACCCATGGCGGCCACCTCCTCCGCAATCTCCCGGCGCGTACAGAAACAGGGGTACAACACGCCCCGGTCCTTCAGCGTCTGAAGAGCGTGTTCATAAGCGCTGAAGCGTGAAGACTGAACCATCATGGGACCGTCAAAGCGGATGCCCAGCCACTCCAGATCTTTCAATATGCCCTGAACAAACTCCGGACGGCACCGCGTCTGATCGATATCTTCTATCCTCAGCACGCACTTCCCGGAAAAACGGTTCGCCAGGGAACGGGCTTCCCACGCAGCCAGGGCGTGCCCCAAATGGAGATTGCCTGTAGGGCTGGGAGCGAACCTTGTTATTATGGGGGAATCCATGCGGCGCACCAACAATAAAAAAGCGCAGGAACCTTTTCAAACCCTTTCCGGAAAATTATTGCGGCTTGACAGATAGAAGCCGGGAAAGTAGGAGAGTTGGACCCTTTCCCCACACCTTCAACTTTCAAGCCATGCTTCCTCTTCTCAACATCAACTCCGCCTCCGTCATAGGCTGGCTGGAATCAGCGGCCGCCCAGCAATGGATTGTAGGCATTTTGCTGGTCCTGTTATTCATCAGCTTCATCAAGGAATGGATGCCCGTGGAAATCACAGCCCTGACAGGCACCGCCGTCCTCATGCTCACGGGAATTCTGAGCACGCGTGATGTGCTGTCCAGCTTTGCCAACAGCGGACCGCTGACAGTAGTGTGCATGTTCATTCTGAGCGCTTCCCTGGAAAGAACAGGATTAATAGGAGACCTTTCCAAACTGTTCAACAAGGTAGCCAAGGGAAGGGAACTGACCGCCCTGCTGGTCATCACTCTGGGAGCGTTCATGGTTTCCCCCTTCGTCAACAACACCCCGGTGGTCGTCATCCTGATGCCTATCGTGCTGGCCTTCTGCAGGGACCATAACATCGCGGCCTCCAAGCTGCTCATCCCCCTCTCCTACGCCACCATTCTGGGAGGCACCTGCTCCGTGGTCGGAACATCCACCAACGTAGTTGTGCTCGGCCAGGTGCAGAAACTGGGTTATGACGGCATCCAGATGTTCACGGTAACACCCATGGGCCTGATTTATGCGGCGGCAGGCCTGCTCTACCTCTGGACATTAGGCCGCAAATGGCTTCCATCCCGCCCCACTTTGTCCACCATGCTTCCGGGCGGCATCCAGCGCGATTTCCTGCTCCAAGTCAGAATTCCCGCGGATTCCCCCCACATCGGCACCACTCCCATCAACCTGATGCAAACCGAACTGCTGGGCACCAAAATCGTGGAAGTGCGCCGCAGGGGGTTCTCCATGCAGGAAGAGTTGCAGCACATCAACCTGGAAGAAGGAGACCGCATTCTTTTCCTGTGCAACGCCAGAAAAGTCAACCAGGTGCGGGAAGCCAAAGGCGTGGACCTGGGCTGGGATGACAGCCGCGGGCTGGAAACGCTGGAACAGCGCGATGTGCAAATCGTGGAAGGCATGATCGCCAACAATTCCGAATTCGCCGGGCTGTCCCTGTCCGAACTCAAGCTGCGCCAGCGATTCAACATCTTCGTGCTCGCCATCCACAGGCAGGGCAAAAACATTACGGACATGGGGCCGAATACCAAGCTGGCGGCAGGGGACACGCTTCTTCTGGAAGGACCGCAGGAAGGAATGAACCGCATCCTGACCAAGCAGCGCATCATCCCCCTGAGCCAGCGCCCCGCGGAAGCGCACAACCGCAGCAAACAGGGCTGGGCCATCCTGGCCATGGGGCTGTTCATTTTTATCGGCCTGCTGGGGTCCTTTGAGCAATACGGGGAATTCTTCAAATTCTTCGCGCGCTTCAATCCCTTCTATCTCGCTTTCATCGGAGCTCTCATCGTCATCATCTCCGGCTGCATCAAGCCGAAGGAAGCCTACCAGTCGGTGGACTGGGGCATTATTTTCCTGATCCTGGGAATGCTGTGTGTGGGGGAAGCCATGAGCAAAACCGGGCTTGCCAAAGCCATCGCGTTCGGCGTAGTGGATAACATAGGCCCGTTGGGGTGCCTGGTCGCCATCTCCGGTCTGTATCTGCTCTGCTCCATTCTGACGGAGATGATCTCCAACAATGCCGTAGCCGCCGTCATGGGGCCGCTGGCTTATGAAATGGCCCTGCAATTCGACGCCAACCCCGTTCCCTTCATTCTGGCCGTCATGTTTGGCGCCAGCGCCAGTTTCTCCACCCCTATCGGCTACCAGACCAACACTTACGTGTACAATGCGGGCGGTTACAAATTTAAGGACTTCGTCAAAGTGGGACTCCCCCCCACCCTGCTCCCCTGGGTCATTTTTCCCTGCGCCATCGGCTGGTTGTATCCGCTCAAGTAGAGCGATAATAGCTTTGGAAGGCCCCGGTCAACGGAAAGGAAACCAAAGCGACTGGTCAAAGGCGCCATCATTCCCATGGGAACAAAAAACAATATCCCTGTTTCGTCTAAAAGCAGGGCTCTTCTTTTACATTATCCTTCTCCTTAAGAAGAGAACAACGGAAAACAGTAGTTTCATCCATCCACATTCAACTGACAGTCAAAAATTTAGCCAAAAAAGACAATTAACGGATACAAGGAAACGGGACAGTATCTGACCTACCAGGGCACTTCTTTTGAGGTTCTTTGCCTGGAAGATAATTTCAACATTGAATTATTCAAAGAGCCTATGAGTACCCTGCACGTCAAGAATTTCAACCCGCGTTTTTTCACGTAGGCCGGATCAGAGGAAAGGTAATCACATACCATATAGGCACGGGAAGAGAACCAATTCCAAATGTCTCGGAACTGGAGCCGCCATCCCGAATGCCATGCGACGGGGGACGAGACGAGAGAACGCAGCCTCTCGATAAACAGGCAAGACCTTATCACCGCATCAGTCCCACCCGCATGGACTGGCATTTGAGCAGGGCGCAAAAGGAAGCATAATCCGTTTCGCGGTCGGAGGAAACCAGGCAGTACCGGTACTGCGGCAGGCAGGCGTCTTCCTGTTCCGCATTGCGAAGACGCAGGGCGATGGTTTCAGCGCCATCCGTCTGCCGTCCGCAAAGGCGGCTTTTAAGCTCCTCCTGCGGAACATAAATGTAAACGTCCGCATAGCAGAGGGGAAGAATGCCCTCCCGGCAGGAACGGACTTGCCCAGCCCCCTGCACGTCAATATCCATCACCACGTTTTTCCCCTGTTCCAGAAGAGTCAAAATATCCGCTTTCAGCGTACCGTAGCGGTTGCCGTGCACCTCCGCATATTCCAGAAAGTCCCCCCGCTCCACCCTGGCGTCAAATTCGGCGGGAGTCAGGAAATGGTAATCCACCCCATTGACTTCCCCGGGTCTGGGCTGGCGCGTCGTGCAGGAAATGCTGTACACGCACAGACCGTTTTCCGTCGCGCGGCGGCACAACGTCGTCTTCCCGGAACCGGAAGGCCCGGATACCACCAGCAATGTTCCCAATGGCTGTTTCATGGCTGTCATTCGATGTTCTGAACCTGTTCCCTGATCTTCTCCAGCTCCGTCTTGGCAGCCACAACCAGATGGGCCAGCGTGGAATCGTTCGCCTTGGAGCCGATGGTGTTGAATTCCCGGAAGATTTCCTGGCAAAGGAAATCCAGAGGCCTGCCCGCAGGAGCGGAGGAACCGCACAAGGTGCGGAACTGGTCAAAATGGGAGGAGAGACGGGTAATTTCCTCGGAAATGTCGCACTTGTCCGCAAACAGGGCCACTTCCCGGATGATGCGTTCATCGTCCGCGGAAACGGACAGGTCGGCATCAGCCAAGCGCTTGAGCATGGCCTCCCGAAGCCTGACAGGCACGGAAGGGGCATGTTCCGCAATACGGAGGCGGAATTGCTCCAAGACATCCAGCTTGCCAAGAACGTCCGCTTTCAGGTTGGCGCCTTCCGCCGCACGCATGGAAATAAAATCCTTCAGGGCGGCTTTGAGCGCCTTTTCCACCATCGGCCACGCTTCTTCCGGAGAAAGGGATGCTTCCGCTGCGGAAGTAACGATATCCAGCCTCAGCAGGTCGGACGCCTGGAGGGGCAACGGTTGACCTGTCAGGTCAGACGCACGGTTCAGCAGCTCCGCCAGGGAGGCCAGTTTCTGCTCATCAAGCTGGAGGGAGCCATCCGCTTCCTCCAGACGCTCCACAGAAATGGAGACGCCTACACGGCCGCGGGAAACAGCCCCCTGCACGATGGAACGCACGGAGGCGTCCCATTCCGCATAGCCGCGCGGCACATTGACGGCAATTTCCGTTTGTTTGCGGTTTACGCCTGATATTTCAACAAGGATATTATAACGGTCTGTCTGGGCGGCGTCTCTGCCGAAACCGGTCATGCTGTTCATGGATACGGGTCAGGTTTGGATTAAGAACGGGAGTAGGCCTTGCGCACTTCATCCGCCACGATGGAAAGCCCCTTGCGCAGGAGTTCCTCCGTCTGGGTGAAGCTGATGCGGATGCATTCATGACGGTGCGGCCAGGGTTCCCCCACCTCCGGAAGGGCGAAGAAAAAGTGATGGCCGGGATTTACAAAACAGCCCCGTGACTTGCACCGTTCGTAAAGCTCCTGGCACGTGATGGGCAATCCCTCAAACCACAGCCACAGAAACATGGCGCCCTCACTCTTATGAACGCGCCAGGGGATGGATTCTCCGAAAAGTTCCGGCAGCAGGGACAGGGCGAATTCCGCCCGGCCACGGTAAAACGGCGTGAGGGTTTCACGGCAGACTCTCTCCAGAGTGCCGTCTTCCAGATAGGGCGTCACCAGAACCTGGCCCAGATTGTTCGGACACAGGGATGACGTGGTCACCATGCTCACGACGGCACGAATGATCTCCGGGCGCGCAATGACAATGCCGGTGCGCGTTCCGGGCAACCCGATCTTGGACAGGCTCATGGTCAGGATCATGTTCTCATCCCAGGCCGGGGTTACGGGCACAAAACAAATATTGGGCAACGGAGGCCCGTAAGCATTGTCAATCATCAGGGGAACCCCGGCGCGGGAAGTCATTTCCCGCAGAAGCCCCAATTCCTCATCCGTCACCACGTTCCCGGTGGGATTCGTAGGCCGGGACATGCAGACGGCGGCCGTTTCCGGACGTATGTCCAGACGGTCAAAATCAATCACGTACTTGAACGTGTGCCCGTCCAGCATGCGGATGCCGGGCCGGATGCCCCGGAACATGACGCCGCCGCACAGGGATTGGGACTGGTATCCCACATAATCCGGGCACAGGGGAAAAAGGATTTCACGCACAGCACCGTCCGGGCACGGGCCCGCCAGCATGTTGAACAGTGTAAAGCAGGCCATCTGGCCGCCCTGGGTAATCGCCACATTTTCCGGCGTCAGGTTCCATCCGCAACGTTCATTGAGAAAACACACCAGGGCACGGATAAAGGCAGGATCCCCGCCCGGATGGGCATAATGGCCCACCAGCACGTCAAATTTGCCATTTCGCACCAGTTCCTCCATGCTGCGTCGCCAAAGTTCCGTCACTTCAGGAATAACGGCGGGGCTCCCGCCGCGAGCGTTTGGGGCCCCCCGCCTTTCAACTGCCACAAGCCTGCGTCTCCCGAATGGAGGGCCTTGAATAAATCCTCCATCAAATCATCAATACCCGTTCTGGCCGTCAGATGGCCTCCAATCTCCGATAATTGCATCATGCCGCGGGCATTGTAGCCGCATACGCGTTTTATGCGAGAAAAATCATTGTTCCGGAGGGCGCATGAACAGTTTGACTTTCCCCTCCGTTAAGGTTCATAATCCCCGGCATGTTCAACATCGTGAGATTCACCAGGCGTACCTGTCCGGCATTGGCCCTCACGCTGGCCCTTACTTCGTGCGACAGCAGTACGAATGAAGCCCTGACCTCCTTCCTGACGGGGAATTCATCCCAGGAACACCAGCAGCTCCAGGCCCAGCTCCAGCAAATGAAAAACGCACTGGCCCAGACGGAACAGGAAATAAGCCAGGCGGAATCCCACGATGCCCGCGTTAATTACAATCTTCAGAAAAGGCTTTCCAACCCGGGAAGAATCACGACGCCCTTCACGGTGAAGGATATAGATGTCCTGCCTTCCAAACGCCGCGACTTCGAGCACCTGTGCTTTGACATTGAAGACATGCGCAAAACGCTGGCGCAGCGCAAGCAGGAATTCCATGCCCTGCAATATCAATATAACGCGTATGCGGCCAAACTGGCTGAATTCAAACAAACCCACCCGGTAGACTAACCTCCATTCCCGCGCATCCCATGACCGACGCCCCCGCTCCCAGACAGCCGTCCGGCGAAACTCTCCCCCCTGCGGAAGACGAAACCCGCTTTGCTCCGAAGGAGAACGGAGGAGAACATAAGGATGAAAACTCCGCCCCCGCAGCCAAAAAACGTCTGAAAACCTCCCTGGACGTCGTCTCGGAACACGCTGCGGAAGAAGAATCCGCCCGGCAGGAGGATTCCGAACGGAAAGCCAGGGGAGACGCTCTTTTCTGGAACCTCTGCCTGGGGCTGTTCGCCCTTATCGTCATCAGTGCCGGCTATATTGTTTATGAAAAATTTTCCCAGCTTCCAGACCCTGTCAAAGATGCTCGGGAAGCTTTGGAGGACAATCATGCCCAGCTGCTGAAGAAGCAGGAACAGCTCAGGGAAATACGGAACAGGACCGCTCCCAAGGAACAGCTGCTCAGCCTTTTGGATATCTTTGAACATACGGCCTCCGACCTGGAAGAGACGCAAAAATCCATTGAGAAAGAGAAAATGCGCGTAGCCGGCATCCGGGGAGAAATCCGCTCCTACTTCGAACGCTACCGCCAACACGCCAGAGCCAAGGCACGCGGCCGCAAGTTCGACATTCTGAAGACATCCCATTCAGGCAAAACTTATTTGAATGTGGAAATCACCCGCGTGGAAAATGAATTCGTGCGTATCATGCACGAACAGGGAAGCACCTCCATTCCTGCCGGAGATCTTCCTGACGACATCCGGGAAATGCTGGCCTACGGCGACCCGCTGAATATTACGGCCATGAACCAGACGGATGCTTCCCTCAAATCCCCCGTTATCCGCAGGGCGCCCTCCCCGGCCCCGGCTGCCGCCCCCGTGCCCCAGCCCGCCAAAAAGAAAGTGGTGGTGGAAGATCTGGACCCGCCCGCCGGAAAACCGAAAATTGAAACACCTACCCATACCGGAGATTCCGGCAGCTCCTCTTCCGGAAACATGTGGGTTCCCCCCGCCCATTCTCCGCTTCCCCCCATGCAATAATGACATTCCTGCCATGAAAACAATCATACATCCCCTCGCAGCCATACTCCTCGCCTGGAGTGCCGGCGCCTCCGAAACATGGAGTACCAGCCCTGCGGAAGCCATGCAGCAAGCCGCCGCACAGAATAAGGGAGTAATGCTGGAATTCACCGGTTCCGACTGGTGCGGAGCCTGCATCATGCAGAAAAAGCAGGCTCTTTCCCTTCCAGAAATCCAGACAGCCATTTCCCGTTCCTTTATTCCCGTGGAACTGGACTACCCACGTAAAAAGCAGCAGGACGCGCAGACAAAAACTTCTCTGGAAACCTATAAAAAATCCTACGGCATCACCGGATTCCCCACGCTGGTGTTTGCGGATGCCCAGGGGCGGCCCGTCCACACCGTCGTAGGTTACGCCAATCCTGCCCAGGTCATGCAGGATACAAAAAAAGCGGCGGAAGCACTCAACACGCAGCAGTCCCTGACAAACAAGCTGGCGGAAAAGCTCACTGACCAGCAGCGGCGGGACACGCTGGTTCAATTGCTGAAAACGGTTCCCCAATCCAGCATCCGCACTTTCTACAAACCGGCTCTGGCAGAACTGGAAAAACTGGATCCGCAGGACGCTTCCGGAATTCTCGCCAAACTGCACAGGGACGATCTGCTCCATGCCCAGAAATTGGAATGGACCGATACGTTCCGGAAGAAAAACGTCCACATTCTGGCAGATCAAAATCCTGATGAAGCACTTTCCATCATGGACAGCTACTTGAAAAAGAACGGGCTTCTTCCGGAAGTCAAACAAGCTGTCCTCATGCAAAAAGTGTACCTGCTCATACAGCAAAACAGGGTCAATGAATTGGAACAGCCTCTCAAAGAAGGCGTTGCGCTCCTTCCGGAAAGTTTTGAAGGAAAAGCGTTCGGCAAACTTCTGGACAAGCTGCCTGAAATCAAGAAGGAACGGGGCCTCCTGAAGCCGGGGGAAGAGCCCCCCCTTCCCCCCGGCGCCATCCGGGCCACGAAGATGATCGTTCCCACGGCTCCCGCAAAATAATACACCCCTTTCTTTACTGCCGGGGTCATCCCTGCCCGGCAGGTGCACGCATGGACCTTTCCGCCGACCACATCCTCGTTGTCTTCCTGCTCACCACGCTGGCTGGTCTTGCTACCGGCATAGGAGGCTTCATCGCCTTCTTCATGAAAAGGACGGATACAAAGGCACTTACTTTTGCCCTGGGATTATCCGGCGGAGTCATGGTGTATATCTCCCTGGTGGAACTGCTGGGAGAAGCCCAGCACAGGTTGATGGAGTTCGAAGGCCATACAGCAGGTTCCTGGATCGCCATTGCTTCCTTCTTCGGGGGAATTGCCGTGGCGGCTCTGATTGATTACCTGGTTCCGGAAGACGAAAACCCGCACGAAGCGCGCGGACCGGAAGACATCCATGGACAGGCCAGCGGTGAATTTTCCTCATCCCGAATTAAAAGGTCCGGCATTCTGTTCGCCCTGGCCATCGGCATCCACAATTTCCCGGAAGGAATCGCCACCTTTGCCGCCGGATTGGACTCCCTGACTTTAGGCACCTCCATCGCCCTGGCCGTAGCCGTCCATAACATTCCGGAAGGAATCGCCGTGGCGGTACCTCTTTACTACGGTACGGGCAGCCGTAAAAAGGCCCTTTTTTATTCCTTTCTCTCCGGTCTGGCGGAACCGGTGGGCGCGGCCATCGCCATGTTCTTTCTGTTCCACTTCCTCACACCTACCGTACTTGCGGTTCTCTTTGCCTCCGTCGCGGGAATCATGGTCTTCATCTCCTTTGACGAGCTGCTGCCCATGGCGGAACGCTGGGGACACCATCACATTTCCATCATGGGCATCATCGCCGGAATGCTGCTGATGGCGATTGTCCTGATCTGAACCGGCTGCAGGAGGGAACTTTCCATGTCCTGGGCACAGACGCATTGAGCATTCCCCGGCATCAGGGAGTCTAAACGGAAACCCCCTTTTCATCCATGCCGGAATCTCCTGCTTCTCCTGCTGTTTCCTCCGTTCCTCCAACCTCCACGCAGGCATCTTCCCTCCTTTCCCCCCTCTCCTGCTGGAAAAAAGGTTTTCTTCATTATGCGGACTTTCGGGGCTGCGCTTCCCGTGCGGAATTCTGGTGGTTCATGGCTCTTCCCCTCCTGGCGCTGATTCCAGCCCTGGCGGGGTATATCCTGACGGACTGGCTGCACATCCCTGATACAAGACTGAGCATCTACGGAGACGCCTTAACCATCCTCCTGTGGGCGGTGTTATTCATCCCAAGCATATCAGCCGCGTTCAGACGCCTGCATGATACAGGCAGGAGCGGCCTCTGGCTTTTTTCCCTTTTCATTCCCTTCGGGCTGGGGCATCTGATCTTTTTTTATCTGACGCTAGGAGAAAGCAAGGCGGACGGCAACAAATACAGCCGCCGTCCGGAGCCCCAACCGGCTGATCCCCCTGCCAGAGAACTGAAAGAGCAGCCATTGACTCCGTTTTACCTTTACTGGCTCATCAGCCTGCGGAAATTGAATACGGTGGCAGGCCGCGCGTCCCGGACGGGATTCTGGTCCTTTTTCCTCCTTTCCGTCCTCCTGTTCCTTCCGCTGGGCTACAGCATGATAGACGTTGACAGCCAGCCGGCGGGTTTTTATGTGTCTCCTTCCCTCCAAATCCTGTTATATGCCGCCCATCCGCAAGATGCTCTGATCCTGCTGGCTCACTCCTGCTTCAATCCCACCTTTTACTTTTTCTACCAATCCGGAGAGCTGAGCATGCTTTCCCTGGAGCTTCTGGCAGCCGTGGCGGGGCTCAATATCCTCTTCAATCTGCCGGTCGCCGTGCGCCGCCTGCATGACAGCAATCTGAGCGGAAAATTCATCCTGATTCCCATTCTTATTTTCATCGTCACTTTCCTGCTGATTTTCCTGCTGCGCCTGGTCCCGGAGGACATGGCCCCCTATCTGGACTACCTGGGAATGGTGTCCAGCCTGATGGATCTGCTTTCCATCCTCTTCCTGTCCATGATGCTTCTTAAAAGCTCGCCAGGCCCCAATGAATACGGCGTGCTTCCGCAAAAAATAACCGTATCCTGATTCCAGGATACGGTTGAAAAGCAATCAAAACCCTATCGGGTACAATCAATTTCCCGTGACGCAGACGGAGAACGTCAGTCCCCGAAGCATACGCCCAAATCGCGGGCCGTGCGCACCAGCTGACAATCGGGATCCACCAGCTTCAAGGTTTTCACAGCTTCCTCAATGGGTACGGCAGTCATCTGCGTCCCACGGAGAGCAACCATGCAGCTGAATTGGCGCTTTTCCACCAGTTCCACGGCATAACTGCCGAACCGCGTTCCCAGAATCCGGTCATAGGAACAGGGAGAACCGCCGCGCTGGATATGGCCCAGCACGCAGGAGCGGGTTTCAATCCCAGTGGCTTCTTCCAGTTTCTTGGCAATCACCTTGCCGATGCCACCCAGGCGAACTTCCCCCTGGGTCTTTTCATCCAGCAATACCAGTTCGTCCGCCAGACGGGCCCCTTCAGATACCACCACCAGGATTTCCCGCTGCCCGGCAGCCTTGCGCGCCTTGATGCATTCCACCACGTTTTCAAGGGAAAAAGGAATTTCCGGCAGAAGAATAACATCAGCACTCCCTGCGATGCCGCCTTCCAAGGCAATCCATCCCGCATGCCGTCCCATCACTTCCACCACCATCATGCGCTGGTGCGCGTTTGCAGTGGTTTCCAGACGGTCCAAAGACTCGGAAACAATGGAAACGGCGCTGTAGAAGCCAAAAGTGACATCGGTTGCGCCCAGGTCATTATCAATGGTTTTTGGCACGCCAACTACGGGGAGCCCTATCTCGGAAAGCAAAAGAGCCGTGGACTGTGAGCCGTCTCCGCCCACAACGATCAGGGCATCCAGTCCCAGCCGGCGGACAGTAGCCTTCGTTTTTTCCAGCACCGCGGGTTCAATCGCCCCCTTTTGGTCCACGCCTACTTTGATGGCGAAGTTTCCTTTGTTCACGGTTCCCAGAATGGTGCCCCCCTTGGCTCGCAATCCGCGGCAGGCGGCAGGGGTCAGCCATTCAAACCGTTCGTCCCCTTCCTCGGACAAAAGCCCTTCAAAACCGTCGTAAAAACCCACAACGTTCCAGCCGCGACGGGAAGCCGCGCCCACAACACCTTCAATAACTGCATTCAACCCGGGGGAGTCCCCCCCGCTATTCAAAACACCGATGTTCATATTCGGCGTTCCTTATAGCAGAAAAATCCTTCCCCGTCTACTTCCTATCTCCTTTGTGGAGCAGATTTCACAGGAAGCTGGACAAATTCCTTGGGGTCCTTCATATCCATGCCGGAAGCCTGCCAGTTTTCCCAAACGCGCCAGCCGGTGTTCATCATCTCCCTGGCGAGGGAATAGCGG
>OGQP01001814.1_pt1 | contig 12128 bp, 9 predicted proteins | sample 1553251 | NCBI WGS metagenome assembly OGQP01 (sample SAMEA2580016, study PRJEB22360) | human gut metagenome | biome: human gut; feature: human-associated habitat; material: faeces | place: Denmark | collected 2008/2010 | reverse complement strand
GATTACTGACCAGAACTATAAATCTACCAAGACTCTCATTCATTATCTCGTGAACGCTGCCGGACGCAACGCCAATCTGCTTATGAACATCGGTCCGCAGCCAGACGGCTGTCTGCCTGAGGTTGCTGTGCAGCGCCTGAAAGAGATGGGCGAGTGGATGAAGGTTTATGGCGAGACAATCTACGGCACACGTGGCGGACTTGTTGCTCCGCACGATTGGGGTGTGACAACACAGAAGGACAACCGTCTCTTTGTGCATATTCTCAACTTGCAGGACCGCTCACTCTTCCTGCCTATCGGCTCGAAGAAGATTCGCAAGGCTGTCGACTTCGCCACACGCAAGGCCGTGAAGACACAGAAATGCGACGGTGGCGTGCTGATTTCTCTCGACGAAGTGCCCACAGATGTTGACAAAGTAATAGAAATTCAGCTCTAATATTTACTAAAAAAGCGTTGATATTACTGAGTAATTGAATTTTTTTCTCTAATTTTGCATATTTGAAGAGGTGTGCAGTGGCTTAAAGTCACGCTATCTCTTCAAATTGCGTTATACGAACAATAAAAAAATCAACTAATAGAGATGAAAAAGAAAATCCAGTTCAGTCTCGTTTATCGAGATATGTGGCAGTCTTCTGGCAAGTTCCAGCCACGCAAAGACCAGTTGGAGCGCATTGCTCCCGTGATTATCGATATGGGTTGCTTTGCCCGTGTTGAGACCAACGGTGGAGCTTTCGAGCAGGTGAACCTTCTCGCAGGCGAGAATCCAAACGATGCAGTACGCGCTTTCTGCAAGCCTTTCAATGAGGTAGGTATCAAGACCCACATGCTCGACCGTGGTCTTAACGCTCTGCGTATGTACCCCGTGCCTGACGACGTTCGCGCCCTCATGTACAAGGTGAAGGCAAAGCAGGGTACAAACATCACACGTATCTTCGATGGTCTGAACGACGTTCGCAATATCATTCCGAGCATCAAGTGGGCAAAGGAAGGCGGCATGACTCCGCAGTGTGCTCTCTGCATCACCAACTCTCCGGTTCACACTCTGGAGTACTACATGAACATTGCCGATCAGCTCATCGCTGCCGGTGCAGAGGAAATCTGCTTGAAGGATATGGCTGGTATCGGTCAGCCTGCATTCCTCGGCAAACTCACAAAGATGATCAAGGACAAGTATCCTGAAATCATCATCCAGTATCACGGTCACTCAGGTCCTGGTCTCTCAATGGCTTCAATCCTTGAGGTTTGCCAGAACGGTGCCGACATCATCGATACAGCTATCGAGCCGTTGTCATGGGGTAAGGTGCATCCGGACGTTATCTCTGTTATCAGCATGTTGAAGAACGAGGGCTTCGAAGTTCCCGAAATCAACATGAGTGCATACATGAAGGCTCGCGCCATCGACGAGTGGCTCGGCTACTTCATCAACCCTGGCAACAAGATCATGTCTTCACTCCTCCTCGGTTGCGGTCTGCCTGGCGGTATGATGGGTTCAATGATGGCTGACCTCGGCGGTATGCGTACCACTATTAATAATGTGCGCAAGAAGAACGGCCTTGACGAACTCTCCATGGACGACCTCCTCATCAAGCTCTTCGACGAGGTGGAATACGTATGGCCACGCGTAGGCTACCCTCCATTGGTAACACCATTCTCACAGTACGTGAAGAACATCGCCCTTATGAACCTCCTCACTCTCGAGCAGGGCAAGGGACGCTTCGTGATGATGGACGATTCTATGTGGGGTATGATTCTCGGCAAGTCGGGTAAGATTCCTGGAACTATCGACCCAGAGCTCGTAGAGCTTGCACAGAAGCAGGGTCGTGAGTTTACCGATGTTGACGCTCACACACTTCTCACAGACGCTCTCGACGACTTCCGCAAGGAGATGGCAGAAAACGGATGGGAGTGCGGTCAGGACGACGAAGAACTCTTCGAGCTCGCCATGCACCCTGAGCAGTATCGCAACTACAAGAGCGGTCAGGCTAAGAAGAACTTCCTCGCCGACCTTCAGAAGCTCAAGGATGCCAAACTCGGTGCTAACCTCTCTCCCGAGCAACTCAGTGCTTACAAGCACGCTAAGGCAGACGCTGTTGTTGCTCCGGTTAAGGGTGACATCTTCTGGGAGTTCTCTGGCGAGGGCGAGTGCGCACCTACTGTAGAGCCGTTCATCGGCAAGGAGTACAAGGAGGGCGATGTGCTCTGCTACATCCAGGCTCCTTGGGGCGAGTTCGTAGAGGTGCCGGCTGCTCTTGGTGGCAAGCTCGTTGAGATCAACGCAAAGCGTGGCTCAAAGGTACAGAAGGGCGACGTGATTGCATACATCGAGCGCGAGCACGAGTAAAAATATATGTATAAGCAAATAATCGACAAATACTACGTAGGATGTGATGCGTTGCGTCATATCCTACTCACTCATAGCCAATCTGTAGCGCAACGTGCGCTGCAGATTGCTTCGTTACATCCCGAACTACATATCGACTGCGACTTTGTAGAGCAGGCTGCGATGCTTCACGACATTGGAATCATCCGCGTAGATGCCCTAGGTATAGAGTGTCACGGCACGGAGCCGTACATTCGTCATGGCGTCTGTGGTGCTGAAATGCTGCGCAGCGAGGGATTGCCCGAGCGTTACGCCCGTGTCTGCGAGCGTCATACCGGCGCCGGACTGACCCTCGACGACATCGTTTCGCAAGACCTGCCATTGCCACATCAGGATATGCAACCCGAAACAATAGAGGAGAAACTTATCTGTTATGCCGATAAGTTCTACTCGAAGACACATCTCGACCGCGAGAAGACCATTGAACAGGCAGAACGTTCGCTCGCCAAGTTCGGTGGCGACACATTGGCACGGTTCCGCAAGATGAAGGAACTCTTTGAGCCAGAGAAGTAAACAACAAGAACCAACATTATTCAAATTGAGAACAAAGACAGCTATAGCCCTATTGCTTTGCGCCATCATGTTTGTGATGGCAAGTGCTGACGCACCCTCTAAGCAACGCAAGAAGAGAGAGAAAGTTCTTCGCGACTCAATAGAGATAAGTGATATTGCGGATACCATTTTGCGCGATTCGTTGTTGTCGGCTAACGACACCATGCTTACTCTTACTGTTGACACAACGCTCGCATTAGGCGTTGACACAACCAAGATGGACTCTCTGCAACTCGCTATATACCACCACAATAAGGCTATCGACGACTCCATACGCCTCGACTCAATCAACCGCCAACGTGCGGGAGGCATCAATTCTCCAGTAAACTATTCGGCAACCGACTCGCTCGTGTACGATGCTACCACTAAGACTGCACGTCTTTATGGCAGCTCCACCGTGAAATACGAGAATATGGACCTTGCTGCCGAGCGCATACACATGAGCATCGACTCATCCTTAGTACACGCTACCGGAGCCAAGGACAAGGCTGACACCACCGGCATGACACTCTTCGGCACACCCGTGTTCTCCATGGGCTCTGACAAGTACGAGAGCGACACCATGGCGTTCAACTTCAAGACAAAGAAGGGTCTTATCAGCAACGTGTACACACAGCAGGAGGACGGCTTCTTGCGCAGCGAGATATCAAAGCGCAGTCCGAACGGTGACATCTTTCTTCAGCACGGCCGCTATACCACTTGCGATGCCGAGCACCCCGATTTCTATATAGCTCTTTCGCGTGCAAAGGTGCGCCCCGGCAAGGAGGTCGTGTTCGGACCGGCTTATCTCGTGGTTGCCGATGTGCCTCTGCCGTTTGCCATTCCTTACGGCTTCTTCCCGTTCACCAAGAGCTATTCGAGCGGCTTCATCATGCCTACATACGGCGACGAGAGCAACCGCGGCTTCTATCTGCGCGACGGTGGCTACTACTTTGCCATCAGCGACAAAATGGACCTCAAACTCCTCGGCGAAATATACACAAAGGGCTCATGGGGACTCTCAGCTGCCATGAACTACACCAAGCGCTATCGCTTCAGCGGCAGCTTCTATGCAAGTTTTCAGAACACACAGACCGGCGACAAGGGAATGCCCGACTTCACCCGTCAGAAAAGCTTCAAGATACAGTGGAGCCACCGCCAGGATCAGAAGGCAAACCCTTACAGCTCGCTCTCAGCCAGCGTGAACTTCGCTACGTCGAGCTACGAGCGCAACAACCTCAGCTCGCTCTATAATCCGCAGACCCTCACGCAGTCGACACGTACGTCATCCGTGTCGTGGAGCACAACGTTCTCGAGTATCGGTTTGTCGCTCAGCTCCACAGCCAACCTCTCGCAGAACATGCGCGACTTGTCGATAGCGATGACCCTGCCCGACCTCAACATCTCGCTCTCGCGTTTCTACCCCTTCAAGCGTAAACACGCTGCCGGCGACGAGCGCTGGTACGAGAAAATCTCGATGTCGTACACGGGTCACATCTCGAACAGCATCAACACGAAGGAGGACAGGCTGCTGCATTCCAGCCTGATAAAGGACTGGCGCAACGGCTGGAACCACTCGATACCTATCAGCGGCAACTTCACGCTGTTCAACTATATCAACATTTCGCCGTCGTTCAACTTCCAGGACCGCATGTACACGCACAAGGTGATGCGCTCGTGGGATGCTGCTGCGCAGCGCGAGGTGTGCGACACTATATACGGCTTCAACAACGTGTACAACTATAGTATGTCTATCGGTGCGTCGACGAAGCTTTACGGTTTTTATATGCCGAGCCGTAAGATATTCGGCGATAAGATTCAGGCTATTCGCCACGTGCTGACTCCGAGTGTGAGCTTCAGTTATGCGCCCGATTTCAGTGCGTCGCGCTATGGCTACTACAAGACTTATCAGCGTACGAACGCTGACGGTTCGGTGGACTTGGTGGAGTACTCGCCTTATAAGGATCAGCTCTTCGGGGTGCCGGGTAAGGGCAAGACGGGCAACATCGCGTTTGACCTCTCGAACAATGTGGAGATGAAGGTGAAGAGCAGCAAGGACTCAACGGGTTTCAAGAAGCTCAGTATAATCGACGAACTCGGTCTGTCGATGAGCTACAATATGGCTGCCAAAGAAAAACCGCTTTCCGACCTTACCATGCGCATCCGCTTGAAGTGGTGGAAGAACTACACGTTCAACATGACCGCTGTCTTTGCCTCGTACGCTTACGAGCTTGACAAGAACGGTCGTCCGTTCGTGGGCAACCACACACTTTGGGGCATGGGCAAGTTCGGACGCTTCCAGGGTACATCGCAGAACTTCTCGTTCACGCTGACGCCCGACAAACTTAAGAAATGGTTCGGCGGTGGCGACGACAAGGAGCGCAAGAAGCGTAACGGAAAGGACGAGGAGGACGGCATTGACACCGATGTGGAGTCGAACGTGGACGATACGATGGTGAACGCCCAGCGTGGCGCGCGCAAGAAGAGTGGGGGTGGCAAGGCCGAAACGGATGCTGACGGCTACATGCGCTTCAACATGCCGTGGTCGCTCACGTTCGGCTACGGCATCACGATGCGCGAGAACACGGGTGGCAAGTTCAACACGAAGACGATGCGCTATCCGTACAAGTTCTCGCAGAACCTGAACGTTAGTGGTAACTTGCGGCTTAGCGACGGCTGGAACATCTCGTTCTCGAGCGGTTACGACTTCGACCAGAACAGGCTCTCGATGACCACGGCTTCGCTGCAGCGCGACCTGCATTGCTTCAACATGGCGTGCTCGGTGGTGCTTGCTCCGTACACAAGTTATAACTTCTCGTTCCGCTGCAACGCTGCTACGCTTACGGATGCGCTGAAGTACGACAAGCGTTCGGGTTACAGCAACGCCGTGCAGTGGTACTAAAAGAGTGGTGAGGATGTTCTTGCTCTCCACGCGGCAGAGCCGAGCGGAGAGGGTGAATAAAGAATAGAAGCGTATGGATTCATTATTTCTACTTCAGTTCGCATGTTTCATATTCATGCTTATCAATGGGCTGTTTGTGGGGCTCTCTCATCTTCATGTAAGATGGGAGAACAAGCGGTATGAGCGTTCACGGTGGATGATCGTTGTCGCCATGATAGGACTGGCGATACAATATGCGGTGCAGATGGTTTTCGGATTCCGTGCTGCTGACGACAGTCTTGGGGCGGTCATCAACATTCTCGTCTATACGCCCTGCTTCTCGCTTATCTCTTTAGGTATCTACAACATAGAGACCACACGTTCCAACCTCAGAAAGATGATACTGATGTGTAGTGGCATTTATGCTGCCATCATTGTGGTCTTTTGTGTGGGTATCAGTTTCCATCATAGTCTGTATATCAGAGAGGGGCTTTATCTGATGCTTGCGTTGTTTTGCCTAAGTGTTTTATATTGCATATACATGATTATTCAGGAGATGATTAGGCGTAAGAATATGTTGGAGACAATGGCTGCAACGGATATGTTGCCTTACGTGAGATATTCGCGTGCAAGTGTAATCATTCTCTGGCTCGCAGTTCTCGCTATGCCGATTGCCATCTTTTCTACCACCTTATTATATATAGTAGGTCCTGCTGTATTGCTTGCCTTGTTGTTCTTCAACCTTACATTTATCGCTCTTGGCAGCAGTTATATTCCAACAGAAGAACTCCTGTATAAGGAAGAGGAATCGATGAAGCCGAATGTGGAGTGTGGAGCATCGGGGGGTAAATCCTTTTTCGGATGGGCAGAAAAGCCCTCGGGAGGCTACCACAAAGCGTATGAACCCGATTTTGGAGGAGCGTAGAGTATTCGTACAGCAAAAGCTTGATGAGTGGTGTGCGAATGGAGGCTATAAGGACAGCAACGTAAATATGTTGACGCTTTCTCGTACACTTTGTATATCAAAGAACGAATTGAGCCAGTTTTTCGATCAATGCTTGCACTCTAACTTCCGAATATGGCTCAGCGAGATACGTCTCAACGCTGCAAAAAAGATGATGTTGGAATATCCGGATTATAGCAACGACATCATTTCAGCCGAGTGTGGATTCTCTTGTCGCACTCATCTTTACCGAATCTTCAAGACAAAAGAAGGCTGTTCTCCTACAGAATGGAGAGACTTCCACTCTACAGATGCAGCACAAAATGACTCAAATTGGGCGTAACCATTTTTTTGTAAAATACCAAAGAAAAAGCAAAACTCTTATCGAAAAACAGCCAAAAAGGTGTCGCATTCATAGGAATGCGACACCTTTTTGGTATGAATGCGACACATGAACAGGGGAAAACTGCACCTTCTTTTGGGGCAATACACTATATTTGCAACATGAAAGAAGTAATAGAAACTATGCCAAGGATAGAGTTAGCCCTGATTATCATCGGGGTGTTTGTACTCATATTATGTATTATCTTCGGATATGCCATGATACATGAGTACAGGATGTATCTTGAGAATCATTGGAAGGCTCGCTATAGCTTTCGTGACTTCATCAAGAGAGAACGCTTTTATATCTTTTTGCTGTTGGCATCCATATTGATCTGTCTGACAAACCTCTTGTATTTCCTGGAATGAAAAAAATAAACGAAATAATATGGTAAATCATTTAACAACAAAAAATCGGTTGCTGGTCGCAATGCTTGCATTTATTCTTCCATTTTCTTTTGCGAGAGCAGAAGTAAAAGAAGACGGAAAGACTATTTCGCAAGGCTGGTACGTCGGAGTAGAAGGTGGAATGCCTTTCGGTTTCTCTACTTTCTCAAGTTTCGGACACGACAAGACTCACCTTGGTTGGGCTGCTGGCTTATATGGCGGCTATCGTTTCAACTCCATATTCTCGGCTGAGTTGTCTGCCAAGTATGGAGAGGTAAATATGTCTGCACAAGACTGCTGCGTAGAACGTAACTATTGGTTGGGTAGCGACGGTGTGCGTTACAAGGCAGGTGTCTTGGGCATGGATAGTTGGGAGTATGCCGATTTGAAAAGCCGTGTCAGGATGGGCAGATACGGAGCAAGAGTGAACGTTCATCTCCTTGGGTTGTTCCATAAGACAGCTAACAGCCGATGGGATTTGGCAGTTTCACCTCATATATATGCAGTAACTACAAAGGCTGACATCCAGACTATAGCCGATGATGCCAAGGTGATGAAAGGTTCTACCAACTGGCATTTGGGTTATGGTGCAGACTTGCAGGTTGGTTATCAACTGACTTCATGCCTGAAATTGGGCATCTATTCCGGTTTGACTCGTCTTACTGGCGAACGTATGGACGGAATGCCAGAGCATCTGCATAAGAACAACTTCATATGGGAAAGTGGCATAAGGTTGGGGATAAGCTTCGCAAAGGCTAAAAAGAAGAACGTGGCTGTGGAAACAACGCCGATAGCAGAACCCGAAGTGAGGACAACAGAACCGGAAGCGCAGCAGCAGGTGATCTCTCCTAAGCAGAGCACTCTCCAGCAGGAGACAGCCGAAAAGGCTGCGACAAGAGTGGGAGAGCAAGAGGTGGTTGAACAGCCGAAGGCGACATTCCCCGTTGTCTACTTCGCTTTCAACAGTATCGGCATCAAGCAGAGCGAGCTGTCTAAGCTGAAGGGTATCCTACGTACATTGAAGGAGAATCCGAAGATGAAGGTGACGGTGACAGGTTGGTGCGACACGAAAGGCAGCGTGGCTGTCAATAAACGTATATCTCGCCAGCGTGCAGAAGCTGTAAAGACTTGGCTTGTGAAGAATGGCATAGAGGCTAATCGCATTACTGCAATAGGAAATGGTAGCGATGACACCCAAGATGCGGATAAGGCTCGCCGAGTAGAGACTAAAGACAATAATAAGTAACCCATAAAACAAGATAGAAAATGAAAGCAAAAAGAAGATTTAATATTTGGTTATGGGTGCTGTTATGCGTCCCATGCCTGTTGGCAAGTTGCGACCATAATGTTCATGATGGTGAGGATGAGGGTGGTTTGTCAGTATCGCTCACTTGGGCGGATGAAGCCGACCAAGGTACGGAAGTGAAGGATGTGAAACTCTGGATATTCAATGCCGATGACGGTTCATTAGTAGAGGAAAAACATTATGGCAGTGCGCAGGAGGTGGCAAGCCAACGCTTCGCTCTTCCTGAAGGGCATTATCAGATATTGGCTATTACCAATCTCATAGAGCCATTCTTCACCACTGACCAGACCAGGGCTTTGACTAATTGGAACAATATCCAGATAGGCTTGACCAATCCTAAGGATGTGAACCATAATGCTTATTTCGGAGTTGCCGATGTGAAGATAGACAACAAGGAAGGCAACTATGTGGTGCAGAATCCTGTCAAAAGCGTGCTTGCCGAACTGACCATCATCATAGAGAATGTACCTAAAGGTACAGAGATGAGTGGCAAGGCATTAGATGCAGCCTGGTGTCTGTTCCCTACACAGAAGAATAGTGATGGAGAATATGGATTGCCGAGCATAAAGCCAACGGAAGTGGAAATGCCTACTATCTTGGCTACTGAGTCAACCCTGAAATCAGAAGTCATCCGGCTGATGCCGACCATACAGGGAAGTTCCGCCTCTCATATTTATCTCCGTCTCTTGTTGCCTAACGGGACCTTGCAAGAGTATGACATCACCACTCCGGCGATGAAGGTTGGAGGAAAGTATGAGTTGCGACTCAACTATAACCAAATGCAGCCAAAGATGAATCTGGAGGCTACCATCAACGGTTGGACGAACCTCAACAATGAAGTAGAAATCAAATAATAATAATAACATTTAAAATATTGATAAAATGAAAAAGATGACTAAGTTTTTCGCCCTTGCACTCTTGGCAGGTGCAATGGTTTCATGCAGTACAGAAGACACCGCACCTTCTACCCAGAACGATAAGGTAGCCGTGCAGTTTACTGGTGGTATCAGCGTAAACACCCGTGCTGCGGGTGTAGCCTGGGCTGATGGTGACAAGATAGGTATCTTCATGACTGGAGCAAATCAGCCTCTCTCGGCAGATGCAATCAAAGAGGGTGTTGACAATGTTTGCTATCAGTCAAATGGAAGTATAGCCTTTTCACCTGTTTCTGGTGGTAAGACTGTTTTCTTCCCGATAGATGGAGATGTGGACTTCTATTCTTACTATCCACAGACCACTGTCAATGACTACAAGGTTGCACTTGATGTAACAGACCAGACGAAACAAGAAACTATCGACTTCATGTATGCCAAGACGGAAGGCTGCAACAAAGCTACGCCACAGGTTGACTTGACGTTCTTTCATAAGTTAAGCAATCTTATTTTGGATGTTCAACCAGGTAACGGTCTCACGCAAGAAGACCTTAAGAAAATGACTGTGACAGTGAAAGGTCAGAATACCAAAGCCACTTTCAATCTTGTGGATGGTACTATCTCTGGTGAAGAAACTCCTGCGGACATCACGATGAAAACTACCGAAGCTGGCAAGCTGTATGAGGCAATCCTGCTCCCTACAGAAGAAGCAAGCCGAGTGATAGAGTTTGACCTCAAGAATGGTTACGACGCTCCTTTTGTATGGACAATGCCTGTAAAACTTGAGGGTGGCAAAAGATACCACTATACAGTAGTAAAATTGAGTCGTTCTGCCGTAGATATTTCTGGAACCATTAAGTCTTGGACAGAGGCAGGAGACAATAATGAACATATAGCACAATAACAACTCTTAAATAACAAGAGATATGAAGAAATTTAGATTCTTATACATTGCTGCCGCAGCATTGCTGTTTGCTGCTTGCGCTAACGAAGAAGACGGTATCGGCAACAATGGTCCTGTTGCTGCTACCGTACAGGCGGACATTTCCAACAATATCAAAACCCGTGGAACTGCAGACAACAACAGCTGGACAGCAGGCGATGCCATTGGCGTGTACGTCACTTCCGCAGGAAACACAAAAGGAACAAATGTAAAGTATGAATATGACAATTATGGTGAATTTGTTTCGGCAAATCCTATTTATTTTAGAGATAATGCGGAACAGACATTCAGTGCGTATTATCCATACATTGATGACCCCAATAATGACAAATTCGATGAGGATGGTTGGTTAAAGAATGATTGGACTATTGATTACAGCAATCCAAGTAATACCTTATTAGCAAACGATTTTCTCTTTGCCTCGGGAGCAACAGCCAGCAAAGCATCGCCAATGGTTAATTTCATTGACTTGAATAATGTGGGTGAATCCTTGCCAGAGAAAGACCATCGCTTTAAGCACAAGATGAGTATGATAGAATTTACGGTCTTTGCAGGAGAAGGTGTCGAGAGCAGCAAGAGTAATCTTCAAAGTATAACATTGGACAAGATAAAGACACAGGGTAAGATAAATGTAAAAACAGGTGCGACAGAAGTCACAGGGACTTCCACCAAAGCGACTTTGCCTGTAACAGGTCTTTTGACCGATGCCAGGGTCTGCAAGTTCATACTCTTCCCGCAACAGTTCGAAAACAAAGAATTGACCATTAGTTGTAATGTGATGTATAACGAAAATACTATTAACAATTATACAACAAAGATATCCCTACCAAATGGATTCGAAGGTGGTAAAAAATATACTTATACTATCAGTGTTCATAATAATAGTATAGTAATAGGAAATGCAAACATAACGAGTTGGGATATTGGCGTAGACAAAGAACCTCTCGATGCAGAAATAGAATAATTCTGATAAATAAGGTACTGAAATAGGAAATACAGGGTTAGTGAGCTTGGTCGCTCACTAACTCACTAACAATAAAAAACTGAAGATTATGAAGACGATAAAACAAAGAATTTCCTATGCGGTAATGGGCCTTATGGCTATGGGCTTTACAGCATGTACGCAAAATGAAGATATGGCTCCAACGCTGAAAGGGCAGGAAATCAATGCCACTTTCTCTGTTGGAGGCATGCAGACTCGTGTCAATACATTGGGATACGGTGACAATTGGGAGGATAAAGATAAACTGACAGTAAGTATATTTACGGATTATGATCCTGGTAGTACGACTGTTCTTTCTTTTAATAGTGCAACAAACGAATGGTCTCGTACAGGAAGTTTTCGTTGGTTAACAGGCTACGATCAACATACTATTTTGGCTGTATATCCATCTGACACGGATTTTGGGAAAAATAATCTACAGTATGATTTACAGACAGATCAAAGCACACTGCTGTCCCGTTTAGAAATCATCGGGCCTGAAAAGGCTAGGATATAGCCAAT
>OGQP01001812.1_pt1 | contig 12140 bp, 10 predicted proteins | sample 1553251 | NCBI WGS metagenome assembly OGQP01 (sample SAMEA2580016, study PRJEB22360) | human gut metagenome | biome: human gut; feature: human-associated habitat; material: faeces | place: Denmark | collected 2008/2010 | reverse complement strand
ACATTGTACATTCAGGCCGAAAAAACCCGACCCCCCCGCCGTAGGCTCCACGGTTGTGCGGTTCCAGCTGGCTGATGAGTTGCATGGCGCGTACCTTGGGGGCACCGCTCAGGGTACCGGCAGGGAAGGTGTCGATGAAGGCCTTGACGGGGTCGGCCTCTTCGCGGAGCGTTCCGCTGACACGGCTGACGAGGTGGATGACATGGCTGTAATACTGCATCTCCTTATAGAAGTCCACCTTTACATCGTGGCAGTTGCGGGAGAGGTCGTTGCGGGCAAGGTCCACAAGCATCACGTGTTCGGCGTTCTCTTTGGGGTCGTCGTGCAGGTACCGGGCATTGAGGGCGTCCTGCTCTGCATCGCCGGTGCGCTTCGTGGTTCCGGCAATGGGGTCGATATAGGCATGGCGGCCTTCGATGCGGCAATGGGTTTCGGGAGACGAGCCGAAAATGCGGAAGCCCCCGAAGTCGAAATAGAACAGATAGGGAGAAGGGTTGATGCTGCGCAGGGCACGGTAGAGCTTGAAGTCATCGCCCGTGAAACGCTGCTCGAACCGGCGGGAGAGGACTATCTGGAAAACGTCGCCGCGCAGACAGTGGGCGATGCCCCGGCGGATATTCGCCTTGTGCTCCTCGTCCGTAAGCGGGGAGGTGGTGGGGCCGATGGCGCGGAAATCGTAGGCGGTGTAGTTGCGGTTATGGATGGCCTTCTGTACCTGGTCCAGTCCGCTGGTCTCGCCGGGCGCCAGCATCTCGAGGAGCAGCATCTCATTCTTGAAGTCGTTGAAGACGATGAGGTACTTATATAATATGTACAGCATGTCCGGCGCATCGTTGGTAGCTTCGCGGCTGTCCTTCACGGGGATATTCTCGAAGTAGCGGACAGCATTGAAGGAGGTGTATCCGTAGAGTCCGCAGTAATTGCTGTATTCGCCCTCCACGCGGAAGCGGCAGAGGAAATCGTTCAGTGCGTTTTCCACCCGGTATTTTTCGGTTATGGGATGCTCTTCGCGGCTGTCGTCCGGCAGGCGGAAGATAGCCGTGCCGTGGTCTATGCTGACACTAGCCAGCGGACACAGAGCGATGAACGAGCGGTTGTTCTCACTGCCATGATAGTCGGAACTCTCCATAAGTGCGCTCTGCGGAAAGATGTCGCGCACCTTCAGATACGTGCTCACCGGCGTATGCAAGTCACCGAGCATGGTGCGGCTGATTGTTTTATAATCATATTGTTTCATTGTATCTTGTATTTTATTTCATTGTATCTCGTATTTTCAAATAACTCATCACTTATAACTCATCACTTATAACTCATCACTTATAACTCATCACTCATCACTCAAATACGTCTCTATATCCTTATCCCCCCGTCCCGACACCGTCAGCACCACCACGTCCGTCGGCTTGAACTTCATCTTCTCCAGCGCACCCAGTGCGTGGGCACTTTCCAATGCGGGGATGATGCCTTCGAGCCGGGTCAGTTCGTAGGCGGCGCGGATGGCTTCATCGTCGTTGACGGCGAGGACGATGGCACGCTTCTGCTTGGCAAGGTTGGCGTGCATGGGGCCGATGCCCGGATAGTCCAGTCCGGCAGAGATGGAATAGGGCTCTTCTATCTGTCCGTCCTCGTTCTGGATGACGTAGGTGCGCGAGCCGTGGATGATGCCCATCTTGCCGAGGGCGATGGTGGCGGCTGTCATTCCCGTTTCAATGCCTTTTCCTCCGGCTTCGGCGAGGACGATTTGCACGTGCGGGTCGTTGACGTAGTGATAGATGGTGCCGGCTGCATTGCTTCCTCCGCCTACGCAGGCGATGAGGTAGTCGGGGCATTCGCGTCCCTCGTGTTCAAGGAGCTGCTTCCTTATTTCTTCGCTGATGACGGACTGCAGGCGTGCCACCATGTCGGGGTACGGATGCGGGCCGACGGTGGAACCTATCACGTAGTAGGTGTCCGAGGGATGACAGCACCAGTCGCGGATGGCTTCGTTGGTGGCGTCCTTCAACGTCATATTGCCACTGGTGACGGGAACGACGGTGGCGCCGAGCATCTTCATCTTCTCCACATTGACGCGCTGGCGCTCTACGTCGGTCTTACCCATGTAGACGATGCATTCCATGTTCATCAAGGCGCAGACGGTGGCTGTGGCCACACCGTGCTGTCCGGCTCCGGTTTCGGCGATGATGCGGCGCTTGCCCATGCGGCGTGCCAGCAATACCTGCCCGATGCTGTTGTTGATTTTGTGGGCACCGGTGTGGTTCAGGTCTTCACGCTTGAGGTAAATCCGGCAACCGTACTTCTCGGACAAGCGGTGTGCCAAGTAGAGTGGGGAAGGGCGTCCCACGTAGTCGCGCAGCAACTGGTCGTATTCACGCTTGAAGTCCTCACTTTGCAGCACCTTGAGGTAGGTGTTCTGCAACTCTTCTACACATTTGTGGAGGATTTCGGGAACGTATGCCCCGCCGAACTCTCCGTAATAACCTTCTTTGTCAACTAAGAAATTCATCATGTTATTTACTATTTGACGATTTACTATTTACTATTTCAGAAATCAAAACGCATTATTGCTTAAACGAAAAAAGCCCCGTCGCTTGGTGCGACAGGGCTCTTTTTGTTTTTTACTATATATTACATATATACATACGAGCGCTGCTCCCTTACGACTGTCGGAGTTGTAACGGGTGCCACCACCAATATGTATTTACTAACATTGTTTTCATTGACTTTTTTTGTTTTATTAGGGGCAAAGACAGTGCAAACCGAATGTATAATAAAATGAACTTGTTCATTTTTTATGCTGAGGTGCAGCCTGTCTTCGTTTTCGCGACAAATATAAGCACTTTGTTTTAACTGCCAAAATAAATATGACTTTTTTTCTGGATAAGAACATTTTTCTTGAAATATTGTTCTTATAAGTGTAGTAAAAACGAATATTCATTCAAAAAAAGAAAGGAACAAACTATGAATAGAAAACATTTAGTTGCCATAGGCGTGGTTATTGCTGTACTGTTGTTATTATACTGGCTTTTTGTGGCCGAAGATATGAATGCCTGGCTGAATGTAAACTGATTTTTCGGGATTTTCGTGTGGAGTTATTCGGATAAAGATGTATCTTCGCAAAAAAACATAGACTCATGAAAGGATTAAGTTATTCATTTTTGCGTGCTATATGTGCGCTGGTTATCGGTTTGGTGCTGGTGATGTTTCCCGACCAGGCGGGTGATTACTTTGTGATTACGATAGGTGTCATTTTCCTGGTGCCTTCGCTTATCAGCATCATAGGCTACTTTGCACAGAGCACGGAGATGCGCAGCCGTTTCCCTATCGAGGGAGTGGGCAGCCTGCTGTTTGGCTTGTGGCTGATTATCATGCCCGGTTTCTTTGCCGATTTGCTGACATTTGTATTGGGATTTATCCTGGTGATGGGAGGAGTGCAACAGATTGCCTCGCTTTCCGCTGCCCGTCGCTGGATGCCGGTACCGGGAGGTTTTTATGTGGTTCCGGTATTGATTCTGCTTGCCGGCTTGGTTGCGCTGTTCAATCCTACGGGAGTACGCTCCACGGCATTTATCATTATCGGTATCAGCAGTCTGGTCTATGCGGCTTCGGAACTGCTGAACTGGTTCAAGTTTACGCGTCGCCGCCCGAAGACACCGGATGCTTCAGTAAAGGCAGTGGACGATATTGAGGATGCACAAATTATAGAATAAAAAAAACAGACCATCTGTTGAGGTAGAACAGATGGTCTGTCAGGAGTAAACGGATGGTCTGTTCATGCCACACGGACCATCCGTTTTTATTGTTTCAACCATTCATTTATCAGCTCCATCACTTGCTTCTTTTCCTCTTCGGGCAGTGTGCCGATGCGTGCCCGATGGCTTCCGCCGGGCTCGACGAATACATGGATGTTCTTTTTACCTTTCAGCCAGGTCACTCCGGCAGCCGTCCACGGGTCGTTCTGTCCGTAGATGAATATCATTTTCGGGTCATTCTCTTTCAGGAACTTCGTGATTTTCTTGCTTAGGGTCTTGTCGAAGGGCATGTCTTTCAGCTCTTCGGGAAGCATCAGGCGATGCAGGTAACCCTTGCTCGATTGGATGGAAAGATACTTCTTGAAAGGCTTCGTATCGTAGCCGTAATAGCCCAGTTCGCGGGCGGCCTGCACGAAGAATGAGGCTGTGGGACTGTCGGCAATGAAGTAGTCGGGATTACTGATGTCGAGCAGATGGGCAAATATCTCATCGTCCGAGGCCGTGGTGGCAGGAATGCTGCTGACGGGAGTTCCCCACTGCCAAAGGGTAAAAGAATACTCCAGCACGCAATAGTCGTATATCTCTTCAACGGGCGCACGGAACTTGAGTCCTTTTTCATCGCAATATTTCTCAAAGCGGGGGAGCAGTGCGGCTTTCCGTTTCAACACTTCCAACTGGAAGTCCTCAATCCGTTTGCGGTCCTCCGGAGTAGACACTTTCCTGAGGAAAGGCTCGTGGCGTCCGTCTTCCACCCCGTAGCAGAGCGGAGCTACATAAGGCACGGAAATATCCACGTCGTCCGGATAGAACGTGCGGTAGAGCAGAGTAGTCTGCCCGCCCTTGCTGATGCCGGTCGCAATCCATTTGCCGGGATAGATGCTTTTAAAGGCGTTGCGGACGGCGTGCAGGTCGTCTGCAGAATTCTCGGCGGTGAGGTATTGCCAGTCTTTAGGCTCAGGGGTGGATTCCTGGAAATAACGGTATTCCACAAAAATCATGTTGGCATCGAGCAGCTCTGAAAGTTCCTCGCGATACTTGGGATTGAGGGCATAGGCGGCTCCATAGCCTTCGGTTACAATCACCGTGGGACGGTCGAAGCCGACGTGGGAGACAATCACGCGCTGGCGGAAACTGCCCTTTTCGGGACGACGGTGGTCCAACGGCTGGGTAAAATAGGTTACATACTTCTCGGAGAACCGGGTGGACTCCAACGGACGGGTTTCCGTAATGGCGGAAATCCGACCCAGTTTTTGCTGCAGATCGGTTTGTGCCGGGGCAGCAGCCGAAACGAACAGCAAGGCAAACAGCAGGAACGCTGCATAGCAGTTACGTAAATTCTTCATGATGACAGGATTGTTTTATCTGACGGGCAAAGATAGGTTATTTCCCGCTTACCGCCAACAGTTGGCATGGACGAAAAAAAGAGAGAGAACTGCCTCGCGGCACCTCTCCCCCCCCTGCAAACTTAAAACAACCAACAAAAGAATGAGATAGGGATTAAGGATTCATCCTTCATCCTCCATTTTTCATCTTATAAACAGTAACTCGCGATATTTGGGCAACGTCCACATCTGATTGTCGACGATGAGTTCCAGCTTGTCGATGTGGTAACGGATTTCCTCCATCATCGGTACGATGTTGTCGTGGTAGGCGATGGCTTTTTCACGTTCACTCTCAATTTTGTTGGCCACTTTGCGCGCCTCAATCATGGCATCCACATGCTCCTTGATGAAGGCGGTACGGTCGGCAATCTCTTCGATGAGTTCCAGATTCTTGGCAGACAGTTTTGCAGCCTTCTCTGCGGGGAACAGGTCTTTCATCTTGTAGACGTTGTCAATCAAATCCGACTGATACTGTGTAGCTACGGGGATAATGTGGTTCATGGCCAAATCTCCGAGCACACGGGCTTCAATCTGTATTTTCTTGGTATACATTTCCCATTTCACCTCGTTGCGGGCTTCCAGTTCCTTCTTCGTCATGACACCGATGGACTCGAACATCCGGATGCTCTCCGGTTTCAGGTAGTTGTCGAAAATGACGGGGACACTTGTCTCGCAGTCCAGACCGCGGCGGGCTGCTTCGGCTTTCCATTCATCGCTGTAACCGTTGCCGTCAAAGTGGATAGGCTTGCAGATTTTAATGTACCGGCGGATGACTTCGAGGATGGCGGAGATTTTCGGTTCACCCTTTTCAATCAGTTCGTCCACATCTTTCTTGAATTCCACTAACTGCTCGGCAAGGGCGGAGTTCAGCGCAATCATGGCGCTGGCGCAGTTGGCCTCGGAACCCACGGCGCGGAACTCGAAGCGGTTGCCGGTGAAGGCGAACGGGCTGGTGCGGTTGCGGTCGGTATTGTCTATCATCAGTTCCGGAATCTGCGGGATGTCCAGCTTCATGCCTTGCTTGCCGCTGAGGCTGACGAGATCGTCCTTGGTGCTCTCTTCGATGTGTTCCAGCACCTGGCTCAACTGCTTGCCCAGGAAGGAAGAGATGATGGCCGGAGGAGCTTCGTTGGCACCCAGCCGGTGGGCGTTCGTGGCGCTGGAGATAGAGGCTTTCAGCAATCCGTTGTGACGGTATACGGCCATCAGCGTATTCACTACGAAGGTGATGAAACGCAGGTTCTCTTCGGGCAGTTTGCCGGGTGCGTGGAGCAGGATGCCGGTGTCCGTACCCAGCGACCAGTTATTATGCTTGCCGCTACCGTTGACACCCTTGAAGGGCTTTTCGTGCAACAGTACGCGGAAACCGTGGTTACGTGCCACTTTACGCATCAAGGCCATGATGAGCATGTTGTGGTCTACCGCCAGGTTGCATTCCTCGAAGACGGGAGCCAGCTCGAACTGGTTGGGGGCCACTTCGTTGTGACGGGTCTTGACGGGGATGCCGAGTTTCAGCGCTTCGATTTCCAGTTCCTTCATGAAAGCGGCCACACGGCTGGGGATGGCCCCGAAGTAGTGGTCTTCCAACTGCTGGTTTTTGGCGCTGTCATGGCCCATCAGCGTGCGTCCGGTCATCAGCAGGTCGGGGCGTGCGGCGTACAACCCTTCGTCAACCAGAAAATATTCCTGCTCCCAGCCCAGATAGGCAACCACTTTCTTTACTTCCGGATTGAAATAGTGGCATACGTCGACGGCAGCCTTGTCTACGGCACGCAGGGCTTTCAGCAACGGTGCCTTGTAGTCCAGAGACTCACCGGTATAGGCGATGAAAATAGTCGGGATGCAGAGCGTGTCGTCTACGATGAATGCCGGGGAGGAGGGGTCCCATGCCGAGTAGCCACGTGCCTCGAACGTATTGCGGATACCGCCGGTCGGGAAACTGGAAGGGTCCGGTTCCTGCTGCACGAGCAGTTTGCCGGTGAATTCCTCCATCACGCCGCCTTTGCCGTCGTGTTCCACAAAAGCATCGTGCTTTTCGGCAGTACCTTCGGTCAGCGGATGAAACCAGTGCGTATAGTGGGTCGCCCCCATTTCAACCGCCCATTTCTTCATACCTGCGGCAACCTCGTCGGCTATGCTGCGGTCCAGCGGAGCTCCGTTGTCAATCACATCCGTCAGTTTGGCATACACCTTGCTCGGCAGATAGCGGAACATCTTCTCCTTGTTGAATACATACTTGGCAAAATACTCTGACGGACGTTCCGCCGGGACTGCCACTGCAACGGGTTTCTTCTTGAACGCCGTCTCTACTACTCTGAATCTCAATTTTGACATAATACCTTAGAGTTGTAATTGTTGGTTTAATAAAATATAAAATCATTATGCACCGTAGGCAGACTCGCCGTGTTCGTAAATGTCGAGTCCTTCTTCCTCCACACGTTTGGAAACGCGGAGGCCGTGGATTTTGTCGAGTCCTTTGAAGATGATGAATCCCATGCCTGCTGCCCATGCGCCTACTACGAGTGCACCGAATACCTGCGCTCCGAGAAAGCTCCAGCCTGCACCGTAAAACAGTCCCTCACTGGTGGAAAACAGTCCGGTGAGGATGGTTCCCGTGAAACCGCAGACGCCGTGTACGGAACTGGCCCCTACGGGGTCGTCAATTTTCAGTGTCCGGTCGATGAATTCCACCGAATAAATCATCAGGATGCCGCAGATGGTGCCGATGATTACCGCCCCGAAGGGAGAAACCATGTCACAACCGGCCGTGATGCCTACCAATCCGGCCAGAATGCCATTCAGTGTTAGAGACAAGGAGGGTTTGCCATATTTCATCCAGCTTACCGCCAATGCAAAGAAACCGCCTGCGCAGGCTGCCAGATTGGTGGTGAGGAATACATGCGAGATGGCCCTTGCATCGTCCGTAGTGGCTGCTGCCAACTGTGGGGTTGAAGCCGAACCATCCGAACCAAAGGATGAATACACCCAGTGCCGCAATCGTGAGGTTATGTCCCGGAATGGCTCTTGACTTGCCGTCTTTGCCGTATTTCCCGATGCGCGGGCCGAGGATGGCCGCACCTACCAGGGCAATCCAGCCGCCTACGGAATGGACGATGGTGGAACCTGCGAAGTCATGGAACGTTGTTCCGAACGTTTCCGTCATGAAGGAACCTGCCTCACCGTTCATCAGCCAGCCGCCGCCCCAAGTCCAGTGACCGGAAACGGGATAAATCAGCACACTGATGAAGATGGTGTAAACCAGGTACATGGAGAATTTGGTACGTTCTGCCATAGCGCCGGACACGATGGTGGCAGCCGTTGCGCAGAATACAGTCTGGAATAACTTGCTTGCAGGTGAAACCCAGGAACCCTCCCGTGGGAAGCCCGCCGCCGTCGTAGAACGAGAGGTCGAAGAAATGGGGCATTCCTATGAATCCGCCTGCACCGAACATCAGTCCGAAACCGATGAACCAGTAGAGCAGGCTGCCAAACATGAAGTCAACGAAGTTCTTCATCAGGATATTGGCCGTATTTTTTACTCTTGTAAAACCGGCTTCGACCAGTGCAAAGCCCGGCTGCATGAAGAATACCAGCATGGCTGCAAGCAGCATCCATACGGTGTTCAGTCCGTTGACCAGTTCACCTACCGTATCGGGAGTGGCAATAGCTGTCATACTGTCTGTGGCTGAGGTGGCTTGTGCAAATATATCTGTAGTGAAGCAGAATGCTATGGATATGGCAAGGGCCATACGCAGTCTGTAGAGACTGCATTTACTATGTTTGTCCATAATTTCTTGTTGCTTTTAGTTGTATTGTATTTTCTTGGTTGTGGTTTGTAGCTGCCCGTTATCTTTCTTGTTCGGCATTGTAGAGTGCGATGTCGCCTCTCTCTGCAGTACGTATGCGTATGGCATCCTCAATGGGGATGACGAAGATACGTCCGTCGCCGATTTCACCGGTTTGTGCAGATTTGATGATGGCTTGTACGGTCTTTTCCGCATTCTTGTCGCGCACCACGATGGAGATAAGGATGCGCTCGATGGAACTGGTGTCGTACATGACACCACGGTAGATACGGGCTTGTCTGGATTTCCCGATGCCCCGTACATCATAATAGGAGAACCATTCGATGTCCGCTTCGAGCAGCGCGTCCTTCACGTCCTCGAACTTGGTCTTTCGGATAATAGCTTCAATCTTTTTCATACCTTAAATAATTTACGATTAGACAATTTACGATTTACTATTTGCCTTTCGGTGTGTGTAAATCATAGGTTTTTCATCTTAGAAACTTAGTCCGACTACGAAATAGGCACCTTCAGACCTTGGATTCCAGGTTGCTTTGGCAAACAACGGGAGGGAGAAGGAATCGGTGATTTTGATGTCTTTTGATACTCCCAGGCTGACGTCGCATACGGCAAATCCGTTGGCTCCATAGAAGTCCGTGGCCCAAGGGGTAGCGCCTATCTCGGCCGTCCAGTCCAGTCCGCCCAGTGTGAAGGGGGCTGCCACGGAGATGTAGGATGAATAAGCACGGTCACCGTCTTTGTCAACACCGTCGTCGCCTGCAAAGTTGGTATACCAGTTTATGGCTACGGGGCCGAAATCATAGCCGATTTGCGCTTCGAACAGATGTGAGTTGGCAGCATTGTGTGCACCGTACTGGAAGTATTTGGCTGTCACCCCATCTCCGGTCACATTGTACCAGTAGTCCGTCACCGATACGCTGAAGCCTCCGGTTGAATATCCCAGTATGAGGTCGAACTCTTTCGTGTCCGAACTCTCGATGCCTACGGAGCCCCAAGCTCCCAGAGAGAAACCTTTGTAGGCGATGGATGCGCTCGGCTGGAGGCTTACCCCTCCCAAATCCTGGCCACGCCACACGTAACCGCTTACGAGGTCGACGCCTGCCGACGCTTCCACTTTATCCTGAGCCTTTGCCGTGAAAGGCATTGCCATTGATAACAGCGCCATTGCCATTATTCCCCATTTTACACTTTTTGTTTTCATACCTTTTTACCTTTAAGTTTAGAAAAATTCCGGATGATCAGTCCGACTCGATTATAGCAAGTACCTCGCTAATTCAATTGTTTTTTTATTTCAGCCACTTCCGGATGCGCTTCATGGCTTCCACGCAGTCTTCGTGCTTGCCGAAGGCCGTCAGCCGGATATATCCTTCACCGCTGGGGCCGAAACCTACACCCGGTGTGCCCACTACATTGGCTTCGTACAGCATCTGTTCGAAGAACCGCCAGGAACTTGTTCCGTCGGGTGTTTTCAGCCAGATGTAAGGAGCGTTCACACCGCCGTAGACTTTCAGCCCGGCCGCTTCAAGGCCCTGCTTCATGGTCCGGGCATTGTCCATATAATAATCTATCGTTTCCTTTATCTGCCGCTGTCCCTCCGGTGTGTAGATGGCTTCCGCCGCTCGCTGGGTGATGTAGCTGGTGCCGTTGAACTTGGTAGATTGGCGGCGGTTCCAGAGCTTGTTCAGCGGGATGCGTTCGCCTTCCAGCGTGGCGGCAGTGAGTTCTTTCGGCACAACGGTGTAGCCACAGCGTACTCCCGTGAATCCGGCAGTCTTCGAGAAGCTGCGGAACTCGATGGCGCATTTCTTCGCTCCCTTTATCTCATAGATGGAGTGGGGCACGTCGTCTTCGCGGATGAAGGCTTCGTAGGCGGCATCGAACAGAATCAACGTGTCGTTGGCGAGCGCATAGTCCACCCATTTCTTCAGCTCGGGCTTGGTCAGGGTGGTGCCCGTGGGGTTGTTGGGGTAGCAGAGGTAGACGATGTCGATGCGCTTGTCCGGAATCTCCGGGATGAAGTCGTTCTCGGCGGTACAAGGCATGTAGGTGACGTTGCTCCACTGGCCGTTTTCCTCCAGTACTCCGGCACGTCCGCACATCACGTTGCTGTCTATATAGACCGGATAAATAGGGTCGGTCACTCCCACGCTGTTGTCGTGGCGGAGAATGTCGCCGATGTTTCCTGTGTCGCTCTTTGCTCCGTCGTTCACGAAGATTTCCGTAGGACCGAAATGGATGCCTCGCGGAAGGTAATCGTGCTTGAGGATGGCTTCTATCAGGAAGTCGTATCCCTGCTCGGGACCATATCCACGGAATGTCCGTGCGTCAGCCATCTCCTCCACTGCCTTGTGCATCGCTTCGATGCAGACCGGTGGCAGTGGCCGGGTAACGTCTCCGATACCCAGACGGATGACCTCTTGCTTGGGATGTGTTATCCTGAAAGTATTTACCTTCTTGGCTATGTCTGAAAACAGATAACTGCCCGGTAGCTTTAAAAAATGTTCATTTACTAATGCCATAATCTTTTCTTGGTTGATAGTTGGTGGTTAGTCAATTAATTCAATTTTGCCGTCGAATACTTTGGTGGCTTCTCCCGTCATCAGTACATGCCTGGTGGCGATGTCCCATCGGATGGTGAGTGAGCCTCCGTCCATGATGATGATGGATTCCCTTCCTGCGCGTCCGGTGAGGAAGGCTGCCACGGCGGTGGCACAAGCTCCGGTTCCGCAGGCTTGGGTAATGCCCGAGCCTCGTTCCCAGACACGCATCCTTATTTTTCCTTCTCCCAATATCTGGGCAAATTCTACATTGATGCGTCCGGGGAAGAGAGGGTGATTCTCCAGTTTGGGACCGATGACTGTAAGGTCGATGGCTTCAATATCATTGACAAAGATTACCAGATGCGGGTTTCCCATGGATACGGTGGTCCCTACATATCGTTCTCCGTCCACTTCGATGGGCTGTTCTTTCATCGGTTTGGCTCCTTTGCCGTCGTAGTCTGCCGGTTCGTCGGCAGGTATGCCCATGTCTACGGTTACAGAGTTGACCTTTCCGTCTGCCAAGTGCAGGTTTAGCATCCTTATACCTGACAGTGTATCGAGAGTGATTTCTGTTTTGGAGGTCAGTCCGTAGTCAAAAAGATATTTTCCGATGCAGCGGCTTTGGTTGCCGCCCCTCCCGGCCTCCCGACCGGAACAAAAGGA
>OGQP01001797.1_pt1 | contig 12204 bp, 9 predicted proteins | sample 1553251 | NCBI WGS metagenome assembly OGQP01 (sample SAMEA2580016, study PRJEB22360) | human gut metagenome | biome: human gut; feature: human-associated habitat; material: faeces | place: Denmark | collected 2008/2010 | reverse complement strand
ATACCTCGTTCACACGCTCGTCTATTATATATTATAAAGCCCCTGTTGTCAACACTTTTTTAATAATTTTTTTAGAATTTTTGCGTTTTTAAAAATTTGTAATTTTTAACAAAATTCACGCTTAAATTTCGTCAAAACTGCACAATAAAAAATATGGTGCAAGCGATAAGTGAATATCTGCTTGCACCACAATATATTGATTGTTTGCTTATTTAATTATTATGTGTTTTATTTTACAATTCCTCGAGCATATCCTCGGCGAAGATTGCATAGCCCTTTTCGGGTGAATCAACAATTACGTGAGTAAGTGCGCCGACAAGCTTACCGTTTTGAATAATCGGTGAGCCGCTCATACCCTGCACTATTCCGCCCGTTTTATCAAGCAGACGCTTATCCGTAATCTTTACAACCATATTTTTGCCTTTTTTATTTTCACGATAAGAAATACGTGTTATTTGCGCATTATAAAACTGTGGCTTACCCAAATCGGTTGTGCAAAGAATTTGAACAGGACCTTTGACAATTTCATCATTTGAGGCGACCTCATATTCATAAGTGCCGTTTAAATCGCAGGTATATTTGCCGAAAATTCCGCTTTGGCAATTCTTTTTAAGCGTGCCGATTGTATCATTTGTAAATTCGCACGCAAGCGAGCCTGCCTCTCCGGCACGGCTTTTATAAATTTTTGTTACATTCGCCTTTACTGCTTCACCGTCCAAAATCGGCATAATTTCATTTGTATCGACATCGGTTATCGGGTGACCGAGCGCCGCAACACAATTAGTTGATTTATCATAAAAGGTAACGGTTCCCACTCCTGCCGTTGAGTCCCTGACCCATAAGCCGACCTTATAGCACCCCTGCGCCGAGGAATAAGCGGGCTTTAAAGAAAACTCTTTGTAATTTCCGTTTCGCTTGACCTTAATATTATATTCCTTGCCGTTATTATCATTAAGTATATCGGTCACGCTCGTGGCAGAATACATTTTTTTACCGTTTATTTCAACAATTATATCGCCCTTTTCAAGCCCTGCCTCTTTAGCAGGATTGCACTTGCCGCTGTCGGTTTCAACGTCACGAATACCGACGATAATTACTCCGTCGGTATAAAGCTTAATTCCGAAGCTTTCGCCGCTAACATTCACTTTTTTAGCTTTCTTTTGGGTAACACTTGCCGTTTTAACGGGAATTATCCCCAAAAGCTTAATGTCGTTCTCACTCGGCGATACCTTGGAATTATTCTGAAAATCGACCTGATAAAGGGAACTGTCACCAAGCCAATAAATGCTTTTGTATTCAACTCTTTTGTTTGAATAAGCAGTTATTTTATCAGGCAAAACAAAGTTGCCGAACGCAACAAGAGAATAAATTATAACAAGGCATAACGCAAAAATTCCGTCAATAATTCGTATAGCTTTTTTCATAATACCACCTATACTATTATTGACAGAATTTTAATAAGTATTTTTAATTTATTTGCATTTTACGCTTTTTACATTTGACCATTTGCCGTAAACCTTTTTGCCGTTTACATTTTTGTATGCTCTTACCTTAACATAATATTTCTTGCCCTTGGTAAAATTCTTGCCGACATAGGATTTTGTTTTGCCGCCTTTTACGGTCTTTTTTGCCGCAAGTTTTTTGAAATTTTTGTTTCTTGAATAATAAATTTGATATCCGCTCGCACCTGATTTTGTATTCCAAATCACCTTGATTTGGTGCTTTTTGCTTTGTGATTTCACACTTTTAATTTTAACTGCACCAAGCGGCTTAGGCGATTTGACATTCGTTGTATATTTTGCTCCGCAAGAGCATGAATAGACATCATAGCCGTTAGATGAGGTTGTCGGCTTTACTGTATATGAGTAATTATAGCTGTGCCGATGAATTGAGTTGATTGAGAATGAGTAGAAGCAAGAATACGAATATTTTGATATTTTTAGGCAATAGGTGCCTGCATTAAGGGATACAGATTCCGACCAATTTGCCGTACCTGTTGATGCTTTCCTATATGCAGCAAATGTACCTGCAATTTTCTCACCCGTTGTGGAATAAACAGAAAAATAAACAGATTCATTTGCGCTTACATTTATAGTTTGCGTTCCGCTTAATACTGTGAAAAAATAAAAGTCGATTTCATCATTTTCGCCTAACATACCGTTATACGTTGTATCAAGTGAAACGGGATTAGCGTTTCCAACGGCATTATTGTTCACATCTAAGCTTTCGGAAAAGCTCTCATTTGCAGAAGTAAAAAATGTTCTTACAGTATAATTTTCATTTGCATAGCCATCTATCTTAAAATAATATGTTCCTGCCACTAAATAATCATATTCTTTATCATAAGCTTTGCCTAAGCTGCTGTTATAAGGAACAAAAATATCGGCAATATAATTATCCGAATTATTTACCGAATACAAATAAATATGATAAGAATGACTTCCTTCGGAAATAAATTCAATTCTGCCCGACTGCGGCACATTAACTTTTAAAAATTCAATTTCGTTATCTGAAGAAAAACAGCCTACCGCTGTGCTACCGAGAGTATAGCTTTTTGCCTTTGCCGCTGTATCGAAATCGCCTGCATACGCATTTAATTCAATTCCTATATTACAAGAAAGCAATATAACTATTGACAAAATTATACTGATAGCCCTTTTCATATAAAAATCCCCTTTTTAAGCATAAATTTCCTAAAATAATTATACTATTCAAATAATCAAATGTCAAACAAAGTGAATAGTATTAAAATGACAAAAAGCCTTTAGCTTATACAATATTCGTATAAACCAAAGGCTTTTAATGATTAATATATTTATGCTCGGCAGGAGCAAACCCCTACCCTAAAAAATACTTCATATTTCGTTTTATTTTATCACTCGGTTAAATTGAAACCTCGTGAGCAACGTTATAAAGATTCATATCAATAGACTTCTTCATATTAAGAGCCTCAAAGATATCGTAATCAACAACGTCTTCCTTTTGAGCGGCAACAACACGATTGCCGATATTATTCATAAGAAGCTTAACGGCATAGTTACCCATACGTGTAGCAAGAACTCTGTCCTTAGCAGTAGGAGAGCCGCCACGCTGAATATGACCGAGAACACAGGCACGTGACTCAACACCGGTCTTAGCCTCTATTTCCTTAGCAAGGTCATGAACATCAACGTCGACACCCTCGGCAACAATAATAATAAAGTGTTTTTTGCCTGTTCTCTGAGTTTTTTCCATACGTTCAATAATATGCTCTTGGACATCGTATTCAACTTCAGGAATGAGAATAGAAGTAGCCCCGCAAGCAATACCTGCATTAAGTGCAAGATAGCCTGCCTTTCTACCCATAACTTCAACAACAGTACATCTGTCGTGCGACTCTGTTGTATCACGAACACGGTCAACCATTTCCATAATAGTATTAAGGCAGGTGTCATAACCGATAGTGTTATCACAGCAAGCAATATCGTTATCAATAGTGCCCGGAAGTCCTACGCAAGGAATACCTCTTTCGCTAAGGTCTCTTGCACCACGGAACGAACCGTCGCCGCCTATAACAACAACGCCCTCAATACCGTGCTCCTGGCAGGTACGAACTGCTTTTCTAAGGCCTTCTTCCGTAGCAAACTCAACCGAACGAGCAGAGTAAAGGATAGTACCGCCACGATTGATAATGTCTGATACGCTTCTAAGGTCCATTTCAATGAAATCGCCGTTGATAAGACCGTTGTAGCCACGAACTACACCGTAAACCTTAATTCCGTTTTCGCATGCTGTACGTACTACTGCACGAATAGCTGCATTCATACCCGGTGCGTCGCCACCGCTTGTTAATACCGCAATTGTTTTCATAATTATGTCCTCCTATATAATAATATAGACTAAAACAAAATAATCTTTATTTAACTTATATATCTTGTTTATTTTATATTTTTTCAAGAGAAAAGTCAAGTATTGTCGTAAAATTAATGAACAAACACTACATTCTCATCGCCAAGTATCCTTTTTAATTCCTTAATTTCGGTATTATTCACCTCAACAAAACACTCCCTCGGCTGCAAGGCATACCTTTTTTCATCGGTATAATAAAAATAAAGAGGAATATTCCCGTCAAAAATATCAGTCACTCGTTTTGCAAGTGCTATATTTTCATCATTTTCATTCTTAAAGCGCAGATAAAGAGCCGCCTTTTTTCTTTTGTGATTTTTGTTTTCAGCTTGTTTGCTGTTTTGAATAGGTTTATTTTTATATTTTCCGCTTTCAAAATCAGCTTGAGTAGGTGCGCTGTCTATTGAATAAGCAAGTATTTTAGCATCCTTTTCCTCCTCAAGTGAGAGGTTTCCTGCAATAGTTATTATACTGCCGTCATAAAGAAATTGTGCGTACTTTTCAAGCGCTTTTGCAAAAACGATAACCTCAATTGAACCGTACAAGTCCTCTACGGTTACAAAAGCCATTGAAGCACCGCTTCTCGTTTGCTTAAGAATTACACGAGTAACAATGCCACAGGTACGCACAAAGGTTTTATCCTTGTAAATACTCATATCGTCATTTGCGCTTTCCAAAAGCTCGCCTATATTAGCAAATCCGAGTTTTTCGCACAAATCGGAATATTTATCCATAGGGTGACCGGAAAGGTAAAGTCCCGTCATTTCCTTTTCCATTTTCAAAAGCTCAGCCTTAGGAAATTCATCAACATTTGGAACATCAAATTCAAGCGGAGAATCATTACCGCCGAGTTCAAAAAAGCCAACCTGACCGTAGCGTGTGCTCTGCCTGTAATTTTCAATATTGGTGGCAATTGACGGCAAAGCCTGAAGCATTTGGCGACGATTTAATTCAAAGCAATCCATCGCACCGCATTTAATAAGACTTTCAACTGCACGACGATTAAAATGCCTATCCTGCATACGAAGGCAAAAGTCAGGCAAATCCTTAAAATCGCCGTTTTCTCTTTCTTTAACTATATCGTCAACAAATTCCCGTCCGACATTTTTAATACCCAAAAGCCCATAGTTAATCACCCTGCCATTCGGCGTGAAGCCTTGCATAGAAGTATTGATATTTGCGCTTGCAAGACGAATACCGAGCCTTTTGCACTCTGCCGTATATCGTGCAATTTTGTTTGACTGGTCAAGAACAGACGTCATTAAAGCCGCCATAAATTCTGCCGGATAATAGCATTTCAAATAAGCAGTTCTATACGCCACAAGCGCATAACAAGCGGCGTGCGACTTATTAAAAGCATATTTTGCAAATTCCGACATTTGGTCAAAAATAGTATTAGCTACAGAACTTGAAATGCCGTTTTTTTCACAACCCGAAACAAAAGCGGTACGTTCTTTTTCCATAACATCAATTTTTTTCTTGCTCATGGCACGGCGAACAATATCTGCCCTGCCATAGGAATATCCCGCAAGCTCACGGAATATTTGCATAACCTGTTCCTGATAAACCATACAGCCATACGTATTTTCAAGTATCGGTTTAAGCTTATCGGTTATATATCTCACTTTTTGAGGATTATGTGAGTTTTCTACAAATGTATCAATTTGATTAGCCGGGCCGGGACGGTAAAGCGAGGTAGCAGCGATTAAATCCTCAAGCCTTGTCGGCTTCAAATTCATAAGCATACGCTTCATTCCGCTTGACTCAAACTGAAATACGCCCTCTGTCTGGCCTCTTGCAAAAAGGCTGTATACTTTTTTATCATCAATAGGTATTTCGTTAATATCAATTCCCGCTGCCTTGCTTGCATCATTAATAACAGTCAATGTGCGAAGCCCAAGAAAATCCATTTTAAGAAGCCCAAGTTCCTCAAGAGAAGTCATAATGTATTGAGTAACCGGCACTCCGTCATTAGTTGCAAGCGGAACATAAGAACTTACAGGGTCGTGAGTAATAACAACGCCTGCCGCATGGGTAGACGTATTTCTCGGCATACCCTCAACCTTTTTTGCAGTTTTGATAAGTTCGTTTATCTGCTCATTTTCCTGCATAAGGTTTGAAAGTTCTTTAGACTTTTTAACAGCCTCGTCAATCGTAATATGAAAATCGTTAGGTACAAGCTTTGCAACAGCATCAACAGCGGCATAAGGCATACCCATAGCCCTGCCTACATCACGGATAGCTGCCTTTGTTGCAAGAGTTCCAAACGTAACAATCTGAGCCACGTGATCGGCGCCGTATTTATTAGTTACATAATCAATAACTTCTCCACGTCTGACATAGCAAAAATCTATATCAAAATCGGGCATAGAAACACGCTCCGGATTTAAAAATCTTTCAAAAAGAAGATTATATTTCATTGGGTCGAGGTCGGTTATTTCCATACAATACGCCGCAATTGAGCCTGCGCCCGAACCTCTGCCGGGGCCTACGGGAATTTTTCTGCTTTTTGCAAACGACACAAAGTCGGCAACTATGAGGTAATAATCCGTATAGCCCATTTTTTCTACTGTTTCAAGTTCATATTCAAGGCGGTCATAATATTTTTGAGGCGGATTTTCGCCGTATCTTTTTTTCATACCGTTCATACAAAGCATTTTGAAATATTCAAAATGGTCCATATTATTCGGTGTTTCGTAATAAGGGAGTTTAGTGTGGCCGAATTCAAAATCGAAATTGCACATATCGGCAATAATCTGCGTATTATCAATTGCCTGCGCAGTATCGGCAAAAATTTCCCTCATCTGCTGCTCGCTCTTTAAATAAAACTCATCTGCATGAAATTCAAGTCCCGTATCATCGCCGATAGTTTTATTAGTCGCAATACAAATAAGCACCTGCTGAATTTTAGCATCTTGCTTTTCAATATAATGAACATCATTTGTGGCAACAAGAGGAATACCCGTTTCTCTCGAAAGGCGCTTTAGTCCCTCGTTGACTATTGCCTGCTCGTTAATCCCGTGATTTTGAAGTTCCAAGTAATAGTTCCCTCTGCCGAAAAGTTCATCATACCACAAAGCGACACGTTTAGCCTTATCATAATCCTTTTGAAGCAACGCCTGCGGAATTTCACCTGCAAGGCAAGCAGAAAGGCAAACTAAACCTTCACTGTATTTTTCAAGCAAATCATGGTCAATTCTCGGTTTGAAATAAAATCCTTCGGTATACGATTTTGACACCATTTTTATAAGATTTTTATATCCCTTTTCATTTTTGCAAAGCAAAACAAGATGATTGTATTCCTTATCAAGCACCTTGTCCTTATCAAATCTCATTCTCGGCGCAACATAAACCTCGCAGCCTATAATAGGCTTGATGCCTTCTTTTTTACAAGCCTTATAAAAATCAACAGCCCCGTACATATTACCGTGGTCGGTAATAGCAAGAGACTGCATTCCAAGACTCTTTGCACGTGAAACAAGCTGCTCGATACGGCAAGCGCCGTCAAGCAAAGAAAACTCGGTATGAGTGTGCAAATGAGTAAACATATTATCGTTCCTTTTATTATATATTAATTAACTAATATACCATTATAATTCCTTAGCTATTTCAACTATTTTCTTTAATCTATGGTTAACTCCAGAGCGTGAAAGACCGCTGAGTTTTGAAAGTTCTGCAAGGGAAGCTTCAGGATTATCTTGCCTCAAAACAGCCATTTCCTTAAGGTCGGGCTTAAGAAAATCAAGTCCTTTTTTCTCCTCAATTTTCTCGATAGCGGCGCTTTGCTCCCAACTTGCTTTAACCGTTCTCTCAATATTTGCGGTTTCGCAATTTGCCGCTCTGTTAGCCTTATTCCTGAAATCCTTGACTATTTCAACGTTCATCATATCAAACATTGAAGTGCTTGCTCCCATAATATAAAGACAATCTTCAATAGCCTCACTGTCTTTAAAATATACTATATTATATCCCTTTCTGTTAGCGGTTTTAGGCGCAAGGTCAATTTCCTCCAAAAGAGTAACGAGACTTTTTGAAAGATTCAAAAACGCAACAGTAAACTCCAAATGATAATCCTTATTTGGGTCAGACGCCGTGCCGCACGAAAGGAAAGCACCTGCCAAAAACGATTTTTGACAGTTTTCACAATCAAAATTAGAATGATTGATTTTTAAACTGCCCTTACTCTCGTGGCCGAAAAAAGCAAGTACCTTTTCACACTGTGTCTTATCATTAATCATAACTGTGTGGCTTTTACCGCCCGGCGAAGTCTTAACATCGCATTTAATATTGCAATATTTTTTTATAAGAAAAGCATATCTAATTGCGATATCCTTATTTTCGGTTTGAACACCGACACCGTAGCTCGAAAAGCTTTTGCCGAAAATACACATTCCGTAAAGAAATGCCTTTTCGCAGCACGTACTGTCATATTCAATTTTTAAAAGTTCATTTTTAACCTGTTGTGAAAACGACATTATTTTCTATCTATATCCCTGTGACTTACAGTTACATTATCCCATTTTTTTGAAAAATAATCCTTAAGAGCTTCGGCAAAAGCAACACTTCTGTGATTGCCACCCGTACAACCGATTGCAAAAACAATCTGGCTCTTGCCCTCTCTGATATAAAGAGGATTAAGAAAATCAAGAAAATCGATAAGCTTCTTTAAAAGCTCCTTTGACTCGTCAAACGAGAACACAAAATCCTGAACTTCCTTATCAAGACCCGTTTTATTTCGCAAGCTTTCATTCCAATAAGGATTAGGAAGGCATCTTACATCAATAACAAAGTCTGCGGAATTAGGCACACCATACTTAAATCCGAATGACATACAGTGGATATTCATATATTCCTTTGCATCGCCCAAAAGAAGTTCGGTAAGCCTTGCACGAAGTTGGTGCGTATCAATTGAAGAAGTGTCAATAATATGGTTTGCCTTTAATCTTAACGGTGCAAGAATTTCCCTCTCATAATCAAGTGCATTTTGAATATTGCCGTTGAATTTATCTGCAAAGGGGTGTTTTCTGCGAGTAAGCTTATAACGCTTGAGCGCCTCTGTATCGTTAATATCAAGATAAACAATCTTAGCTGTATATCCATATTGCTCCACATTATCAATACTTGAAATAATTTTTTCAAAAACATGGCCGCTTCTTACGTCAACAACCATTGCAACCTTAGGATAATATTCGCTGTTATTTGCGAGAAGTCCTACAAAAGTAGACATAAGCTCAGGCGGCATATTATCAATGCAATAATAACCTGCATCCTCCATAAAAGCCATAGCGGACGATTTGCCGGCGCCGCTGACACCTGTTATAATTACAAGTTCCTTACTGTTATCCATATATGTTTTCCCCTTTTATTTTGTAACCCTGATTTCCATTTCAAGCTTTACGCCTGTTTCTTCCATTACCTTATCACTGCAATATTTGCACAAATCAAGTACGTCCTTACACGTTGCACCGCCCTTGTTTATCACAAATCCTGCGTGCTTTTCGCTGACCTGCGCACCGCCCACGCTCTTGCCTTTAAGATTGCACTGCTCAATCAAAGCGCCTGCAAAATATCCCTCAGGACGTTTAAACGTTGAGCCTGCCGACGGATATTCAAGCGGCTGTTTTGCCCTTCTCCTGCCGATAAGGTCGTCCATTTTTTCTTTAATTTCCGATTTTTCGCCTTTTTTTAACTTAAGGTAAAGCCCTGTTATAACGGCGCCGTTATCATAATAAGCGCTGTGGCGGTAAGAAAGTTTCAAATTGTCATTTTCGAGAAAGCCTATATCGCCGTTTTTATCAATATGCTCACACTTATAAAGCACATCTTTCATTTCTCCGCCGTAAGCACCGGCATTCATAAATGCCGCACCGCCTGCCGAGCCGGGAATGCCGTAAGCAAATTCAAGCCCTGAAAGAGAATGCTCATAAGCAAAGCGGCAAAGTGCAATAAGCTTAGCCCCCGCTTTTGCATATATAGTTTCATCATCAATAAGCTTTATTTGCGAAAAAGGCTCACCGAGTATTAAAACACAAGCATCTATTCCGTCATCATCCACAAGAAGATTGGAACCGTTGCCAACTGCAATAAGCCTTACATTTTCGGCTTTTGCACACTTAACAAGTTCGCTTATTTGCTCCTCGTTTTGCGGATAGACAACGAGCCTTGCATTGCCGCCTATTTTAAAGGTGGTATGAAGGCTCATTTTTTCGTTTTGAAGATACTTGCAATTAAATTTTTCACAAAGTTTAATTAACTGCTCCAAGCTATCACCAAATTATTATTTTACTTTACCAAGAAGAGCCGCACCGATAACACCGGCATCATTACCAAGCTCTGCCTTAACAATTTTAGTTTGAATTTTACTGTGAATTGAATATCTTTCAGACTGAACAAAACGACGAAGCGGTTTCATAAGAGTTTCGCCCTCATTGCAAATTCCGCCGCCGATACAAATAATTTCAGGCTGGAGAGCATTAACAATATTGATAAGACCGCAAGCAACATACTTGATATAATCATCAACAACCTTAATGCCTGCGATATCGCCTAAACGCATAGCGTCAAAAGCAGTCCTTCCCGATACCTTGCCCTCCTCCTTAGCAAGCTTGTGCATAAGAGAATCAGGATATTCTTCCATAGCTTTTTTAGTCTGCCTGATAAGAGCGGTAGCAGAAGCATAAGCCTCCCAGCAGCCCTTACGACCACACGAACACTGCTCGCCGTCAACAACGATTACCATATGACCGCACTCGCCACCGGCATAGTTTACACCGTTTACGATTTTGCCGCCGATAATTACACCCGAACCTACACCCGTACCGAGAGTTACGGCAACAAAGTCCTTAGCGCCGTTTCCGCAGCCTGCATAAGCCTCACCTAATGCTGCGCAGTTAGCATCATTTTCAATAAATACCTTTTCCTCAGGCTTATTAATTCTTTTTGCAAGCATAGTTCTTGCAGGAACATTATTAAACGCAAGATTGTTTGCAAATTCAATAACACCGTCCTGATTAACCGTACCCGGAGTACCCATACCTACGCTGTCGATATCCTCCATGGTAAGACCTGCCGTTTTGACCGCTTCCTCGCAAACATCTGCAATATCGTCAAAAATTTCGTCTGCACTCCTCGGAGAGTTCGTAGGAGTCTTTGAAGTGCCGATAATATTGTAATCATCATCTACAACCGACGCAACAATATTTGTTCCGCCTAAATCAATACCAATTGTATACATTGTGCTTTACCTCTTTTTTAATTTATATAAACAAAATTTGACTTAGCTTTGCCAAATTTCAATTTCCTTATCCTCCGGCTGAACATCGTCCATACCAAGGCTTATCATTAAATCCTTTGCCGCATTGTAACCCATTTTCTTTTGACGGTTATTCATTGCGGCAGTTTCAACAATAACTGCAAGATTTCTGCCGGGAGTAATAGGAACGGTAATAGCCGGAACCTTCACGCCGAGAACATTTGCATACTCATTATCAAGACCGAGTCTGTCATAAGCCTTTGTTGAATCCCAAGCCTCAAGCTGGATAACCATATCAATTTTTTCGCTTGGTTTAACAGCACCCATACCGAAAATGCGCCTTGCATCAATAATACCGATACCTCTAAGCTCAACAAAATGGCGAATATTGCTCGGCGAATTGCCACGAAGCGTTCTTTCGTTAATTTTTCTGATTTCAACTGCGTCATCCGCAATAAGACGATGACCACGCTTGATAAGTTCAATGGCAGTTTCGCTCTTGCCGGCACCGCTTTCACCGGTTATAAGAACACCTTCGCCGTAAACCTCAACAAGAACACCGTGCCTTGTAATTCTCGGTGCAAGTTCTGTGTTAAGAAATTCAATCAGTGCGGCTAAGAACGGCGACGTTTCCTCCTCCGTCTTAAGAAGCGGAATTTTGTGCTTTTTGCAAGCGTCGTAAAGATAATCGGGAATTTCAAGACCTCTTGTAACTACCGCAGCGGCAGGTTTAAGCGAAAGCCAACAATCAAGAGCTGCTTCCCTCTCGTCAGGTTCCATACTGCGAATAAAGCCTATCTCAGTCCAACCGAGAATCTGGATTCTCAAAGAGTCAAAATAATCAGTATATCCCGTCAAAACAATACCGGGACGATTAACCTCGCTTGTTGTAATCAAAATTTCGTCAGCCGAGCGTGGCATATAAACCGTTTCAAGCTTGTGAAAATCAATCATCTTTTCAAGCGAAACAGAATATGTTTGCGACATAATCCATTCCTCCAAATCTACATTCAAAAACTATTATAAAGTATTTCGGTAACTTAATCAAGGGGAATTTGATTTTTTAT
>OGQP01001787.1_pt1 | contig 12235 bp, 10 predicted proteins | sample 1553251 | NCBI WGS metagenome assembly OGQP01 (sample SAMEA2580016, study PRJEB22360) | human gut metagenome | biome: human gut; feature: human-associated habitat; material: faeces | place: Denmark | collected 2008/2010 | reverse complement strand
AAACTGCAACCAAAGACTGTACGGAGGTGAAAGTTGACAAGGAAGCCACTTCCACCAAACATGAAGAAACCAAGACTGAAGGGGTAAAAGAGAAAAAAGAATCCATGCTGCCTGAACAAATCGGTTTTGCCTGTGTTTGTGCAACAGTTTTGCTTGTCGTTGTGCTGATAGTACGAAAACATTGGCGCAAAAGACAATCTTCATCATAAAACTTTAAATTTATAAATTGAAATACCTCGGCTCGTGATGAGTCGGGGTTATTTTTTTATTATCTTTGTCGGAACTAACATCAACTTATGTATTATGGCTGAAAAAAAAGAATCTTATTCCGAAGAGGAATTGAATGAAATGATCGTATGGTTCAATAACCATGCCAATGAACTTCCAAAAGAAATGCAGATTAACAAAGCAGCTTTTACCCCGGATTTGAAACTTACTGTTGAAAGTTGTATCATGCAGGCTAAGCAATGTCTGGGCAACTATAAGATGGCCGGAGCTTTCCGAATGCTCCAACAAATCAGAGAGAACCTTGAAAAGGCGGTCCAATAAGCTGCCTTACATTTACCCTTTCATCATATCGGGGTTAAAAACATAATCAATAACCCTACTGTTAACATCATTAATTACGGAAAAATCTTTTTTTATGTATAGATCTGTCATTCTGTTCTCTTTATCTACATGATTTAGTGCTTCTCCTACTGTACCTTTGTCCACTTTTAAATCGTTTCGTGCGATGGAAGCGAAAGAATGCCGGGCTGCGTAAAATTCCAAATCTTCAATGCCAAGAACTTTCCCTATCTGTTTCAAACCTACATTTATGGCAACATTGAGTCTGCCATAAGTGGAATACTTTTTATATAACCTAAAAACTCTTTCTTCGGATACGTCCTTATACTTTTCGTATATGGGCAATATGAAGGGATGAATGTTAACGCTTATTTTTGCTTTATCAGTCCTTCTTGTTGCAGTTTTTGCCCTGTTGTATGTGATTGTAAGCGTTCCCTTGCTTTCGCTTATAGTGTCACAAAGAAACAAATCTGCCGAGTTCATACCCATCAAGCAAAAGGATAATATAAACATATCCTTTGCAAAATTAAATCTGCAATCCTTCTCCTTTTTATCTTTAGTGAGTATATATGGCAGGTTGTATATGGCTCTGATAGTATCTGCGTCCAAAGCTCTTTCGCGGGTACATATTATATTAGGTATAGAATACTTGGTAAATGGAGACCATGGTATCTTTATGTCCCCTGCTTCTTCATCATTATATTCTTTTTTAGCTTCGTTATGCAAATGCCTGATTGCTCCCATATATAAAGAGAGTGCACGTCTTTGACCGAGATGTTCTTCATACGATTTCAAGAATTTGTAATTTATCTCCTTAAAATCCAATTTCTCCCGTCCCAGGAATTTTGTTAAAGAGTTTACCATGCAGGAATACACATTGATTCCATGCTTCTCTCTGTTCTCATCTATCCATTTGCGGGCGTAGGAAATGAAGTCTATTTTTAGAGATGATTCATCAGTTTTGGTTATATGCTCCACAAGTTCTGTTATATCCATATCGTTTATGAGCAATGACAACAGGTTGCACTTGCTCCGATATATGGATATGATGTTATTTAATTCATCTAAGATGGACTGATTTTTGATTTTAAACCCCTTGGTTATATCTTCTTTCGTAACATATATGGAAGTGGGAATCCTTTTAAGCTTCCTATTGTGTGTGACTCTTATCTTAACGTTGTAAGTGCCATCTATTCTTTTCCTATCTTTAAATATTTCATATTTGAATGTTGCCATAATCGTGTATGTATGTTGAAACTATGTTGAAACAATTTCACGCAAAAGTAACTCTTTGGCGCAAAAGTGGCAAATAAATTTTTTGTTCACATGAGAAAAAAACTTTCCCAAAAGCTTTGTATTATTGATTTTCTATGTATCTTTGCATCGTTATTATTTCTCGGGGTATTAGCTCATCTGGCTAGAGCGTTAGACTGGCAGTCTAAAGGTGGCGAGTTCGAGTCTCGCATGCTCCACTTTACAAACCTCTCTGTTTCAGAGGGGTTTGTGCTTTCTTAAGCTTCTCCAGTTTTCGTTTTTGGATAAAAAAAAGACAGTTTGTGCCACTTTTGGCAAAAAGAACTTGTCTAAAACGAATCCAGAACAATTATGACAACTCTTAAAGCTGCCGTTGTTCCGGCCAAGGTGCTGAAAAACGGCAAACACAGAATTCGTATAGCAATTGGTCATAAACAGGAAACAAGATACATCGTTACCCGATTTGAAATAGATAATACTGCTAATTTTAAGGGAGGGCAGGTGGTAGGTGTTCCTGATGCTGCACATGTCAATGCTAAATTACGTGGAATACTTAATTCATATCAGGATGCCTTGGATAAAATAAACACATCATCCTATACTTGTACCCAACTTGTCGAATACTTGTCCTCGGTAAAGCAGGGAGCTATCTCTTATAGTGTTGCTTCGGCTGACTATATGCAGAATTTGATTAAAGAGGGGAGAAGGACCACTGCTTCCTTATATCAAAGGGCGAGTGATTACTTCATTGAGTTTGTCAAATATGATATAATGCTTGATGGAATTACTCCCCGGACCATAAAGGACTTTGACATTTATCTAAAGAATGTCCGAAGGCTGGCTCCTGTTACTTGTGGTATGCACATGGCACATTTGAAGGCAATAATCAATCAAGCAATAAGGGATAAAAAAGTATCATATGACACGCATCCTTTTGAATATTATGAAAGACCGGCAGGAATGCCTAAAGAGCGTGATATCTCGGTAGCTGACGTAAAGAAGATAAGGGATGCGGAGATAAAAGAGAAGTCTCAGCGTGTTGCCAGGGATGTGTTCATGCTTTCGTATTATCTAGGAGGTATCAATCTGATGGACTTGATGCAATACAATTTCAAAGATGCGAAAATTATGGAATATGTACGTGAAAAATCAAAAAACACAAAGAAAGGTGATATGAAGATTAGCTTCACTATTCCTGAGGAAGCAAAACCGATTATCAAAAGATGGATGGGGCGTAATGGAAAGCTTGATTTTGGTTATAAATACTCTTATCCTAATTTTCGTAACTATGTAACAAAAGAAATTATAAGGCTAGGGGAGAGGCTGGAGATAGAATCGCATGTCGTATATTATTCAGCTCGTAAATCCTTTGTCCAACATGGTTTTGAGCTGGGCATACCATTGGAAACTTTGGAGTATTGTATAGGCCAAAGCATGAAATCTAACAGACCGATCTTTAATTATGTCAGAATTATGAGAAAACATGCTGATGAAGCCATAAGAAAGATTTTAGATAATCTAAAGTGAGGATTTAAGAACTAGAGCGATTGCTTCGGCAGTCGCTTCCTCTTTTTCTTTGTCTATCTCTGAGTTTAGCCGTTCTATCAAGTCCATACTCCCTGTGACAATCGTTTTTGTGCCCTCAGAGGAAGAAATTGTAAGTTCATAGTGTCCATATCCTATAAACTTTTTGGATAGCTGATAAGTGGTTGGGGGGGGGAATTTTGACATATGAGAATTGCGTTAGCAGCAGAAAAAGAAAACGGTTCCGCTTTCCCGTTGCGTTACATTCCGTAGTCGAAACAGTGGATACATTAATATTCCACACGGGGGTCAGAACCGTATATGAAGAAGCAACAGGCAATAGTATCGTCTGTTGCTTAAATGCGAGACAACACGCCTCGACTACTTCAAAATGTAACGCAATGCAAAGATGGGTATTTTATATGACTTTACAAAAAACAAAATGGGAAAATTCAAGTAAGCAATATGGATGAGAGATTATAAAAGGGTAGGGAAGGCAGCTTATTAGGCTGCCTTAGTTTTTTTCTTTTGGAACTCATTATATCCTAAACTGCCCAAAATACATATTATGATTTTATGAGAGGATAAAAATATTCTAGTTCAGTTTAAACTGAATAATCCCTGTTTTTTCACTTTTAACTCCTTAATAATGTATTATAGTGTATATACTACATAGAGCAGTTTTGATTTATTCAATTATTTTAATACATTCGCACTTATTAAAACAATTATTAAAAAGTGTAATATGAAGAAAAAAATGTATTTCGTTTTGATGGCATTATTGCTGTCGTTTACTTTTAATTCCTGTTCTTCCGATTCACCGGAAGAAGTTCTTCCTGAAAAAGAAGAACCGGAAGTTCCTCCCGAAAAATATGAAGATGATGTTGTTAATCCTGATTATGTACCTATAGATTGGGAGAAAACAAATTTACATGAGATAGATGAAGAGAATGGAAGATATTCATTTGATGCTTCGTCTGAAACTGAAAACTTAAAACCGGGCTCGATACTTACAATTGATGCTGATACGGCAAGTTATATTGTTATTGTAAAGAAGTTAAAACGTGATAATGGTAAAATAAGTATAGAAGCTAGAAAGGGTGATTTATGCGATATATTCGCCAACACAGAATTTACGTTATCAACCGGAGGAGAATCTGCAAGGAATTCAAGCAAAAATGTAATGCTTCCTCAAAAAATATCTTTCTTGGACATAGATGGAGAATGGAAGGAATATGATTTTATGAATTCAAGCTCTCCTTCGCATTTGACGGGTAATTTGTGGAAATGGAACAATGATGAACTTGAAGGTCGTGTTTTATATGATCATCCAAAGTTTAAAATTTATCTGGAAAAATCTGATTTTCATATTGATATTGATTTAAACATGACCTTAAGTTTTAGTGGGCGAACACTTCAAGAAGTGAAAGATGATATAGAAAAACAATACAGGAGCAAAGCCTTGTCTATTGCTGCAAATATAGAAGGGCGTTTTGAAACAAATCAGCAGCTCAGACTTGATGCATGGCATCAATATACATGTGATAATGATGAACGTATAAAAGAATTGAGTAAATATCTACCTAAAATTAGAGTTGTTTTTTCTGTATTTGGAGTACCTGTTGAAGTATCATTAAATGCAGATGTATATCGTGCGGTTTCGTTTAGTTTAGATGGTGAAATCAGTGCTTATATGGGATTCACTGACAAAGCCAGTGGTACACTAGGCTTTAAGTGGAATCAATCTGATGATAGACTTGGCCCTGTTAAAGACTTTAAAAATGAACTTAGTGTAACTTATCCGACAATGAAAGGGAAAGGGGATATGAATGGGAAGGTATGGCTATACCCACGTATAAGAGTTATCTTATATGAATTATTAGGGCCGTCCTTTGATATCAGACCCTATATGCGGACGAGTATCCATGGAGGGTTTTATGAAGAATTATTGTCTTCTTCAAAAGATTTTTGTGCATGGGATCTTTCTAATTATGTAGGATTAGATGCTAGGGCTGGATTAAGCTTAATGTTTGTAGGACACGAAGTCAAGAATATTTCAACAGGTGATATGAACGTATTTGATAAATGTATTTATCATTCTCCTTATGATATTCGTTACGTGTCTTCTACGTCAAAATCTGTGCAAAAAAATGTTCCTAATACCGTAAAGTTTGAAGTTTATGATATGGATTCAATTCTCAATAAAAGTATTCCTACTATCCTTCGTCAGATTGTTAAATTTGAAGGAAAAGGGGAACTTTCTTCAAAATATGGCATAGTTGATCATGGGCAGGTATCTGTGGAATGGATTCCCACTTCTTTTAAAGATACATTATATGCAAGACTTTATAATGTGGATGGTAAAATAATGAAAGAAGCGAAATTTTATGGAGATACACAAATCAATGTTATGACAGAAAATGCTTCTGTTGAAAAGACTGATGTTATATGTTTTGGTAAATTGGAGGGTATGGATGATTTTTCAGAAGTGGAATACGGTATTAAAATAAATGAAAACCATGTAACATCTCATAATATCAATAATTCGATATATTCTGTAGAATTATCAGATCTTTCCGAAGGTAAATACAATTATTGTGCTTATGCAAAGATTGGAACAGAAATATATTATGGAGATATTAAGACATTTACAATAGAAAAAAATCAATACTTAAGTTTGGAGGAGTTTTATAACAGCACTAATGGAGATAACTGGATTAATAATAAAGGATGGCTTAAAGAGGCTGATTTATTAGATTGGTACGGAATTGAAAATGAACAAGGGTCTGTAAGATTATCCTTAGAAGCAAATAATTTAAGTGGTGATGCTATACTTAGGAATTGTGATTATGTTACTTCCTTATTTTTAGGGGATAATCCTATTAGCTCATTAACATTAGAAAATTGTTATTGGAAGGTAAGACTACCACAGAACGGGGATAATCCTATTAGCTCATCATATGGCGGACTTCAAGTAGGGCTACCCGGGAATGGAGAAAACATAAATATGGTTTCTTGTAAAGGTGGTACTTATCTTTATGCCAAAAACGGGAAAATTGGGAATTTGGATGTATCTTTTTTGCGTGGTGGCTTAACTATTCAAAGAGACATAAGTGGGCAGGATGAAAGAAACGTAGAAATTGGTTATATAAATTATTCTAATTCATATGATCCTGAATGGAGCCATAATATTATACATGGAGTAAATACTATAGTGAATGAAATTAATATTAGTGATTGTCCAGGGATCAGTGTCTACATTCCAAAGATAAAAAAAATAAAGATTAAAAATATCAGTCGTCCTTTAAGCAATGCTATTAGTGGTATTGATGTTGGCGTATATGACTATCGTGGTGATGGGCATATAGGAACTGTACATGTTGATCAGTGTGGAAAACCTTTAGGTGATCTTTCCTTTTTTCATAGGGTTGATATTCTTGATATTACTAATGTTGATGGTTTCTCGGAGCAATATGATTATAGCTTGAATCTTATTTTTGAGAAGGGGGTGAAAGAAGTTAATGTCTCAAATGTTAGCGTTAAGCATTTTAGTGCTTGGACTCCGAATGTAACTCCTATAAATATAAGTAACAGTAAAATGTATATATCCGCTGGTAGCATATATAATGGAGTGGACACGGCAGACAATATATATCACATAAAAGATTGTATAATAATCTATGATGCATGGAATATGGAAGAGTCGATGCATATTTCTTCTTTCACAGGAACAGAAAGACAACTTAGTGATTATATTTGGTCATTGAAGGAATGATTTAATAATACAATTGATCTGTGAATAATTCGTGGTATATCATACTTGCTATATAGATTGTGATTTGGCAACTTATTAATTATATAAGCTCAATGAAAATTTTATCTCATTTTATGGAACTATATCAGAAGCAAAAAAAATGCTTACATATATATCGAAGTATAAATATATATATAAAGTTAGGAATTTGTTGGGGATGTTTGTTATTAACTTCATGCAACAACAAATCAAACTATAAAAATTCAAATGAAGTTATTTCAATAGCTGAGAAAGTAGATACTGTTGTTTATGACATGATTCAAAAAGTGGAAGAACAAAACGCTTCGTCTTCATGGTTTTGGTATAGATATAAAATTAATGGAAAATGTGGAGCATTAAATGAAGACAAGGAGATTATTATTCCTGCACTTTATGAAAGTATATGTTATGGTATATTCCCCAACTTATTCACGGTTGTCACTGATAAAAAAATATGGGGGGCTTATACAAAAGAAGGTATGGAATTAATACCAACATCAAGGGGATATACTGGTATGATAAGAGAAGAACTTTCAAATGAAAGGTTTTATTATTGTGTAGCAAAAGGAGAATATTACGGTGCTTGCGATGAAGATGGGAATGAATTTATAGAACCTCTATACTCCTATATAACATATACAGATAAGGGAAACGATGAAAATGATATTGATTATAGCTCCTTTGGCGTAAAAGATGAAAAAGAAGAAAAATTTCTTTATATGTATATGAATGAAATTAATAAAGTTGTCCGTTTTCCTACTCCTATATGGAGAAAAAAATATATCTGTAAAAAATATTATAGCAAGAGTGAAAATCGATGGATTAATTCAGATGAAATAAGTTACGATGTATCAAAATATGACAATCATTTAATTATAGGATTATTTAGATACGATTGTAATTCGAAAAGAAATGGTTATTCTTGCTATGAACGAAAAAATGATGATGGATATTTTTACATTAAAGAAAATGATAATCTGATATATGAATTTATTGAAAGGATGCAAGTTTCATCCAATCAATCTTTGGAACAATCAGCTTCTGTAAGTTCTAATAACCAAAATCAAAATAATTTTTCAAATAACGTACCTTATGTTACATCAGATAAGAATCAGAATGACTCATATGATAATAAGGTAAACACATATCAACCTGATTGTCCGCATTGTCATGGATTTGGTAAATGTTGGACATGCAATGGTAGGAAGCTTGTTTTAAACCCCCTTACAAATGAATACATGAAGTGTCCTAATTGTACTGATGGTATTTGTAGTTATTGTGATGGTACAAGGAAAAAACAATAATAGTAGTAAAAATAATAACGACACTAGCTGCATTTTTTTCTAGTTGCAGCTAATGTCGTTATTGTATGAAGGTACAATATGTACTTCTGAAAAAATCCATTTTCCAATTAGGTATATAATTTAATTAGGAAATTGTATTTTTTGCTATATAAATTTCGATAAAAATTGTATTTCGAGAAATTTCCCCGACTCATCACGAGCTGGGGCAGTCCAATTTATAAATTTAAAGTCTTATGATGAAGATTGTCTATTGCGCCAATGCTTTACTATCAGCATAACGACAATCAAAACGGTTACACAAACACAGGCAAAACCGATTTGTTCAGGCAGCGTGGATTCTTTTTTCTCTTTTATGGTTTCTGACCGGTTTTCTTCACGGGTATTGGAAGTGGTTTCCTTGTCAGCTTTCACTTCCGTACTGTCTTTGATTGCAGTTTCCTTCCTTTTATTCTTGCTGAAATCACCTTCCACATGACCGTCTGCCAATAACGGAGGTTTCCCGGTCAGGCTATCGGGCGGTTTTCGGGTATCATAGATACAGAAATCAATCACATAGTTACTATTAGTGGTAATAAGTTCGCTCAAAGAGGTACTTGATCCGTGTACGATGTTGATAGATTCACTGGCGCTATCCTTGCTGATTACTTCTGTGTTGGATTTGATAGCCTTATGCGAGCTGCCACAGGCAAACAGCAGGAACAGACACATGAAGGGAGCCAGCAATATGTGCCGGCTTATCCAGTTCATAACCTTAGCCAACATAAGAAATATTATTTATGCGGTTCATCCACCCCCGTTTGAACTTGTTGTTTGCTGGGCGTTTCCGGCATATATCCTCGATAAAATCAAACCGTGCAATCTTGATCTGGTCAAACAGTTCACGCGGATTACGGGAATTAACTGCGGCAATGGTCTTGGGACCTACAATGCCATCCACTGTAACACCAAGCAAGCGTTGAGGAATCTTAATTCCGTGCGCACCGGATGCCCAGACCCAATCAACCAATATATCAGCAACTGATTGCGATTTTATCTCATCAGCCTTCCATCTGTCCCAGTACATGGTTTTCAAGATTTCCGTCCATTCCTCTTTTGTGAGATTTTTCAATCTTTCAACTGTAGGCTTGGAATATCCTTTCTTTCGGCAATATGCCTCATAGGTTCCGATAGTCACTCCCATATTGGTAGCCCCTCCCAAATCGTCAGGGTCATTTACAAAACCGCCTTCCCATTTCAGAATAAACGGTGCAAGTTTTCTTACGTCAGCCATACTACTCATTAATTATAATTATTCGATTTTATTTTCTTTGAATTCCGGCAGGATATATTGTATGTTAACCGCTGCTTCATGCAAGACCTTATGAAGTTCATCTTCATTCAAATCCGTTTCATCTGTAAACTCACAAAAGATATTTCCAACCCAATCTTGAGATGAATTAAGCCGTTTAATAGCGACGCTGTTGCATCCATTTGTTGATAATAGAGATTTGGCAACCTTATCCTTAACCTGGTTATCAATATCTGAATAGAACATGAAAAGATTCTTTGCGAGATTTTCTGCAAAAACGGCCACTTCACTCATGGGAAGTGATTGAATGCTTTCACGCATTCCGGCTATACCTTTTCGTTTTACCTCGAACTGCACCGAAAGAAAAGCTATATGCCCCAAAGGATGGGGTTGTACGATATATACCCTGTCTGCTTTCGTTTCATAAAGTACACGCCACAACTCACCGAACACCTTGGCGGAGTTCTCGCTGCGGTGGTAACTTCTTCTTTTCTCTTCTTTTTTAAAATATTCCACTTTTAAATCAGTTAACTTGTTTTTGGTATACTGATTATAGGCGAAATAAGCTGCCAGCAATGTTCCGGCAGCACTAATAATGTTTGCAATATCTATCTCCATTACATTCACCGTTTAATTATTATATGATAAATTATTCATCCTGTTTCCTTTATTTCTCAACTGTCCCTATCTTTCCTGAAAAAAACGCCGAGAATTTATATATATGCAAAATAAATCCATATCCATATTGCTTACTATTCATATTTCACTATCTTTGTCAATACTTTGTTGACCTGATTCTTTCAAAACTATTATTGATTGGATTTAACCTCCCCCCGTCAGACTGTGAAGCCAGACGGGGGATTCCATTATTCGACAGATAGACAATAAAAAAAGAGCCTGATGACAATATTTATTGCCATCAAGCTCCTGGTTACACTGCAAAGATAGTGAAAACTATTCCATATTCAATCCATATTGAAAAAAATAATCAGGAGCAATATTTCGATTATCCGAAGAAATTAAAGAGTCACAATATTAATAGAAAACAAATAGGATTCATGAAATCTACCGGTTGTCTATAAAACCAGATGTTCTCAAGCCTTTATCGGGAAACATCTTTACTTTTTTCCTTTTCCTTTGAACGCTTTTCAAGTCACGCACAATGGTGCTGGAAAGTACCTCCGAATAAATCTGTGTGGTCTTTACGGAAGTATGTCCGAGCAGCTTCTGGACTGTTGTAATCGGAACACCTTGATGCACCAGCAGGGTGGCACAGGTATGACGGCTCACATGGTAGGTTATCCGCTTTTTGATACCACATAACCCGGCCAGCTTTCGAAGCTGCTTATTCACTTCCGAGTTACAGGGTAGGGATGCAAGACTACCTATATCCGGATAACGGTCAAGAATGCCCAATGCCCTGCTTTCAAACAGCAGATGCAACGGCAGACGGATTTCCACCCCTGTCTTAACGGACGTGAAGTGTAACCAACGCTTACCGTTTACCTTGATAAAGTTGGCCGGAGATAGCTGGCAGAAATCGGAATAGCGGAGTCCGGTATAGCAGCAAAACAAGAAGGCATCGAGCACATGGCGCATGGATTCCTCTTCCACCTCGACCGTTTCCAGCTTCTTCAGCTCGTCCGGGGTAAGAAACTCATGTCTGCCCTTCTCCTGTTTGATTTTGTACTTTCTGAACGGATAAGCATCCGCGTGCATATATCCCTGGTTGATTGCCTCATTGACCAAGGTACGGAGCTGTCTCATGTGCTTGGCTATCGTATTGACCGCATTGCCCTTTTCTCTCAAGTATTGCTCAAAATCACGAAGGAATGTATAGGTAAGATCCTTGAAGTCCAATCCGGAACGGAAATCATGCAGGACCGCCAGTGTCGAGTGCAGGTTGTCCTTGGTGGACTGCTTCTTGTCCGAATTGTCAATGGCTGATTTGGCGAAAGTGGAGAAGCTGATATTCACGGCACTTTTCTTCTTGACAGCATCCTTCAGTAGTGAGAGTGTGGCAGGTATTCCGCGCTTCCAATACCCCAACTCTATGCCTTGCAGATACAGGATGTATTCATAGAGCATTGCGTTGAGTTCGTTAGATTGGGGGTGGTTAATGACTTGTGCCCCCTCACGGCTCCAGCACTCCGGTTTGAGGTAAACATTGGTCTTCAGGTAGATTTTCCTTTGGTTCAAATAGGCTTCAACCTGTACAAGAGCCGTGCCCTGCCTGTTAAGTGTGTTCTGGCGGTTATATACAAGACGGTATCTGATTTTATCCATTTTTCCGCAAAGGTGCGAAAAGATTAATGGAAGAAAGGTATCAATGTGGAACATTTCCACATCATCCCACACTATATGAGGATTTTTTCCATTTCACATATAATTAGTAAAATATTAACCAACTGATAATCAGATTAGTTATTCTTTTGGCATAAAAATTGTCCTATCATTATCGTAAAACAATAACCATTAAAAATATAAGATTATGAAAAAATTTTT
>OGQP01001784.1_pt1 | contig 12245 bp, 10 predicted proteins | sample 1553251 | NCBI WGS metagenome assembly OGQP01 (sample SAMEA2580016, study PRJEB22360) | human gut metagenome | biome: human gut; feature: human-associated habitat; material: faeces | place: Denmark | collected 2008/2010 | reverse complement strand
TGCACGAATTGAGTGAGAAAATAGGACTGCATACGCCATTAACAACCTATGTAGCCCGCCATACTTACGCAACCGTACTCAAACGGTCAGGAGTAAGCGTAGCCTTGATTTCCGAATCGCTGGGGCACTCCGATTTATCCACCACTCAAATCTATTTGGATTCGTTTGAGAACAGCCAAATAGACGCAGCGATGCAGCACTTGTTATAGGAGTTTAGAGGTCGGCGGCCAATATGGTAACCGACCTCCTTTTTCCTATTATTCGTATATCGTGGCATCATCGACCGAGGTATTCGACAAGATTATCTATAATTAATTGCTCGCGTGTTACCAATCCTTTGGGAGGATTCATAATAAGTTTAGCCTGTTCGTCTGTTAATTGCTCGATCCTTTCCTCTATTTGAGCGTAAAATGCCGTGGGGTCTTTCGCTTCATGACCTTGGTCTATAATGTACCCTATCAGGTATTTTTTTGCCAAGAAGGTTTCACTGAATTTCTCTTGTGCTACCCGATACCAGTTGATGCTCCGTTGATACCATGCGCTATTCTCGAATGCTTTGGGTAATTTTTTCTCTTTTATGGCATTTACGAAATCGCGTGGTTTCAGTGTGTTCTTTCCAAGACACCACTGCGAGATAGTCGAGAGAGGATAATTCTTACGTCGTAATTCCAACGCAAATTCGAATACCTCGTTCTCTTTCATTTCAAGTGCCATGCAGGGTGCGGCCATATAGTCCGTGCCTTTCCATGCGGTGGTACAGATATTCATTTCTGCAATCAATGCCACGATGGACATCTCTACATTCAACGGCTCTGCAATCACGAGGTTGTCCAAATTCATCCCCAGTTTCAAGCAGGCCATCAAACGGTGCTGACCGTCCAGCACGGCAAAATAATTTTCGGTCTGTTCGTCTGGAATATCATTTCCATCCAGATCTACCAAGTGCCCTCCTGAGAGGTAAACATCTTCTCCTTTAACTACGGTGATGGGCGACAATTGCCCATATTCTCGGATGGATTTCACTTTGGCAGCAACAGCCTTTGCGTTGATTTGACGGTTGCCTTTGACAAAGGCGAAATTACGGTTGAGTTCTACGGAAGAAATAACTAACTGCTTCATATTAATCGGTGTGGGTTTACCTCCACCCACGAGGTCAAAATGGTTATTTATATAAGTATTAAGTATTTGGTATTAGTTATGCTTGTTTCTCAGCGTTAGGTCTGGCTGGTGAGCTCTTGCCAGCTCTCTGGCGGCGGTCGGATGTTGGCTTGGGCAAACTCCCATCATCGTTGCGTCGTTCGATTCGACCCTCGGCCTTTCGGTTCGGATGCTCCCTCCCAACCGAGAAGAGGGGTGTATGTCAAGGAGCGTTCGTTTGCGTTTCTGCCGTTAATACAATCGAAAATCATACATAACACATTGTGGCACACAATTATTGTCGGATAGCAGAAAAGTGTATTATTTCTGTTACCCCTTAATTTACAGCATAAAAAAGGACGGCTTATCGCCGTCCCGTTCCATCTAAACTTAGAGATTATCAATATAAACCGCTCCCTATGGTATGCCATTCTTCATCCTTGTATCGTTGCCAGATAGCTTTTATATTTTCATCATTATCAAGATATTTCTTATTCTCTGTATAGCCGAACATATAGACGATACGAGAGATTAAGAGCATAAGATTATATGAAACTTGGGTAGGATTTGTACTGCGTTTATCCTCGGCCTTGAATTGCTCCAGAAATGGCAGCAGACACGCAACAACAAAGGTAATTTTGTAGCAATCTTTCAAATTGATCGAGAAATCGCCCAAGCCAAACTCCACATTGCGTGACAGATTGGCATAGAGTGTGGCGGAGTTTTCTGCCAAAAGAGCACCCAACATCTGTATTGCCTCTTGTGATTCGATGGTTACACCGTGTTCACGCCCCCGCCAGATACGAATTTTGGCATCGGGATTGGCATGGAGATACTTGGCGAACGCTCGGAACTGGTCGAAAGCAGGTGCAGGAATCGCCATTACGTTCTCTGTTTTCTTTTGTGTAAGGTAATAAACAAAGAGCAATGCCACCCAGAATTTTTCGATGTCGATGCCCAATGCCTGTAACGAACGAATTACTGACGTGTTCTCCAAGAACTGCTCTTTGGTAAAAGGGAATTTCGACATATCCAGTTTTCCGTCCTTGTGTGGTACGATAAAATCCCCTGTACAAGCGGTATCGACTTGGTATTCCTTTCCATCCTCCTCAATTTCGTATGTAGGGAACATTCGATTGCCGATGCTATGCACATATTCATAAATTTCCATAAAACAGATAGTTTAAGGTTATTTTCAAAGGTAGCGAATTTTCCTGCAAAATTTCCTTAAAAAATAATGTTAAAATATTTGATTATCGATTAAATTATTTACATATTTGCATATCAATTCACAGACAAGGGTAATTCTTGTTTCTTCCATAGAGAATATGTTATTAGGACTGATAAGGACGGCAGATATGCTGTCCTTGTCTTTGGGCGATAGTCGCATATTTTTTGTGTGGGAAATGAAATTCCCTTATAAAAAGATATTTCACACACAGAAAAAATGCGGTGAAATCCTTTACCACATTTTTTGAGTACGAATCAAGTATTCTCTATAAAAAGAGTATTTCAGAATCAGAAAATGTGGAAGATTCCAATTAAAGAGATAGTAGGTTTTTGAATGACGGGATAGAGAGTTGCTCAAAACTGTCCTGTGCAAACTGCTCAAAAGTGTCCTATATATACAATACCTACTTATACACTACCTATTAAAGTCGTACCGACCATGTACTACCACATCAAAGACCGCAGGTGATTCGAGAACCGCAAACAGGCCAAAGAACATTACGGCGTAGCCTGCTTCCGAAAACTGCTACACTTAAAAGAAATCATATTTACGAACAATCAAAATTCCATTGCTAACGATGAATTATACAGTAATCCCCAAATCAATCGTGAACTTTCAGACGGGCAACAGTAAGCCTATTGATATTTACGTGTGAGCAACCATTAAATATTGCTCCAATCACAAGACCAACATATCCCATATAACAGAGGAAAAACTATCCTTACTGACGGAATTGGATGAACGGACCATACGACGGAGCATTAAACGGCTGAAAGACGCAGGTTATCTAACTGTGCATACCACCAAGAAGATGCAGACAGAGGTTTTATAAAGCGCAATTCCTACTATATAAAGCCAGCAAACAAAGACTATTTCTTCCTCGATAATAGTTTCTTTAAGAGGAACTATCCCGCCAAGATTGCAGGGTTTCTGCTATTATTAAAGTCGGTATGCCTTAATAATACCGATACCATCCAATGACGCAACAGCCAAATTGCAAAGAGTATCGGTTTATCAAGAAATACGACAACAGCCCTCATTAAAGAGTGTCTGCAATTAGGGCTTATAAAGCAGATTGCAAAGGGCTATGAACTAACGGTAGACTGTTTTATCAATTCCTCTGTTAAAAAGACCAATGCAGGGATTTATAAGGAGATATGCGATTTCTGCAAGGTGAAAGGCATAACCGCTCCCAAGTGGGATAAACGGGCTATGTCCGTACTGCTTACAAAGTATAATGCAATAGGCTTATCGAGAACAGAGCCAATAAGCATAACCTACCAACTCGATAAACGATGCAAGAACCTACCCGAAAAGGTATCATTGCCATACTTTATTAAGATTCTGGATATGCAGGAGCAATATAATGCAGTTATAGAACAGGTAGAGCAAAACAAACTCGATAAGGAAGAATTCAGAGGGTTTGCATTTTAGATATACAGCCCTCATGCGCAAGCATGAGGGTTTTCCCTTTTAATAGGAGAATGACATATTTTGCAGATTATTTCATTTATAGGGACTTATAAAATTATGTCATTCAATTTTCTGTTTTCTTTTTCTCTTTAGATGGCGTGCCGCAGGCACTCAATCAATAAATAAGAGTAACATATTTCCTTTGTTCAAGATAATATTATAATTTTGCAGATATAACATACTGAGCATTATGGAGAAGCCAGATTACAGAGCATGGTTTGAAAGTACACGCGAAAGCAACCAAGCAACCATAGACCAGACAGAAACAATTTTTGAGGGATTAGTTCTTAAAATAGCATCTGGAGCAATGGCTATTTCATTCAGTTTCATTACAGCACTAGCACCTAAAATAGAATATCGATTTTGGTGGATTCTTGCTGTTGGATGGATTGCTCTTGCCGTGTGTATTATTCTGAATATCCTATCATATTTAAAAGCAAAAAGAAATTGCCGCACAAATATTCAGAATATTGACAACTATTTATGGGGGAAGTACAACACAGATAATGACCAAGAAAGATATGATGAAACACAGCGAAGAAGCAGGGAAATATATGATAAAAATAGAAAATTAGATAATCGTTATAATCGGCCAACTGCATGGCTGATGATTGGAGGTATTACGTTTATTTTGGGATTTGTGTTTGTAAATCTCGTTTTTAACAGTCCAAAACAACATCAATTGCGAGAAAAAACTACGACTCACGCGATCTCATCTATTGAGAAAACATCGAATGGACTAAAAGTTATACAGCAAGATACATTAAGCAGTCACCAGATTAAGGAAACTTTATAAATGACATATATGGCAAATACAATTTTAACAGAAGGTAAAACGCCGTCTATTCCAACTCCGCCATCACCTCCAACCAAGCCTATAGGAGATGTAAAAGTAAAACTTGGTTTAACCCCTACTAATGCAGTCCCTCCACCTCCACCTAAAACTATTATAAAGAAATAAGAGGCTTATGATACGAAATGATAAGTTAGATGCTGTTCCTCCAAAACCAACAGGAACAAGCAAGCCCAAGAGAATACAAGACGGGAAAACAACAAATACAGCAACCCCGCCCCTTCCGCCTAAACCCAGAATAAAATAGTACAGCATGATAATCAATGAGAAAGAATATGATTCGCCAGAAAGTGTGCAAATCAGAGGGCTGACATCAAAAAATGCTCCACCGCCTCTACCTCCACCGCCACCACCAACAAATTCCAAATAGCTCCGACAATAGTCGGAGTTTTTTGTCTATATACTGCCCACGAACAGATAGATAAATCAAAGCCCCCGCCCTTTATTGAATGTAAAATCTAAAAATATGGACAGACAGTCAAGGGCAAAACGCATAGCGGATTTGCATGTGTTTTACGGACAGAACGAGGTGGTGGAAGAACTCATCCGTGCAGGTAAAATCGACGAGGAATACATGTATCCCTTTGTCGATATGGACGGGGAGGTTTTCGAGTGGTGGCTGGTATCGCCTTACTTGGCACAGGAACTCAAAGGACGGGGAGAGGTCGTAATCGACGCGCTCGATTGTCATTGGTGGGGACGAACAACCAGCGGACAGGCAATCTACATGGACGGCGTGATACAGAAGATTGCAGGAGAGTAAAACTCGGTCTGCATATCGACATAGTAAAACTGCAAATTACAGAGATTAGGGGCATTGCAATTCCGAGAAGATTTTGCAACCTCTAATTTCTGTTTTTGTGTTGGCGTAAGGTCGAGAAATGCAGAATCAAACGACCTGCAAACCACGATTAAAGAGTTTATGCAGGCGTAACGACAAAATCCTCTACTCCAATTTATAAAGAACAAAGTTTTGAATCCATAAGCCGTGCTATTGCATGGAAACTTTGTTTTAGAGAACTTTGCAACTACAATACTCCAAGAGTGTTGCGTATTGAGAAACATTTTCTAACTTTGTGGTGCTGTCCCAAATGGGCGGTAACATATTAGTTTAGTGAAAGTGTTTCGCTAATCCTTAACAGGAAATCTGGAAAATTTTCGAGTGCATTAAGGATAACGCAACGCTCGTCACCGTGTATAGGCATATATCATTCTCGATATATTCTATTCGGTGTGGGGTATTGTTTATTTAATGCACGGGTATTCCAGAACCTCCTGTTAGATAAACGAACAACTCCACACTTTCTTTTTGCATATATCCCACCGCAGCGGAGTTGATACGGTACATTGCAGGCTAACTATGACCGTAAAAGAACAAGCTTTACAACAAGCGATAGAAATCGCTGTATCTCACTATGACTGCTTTTATGAACATGGCGGAGGGAAATTAGATGTTCTATCTATTTCCAACATTCAGCTATTCGATTGCAAATTATATCCGTCTGACGGTATGGATGGCAGTAATTTGGAAAAATGCACAGGAGGGCGGTGCAATGTGTCATTTAGAATCGCTTATAATTCCCCTTTACAAAACGGCCTTAAGATAAGTGATAATTTCAGATGTGAAAATGTTGATTTTGAGGTTATAAGCTATAAAGAAGAAAAATTCACAGTCAAAATAACTAATAAAAGATTAACCTTATGAAAAAACTACTATCTCTTGTGTTTTGCGGCTTATTGCTATTCGGTTGTAGCGATAAGTACGACGACAGCGCATTGCGCAATGATCTGAACGACCTCGAAAATCGCGTAACAAAATTAGAGGAACTCTGCACGCAGATGAACACCAATATTTCATCGTTGCAGAAGATTGTAGACGCATTACAGGATAATCTGTCTATTTCCAAAGTTGAACAAATATCGGATGGTTACATTATCCACTTTTCAGATGGTTCTACCGCCACAATTAAAAATGGCAAAAATAGCGGAGATGCTCCTATTATCGGTGTAAAGAAAGACACGGACGGAATCTATTACTGGACGCTTAACGGCGAGTGGCTGACCGACGATGCAGGCGATAAGATAAAAGCAGAAGGCATGGACGGCGAAAACGGCAACGATGGCACGGATGGCGAGAATGGCCAAGACGGCATTACACCGCAACTGAAAATAGAGAATGGCCGATGGATGCTTTCAATGGATAATGGTAAAACTTGGACAGACATAGGACAAGCAACGGGTGCAGACGGTCAGGACGGTGCCGATGGCACGAATGGCAAAGACGGCGACAGCTTCTTTCAGAGTGTTACCGAGGACGATAACAATGTCTATTTTACCCTTATAGATGGTACTGTTATCACTATTCCCAAAGGAGATAATTCACAGTTCGCAATTGCATTCGATACAACGGATATAGCCATTCTCAACGGTGGAGAGAGCAAAACAATCTCCTACACGATTACGGATGCAACCGAGAATACGGTTGTCAAAGCCATTGCACAGGATGGATGGAAAGTCAAAGTAAATGCTACCTCCACGGATAAGGGAACGATTACGATTACAGCCCCCGATCCGATTGTAGAAAGCGAAATCCTTGTCTTTGCCAACGACGGTTCCTATCGTACTGTTATGGCATCATTTTATTGCCACGAAAAACAGGTCTTGGATATAAACATTGCCGATAATTCTATCAATGTATTACCAGCAGGAGGAACGCAAGAAATTAAATTGACAACGAATTTGGATTATACCGTTGAGATTCCTGACAATGCCCGATCGTGGTTGTCGCTGGCTCCTGAAACACGAGCTTTGCGGGAAGATACGATTGTCTTTGAAGTAGCTGCCAACGAGGGGATTCAACGCCATGCGACGGTTACTTTGAAGGGCGAACAAGACAATATTTTACAAACGATTATTTTTCGCCAACTGGGAACGTGTACCGAGATTCATGTCGAAACGAAAGGCGAACTGGAAAATGTGTTGGCGGGTTATGATTATGCCAATATCGAATCGTTGAAGATTACAGGTGTGCTGAACGATGTCGATTTTCTGTTTATCTATCGCATGATGCCCAAGTTGAAGAACCTCGATATTGCAGAGGTGAATATTACGGCATTGCCGACACAGGCATTTTATAAATCTACAAATGTCGAGCATCTGATTCTCCCCAAGACCCTGACAACGATTGGAAAGGAGATGTTTTATCGAAGCAAGCTAAAGTCGGTTGTAATTCCTGCAAGTGTAGAGACGATCGAGGCCGCCGCATTCATGGGTTGCTCTTCATTGGCAACCGTAACTTTTGAGAAAGGTTCGCAGCTGAAAACTATCGGTGGCGGTTATTCTTCTTATTATCCTAATTATTATGGTGCTTTCGCGGACTGCACGGCATTAACCTCGATTGAAATCCCTGCAAGTGTAGAGACGATCGAAGCAGCGGCATTCATGCGTTGTTCTAAATTGGCAACAGTAACTTTTGAGAAAGGTTCTCAACTGAAAACTATCGGTGGAGATTATTCTTCTTATTATTATGGTGTTTTCTCGGATTGTACTGCATTGAAATCTATTGAAATCCCTGCAAGTGTAGAGACGATCGAGGCCGCCGCATTCAAGGGTTGTTCCTCTTTGGCAACAGTAACTTTTGAGAAAGGCTCTCAACTGAAAACTATCGGTGGTGGTTATTATTCTTATTCTTCTTCTTATTATTATGGCGCTTTCTGCCAATTAAAGAATCTAATGACCGTCGATATGTCTGCCTGCACGCAGATTGAGACGATCGGTGAATGCGCCTTTTATGGGGATTTCGAACTGCGATTATTCAAGATCGGCACAGAAATACCACCGACTTGTGAAAACTATGCTTTTAGCGGCATAAATCCTTATTCGGTACTGAAAGTGCCTTCGGGTTGTGCCGATGCCTATAAAGCCGCAACAGAATGGAAGCGGTTTGCAAGCACTACAGGATTAGATGAATAAATGTTAAACATTAGTCTGCGATACTTCGGTATTGCAAAGGTGTATTATTCAATTTGATATGATTCAGTCATTTAAGATGGTCTTTGATGCCAACCGTATTTCAACTCAAAAAATTAGAGAAATCATTGAAGAATTAACAGAATTGGGAGTATATGATTCTAAAACAGGCATGGTTTCGTATGACAATGATGATAAAGTTTTAGAGCAAAAGATAATTGCAATTCTTGATAATATAGTTCAAAACCATTGATTGCTATTTTTAGGACAGACTTGTGCAAAAGGGTTAATATATAGACCCGCTGCCCAAGTTTGTCCTTTCTATATCACTTGCATATTTCATAAATTTTTCGTATATTTACATCATAATCAAAGATTTAATAACACTATAAATTTTAGCTAAAATGTATAAAACACCAAAAATTGATTGAGAGGCAAAGACGGAAACTGTCGATGATATTCAGTACTCCTATGTTGCCAAATCCGTAACTTACGCACGGGATTGTAATGTCTGCCTATTTGTAGGACGCAAAACAGCAGAACCTACACCATTGAAATTCACTTATTATTTAGAACTCGACATCGACCCTGAAAAGGATATGTCAATTTGATTCCGCAAACGAGGGCAGGACATAGCAGGATTCTCCTTTCGGTTAGACCCGCAAGATTGAAAAGCAGGGATTCTCGTGCTTCCATGGCCCAACCTTATAACATTTCCCAAGTCCAATCACACCCTCAATTTGTTTGAAACCCATATCAAGAGCGATGCAGTCGTATTTGGCTACACATCATTAGAGGGCAAGCAGAAAGAGTTTCGTTTCCCACTCACGGGTTTCAATGAAAAGTATTTAGAGCAGTTCACATAACAAGATATATCCTCGGCCATAGGGTCGGGGATTTTTTATTTATAGAAATCAAAGCTACTGAAAATTGTTAAAAACAGACGAACGGCGAGAGGGGAAAATTTTTCGCCGATTTTCTGCCAATAAAACAGCCCATAACTCAAAAAACATGAATGACACAAGCTAAATCATCGACAAGCCCCAACGCAACGACTAATTCATTAACCAGCAGAAGATTATAATAAAATTACTGTTTACCCTTTTGTTTACCCTACCCCCCAAAATACAGAATTGCTCGCAATCGGATAACGATTGATGCCTCTTTAGCTCAGTTGGTTACGGACGAAAACGAAGTTTTTGTCCGCGAAGGAGACACGACACTCTTAATGTTGGGGTCCAGGGTTCGAGCCCCTGAGGGGGTACAAAGCAAAAGACTGATAATCAATGATTATCGGTCTTTTTTGCGTTTATACCATTCCTTTCTCTTTGGCATTTTCAGGGCAAAAACAGCCCGTTTGAGGGTGCAGGGTACACATTAGGCTCCACATAGGGAACTACACATCCAACTGCATATAACAATGTAATCAAATGACATTCAAAGTTATATGCCGCAAAGAAATTATTTATAAAAATTCCACCTCTCCATTGTGCCTTTTATTCTTTCAAGGCAAACGCAAAAAGGCAGTCGGATTGGGTGTTTCCGTTGCGCTTAAACATTGGGACGCAGAAGCACAAAAGGTAACAGACGACTGCCCCGACAGGGACAATATTCAGTTTCAGATAACAGCCAAAGTAAAAGAGTACGAGAAGAAAATCCGACGTTTAGAGATTATGGATATTCCCGTAACCTTTGAAAATCTCTTTGAACAGAACAGCAAACGACTGAATTGTTCCATAGGCGAATATCTAAAACAAACAATAGAAAGACTTGAAACGCTCGGCAAATACGGCTCGGCATCCAAACACCGTTCCCTACTCTCCCGCCTGTCTGAATTTAGGTCGCTGAACACTCGGTTCGATGAAATAGATTTAGCGTTCCTGCGTGATTTTGAACTGTTCCTGCGTAAAGAGGGTAACACAAACAACAGCATAGCCACCCAATACGCCATTTTGCAATGTTTGTATATTCGTTGTCATGGAGGCCTGTGTCCTCTTTTTCGGACCCCATCAGAATCAACGCAAAAGCAGCCTGACCATATGGTCAGGCTGCTTTTGGACTTCAACGTCGTCGTATTAGAAAATCCGCAGCAACGCACCGGAAAGCGCGGAGCGCACTTCGGGAGCGTTCCGCACCTCTTCGGGAATGGCAGTTCTCGTATAGACGCTCTCCTCGGCCTTATCGGTCTGGCTGATCATCGTCAGCGTTTTTCCGTCTCCGCTCAACTCAAAGGCGTAGCTGGCGCCCCAAGGCTCACCGTCGCGGTAACGGCCCGAAAGCTGCGCACCGTTGACCGCAAAATCGCCGGAATAACACACAAAGGTCGGAGTTTCCACCTTCTGGAAGATGTTGAACGTCCCGTCGGACAGGAACTCGACGTAGACATCGAAATCCGCATATGCCTCGTTGCTCCACTTCGTCTGGCGCCACTCGCCCACAACGCCCGAATCAATGTTTTTCGAGCCGTCGTCATCCTTCGAACAACCGGCTGAAAACAGGAACAAAACAGCCGCAAACAGGGAATAAATATATTTTTTCATTGTATTTTAACTCTATCGTTTATAACCAGCCTCCGTTTTCAGCACCCGTTTCGCGGGCAATGACGGCAAACGTCTTGGTAATTTCGATGCCGCCCATAACCGACCCCGTTCCGGGCCTGTTGCCGCCGCCCACCGCCTTCACGGTGATGTGCGCAACTCCCGGCTTCGTACATTTGATCATCAACTGACCGTTGTACATCTTCGGTTCCACGGCCATGCCGAGTTTCTGCATATCTTCCGCCGAGACTTCGACACCCATATAGGTCAGATCCTTGGCCGAACCTCCGAAATGTTTCGTAAGGGTGACAAGCTCCAGTTTGCCGGTCTTGACTTTCAGACAGGGCGTTCCTTCGATCTGCATCAGCAACTGGTAGGCATCGGTCAAACCCGTACCCATTTTGCCGCGGTATTTTTCGAGATTGATCGTCCCGCCGGAGGTTTTGGACCCTTCAAACCGCGAGTCGATGTCGTTCACCGAGGTGAGCAGCATCGAAATAAACTCCTCGCGCGTGAAGTGTTTGCCCTTGGCCAGCGCATAGGAAAGCCCCAGAGCGGCCTCTCTCGAAACATGCGATCCGAGCCTGCGATTTTGCTTCCGGGGGAGCGAAGGGCGGAAGGAAGATCGTAAGCCCGACAGTTGCGCCCGAACATCGCAATAAAAAGTAATTTTTTCGACGCTAAAAAGCTCCGATTGTAACAAACGAAAAGAAAAAACGGGAAAAAGCAGCATAATTGTCGCGAATTTGTATTACTTTTGAATAAAGTATATAATCCGAACCAAATACGATGAAAAACCGCTGGATCGTTGCGGCCTGCGCCGCCGTTTGCTGGACGGCCTCCGCGCAGACGACTGCGCCCTATGCCCCGGCGCCTGAAAACCTGCAAGCCCGGACGGCGTTTCAGGACGCCAAATTCGGCATTTTCCTCCACTGGGGACTTTACTCCATGCTCGGCTCGGGCGAATGGACGATGACCAACCGGGACATCAACTACCGGGAGTACGCCAAGCTGGCCAATGCGTTTTATCCACATGATTTCGATG
>OGQP01001779.1_pt1 | contig 12267 bp, 10 predicted proteins | sample 1553251 | NCBI WGS metagenome assembly OGQP01 (sample SAMEA2580016, study PRJEB22360) | human gut metagenome | biome: human gut; feature: human-associated habitat; material: faeces | place: Denmark | collected 2008/2010 | reverse complement strand
TAAGTGATAAAACGCAGAATTATAGCAAAGTCACCAAATTGCTAGTTAAGCCAAAAAAAATATTTGATATAAAGGGTATTGAATTACAAGATTTTAAAAACATTATTTTTTTAGCACATTCTCGATTTTTTAATTATGAAAATCAAAAGATTATATATCAGACTAATGATATAAAAAAACTGAAAAAGGAGAACTCCTATTTAATGATGTGCCTTGCAATGCAGGAAATAGCGGATTTCTATAATATCTTCGAGATTAATGAGCTAAGTAGTTTGATAGACATTGATAATGAAAAATATACTATTATATTTGGAAATCCTGTTTTTAAAGAATGTACAAAGTATGAAGTTGAAATTAAATTAAAAGATAGGTATGGACAAGAAATAAGCAAAATGATTCAATATGATTTAATTGCTAAATGACATAAAAAATATATTAAATATAAAAAACCTGAAAAATCTCAGGTTTTCTTAGCCTTTTAAGGCATCTAATTCTTCTTGAGTTAATGCTCTAAATTCACCTAATGGTAAATTATCTAGTTTTAAAGGACCAAACTCAATACGTTGAAGATAGGTAACAGTGCAGTTTGCCTTTTCAAACATTCTTTTGACTTGGTGGAATTTTCCTTCATGAATCGTTAGATAGGCTTTGTTTGTATCTAAAATTTCTAGTTTTGAAGGGGCTGAAGTAAATTCTTCAAATTCCATAGGTTGATTAAAGAAGTCTACGGCATTTTCTGGTAGCGTCCCATCAAATTCAACATAGTATTTTTTATCTACATGTTTTTTAGGAGATAATACTTCATGAGTTAACTTTCCATCATTACTAATCAGTAACAAGCCTTCTGTATCTACGTCAAGTCTTCCCACAGGATATAGATCGTGTCTTTGACTTTGAATAAGTTCCATGACAGTCGGATAGAGCATATCTTCTGTGGCGCTCACATAGCCTTGTGGTTTATTTAAAATATAGTATTCGAATTCTACATAGTTAACGGGTTCATCATCCACAAAAACTTTATCATCTTCTTTTACGCTATAGTCTGCCTTTTTTATCGTTTCATCATTAATGGTTCCCCAGCCGTTTTTAATTAATTTTTTAACGTCATTTCTTGTGCCAAATCCCATGTGAGATAAATATTTGTCAAGTCTCATTGATAACGCCATCCTTTCGCATATTTATTTTTTAATGAGCCTTTAGAAAGTTTCGCAAAACCTAAAGGAAAGTTATTTACACAAACAAGTGTCCATCCAGATGTTTTTGAATCCAAATCCTTCACATCGAGAGTCTCACCTTTTAAGTATTTAATAACACGCTCATCTTCAATGGAAAAGTTTAATATATTTTTAAATTGTTTAGGACAAAGTGCAAGGGCAAGACTTTGGCTAGGTTCAAAATGTTTTCCTTTTAATTGACCTAATAATAAGCCAGATCTTAGTACGCGATAGCCTTTATAAGCTTGAAAATCTGTATTAAGCCAAATGACTTTGTCTTTTTTTACTTTAATGGTTCCTTTATTTAAATGAACGAGTTTTAAAAAATCAGTAACACAATCATCTAATTTATCGCTTGGCTCCAGCCTTACTTTTTTGTGTTTTGTTTCTCCATCTTTGACAAGTAAAGCGACAAAGTGACCTTCTCCCTTGATTTTATGTGGATATAAACGAACGCATTCTTCCATGTTTATACCTGGCATCATACCATCGATTTTATTAATAGGAACAAGATGCAAGTCTGGATGTTTGTCTAATACATCTTGAATGACTTCTTCATTTTCGTGAATCGAAAAAGTACAAGTGGAATATACGATGGATCCACCAGGCTTTAACATGGATACAGTCGCATTTAAAATATTTTTTTGAATCGGAGGATAGAATGTATCATCCTTTTCAATCCAGCTTTTAATTAAGTCTGGTTCTTTACGAAACATTCCCTCACCACTACATGGGGCATCCACTAAAATCTTATCGAATGTTTCTGGGTAGTGTTCTTCCATGTTTGTCAAATCTTCACTGGTTACCCAGGCATTGTCACATCCGAATAATTCAATGTTTTTTAAGAGTCCTTGGCATCTTGAAGAACTGATATCATTTGAAATTAAAAGTCCAGTATGATTGAGTTTTGTGGCAAGCTTTGTGCTTTTTCCACCAGGAGCTGCACACGTATCTAATACAATATCATTTTCGTCTACAGGAAGAACTTGTGCTGGTAACATAGCACTTGGTTCTTGAAGATAGTAAAGGCCTGCATAATAGTAGGGGTGTTTACTGGGTTTATCTTCACTTGAATAATAGAAGCCATCATTTGTCCATGGGATGGGTTGTAGTTTAAAGGGAGAAATCTTTAAGAATTCTTCAACAGAAATCTTAAGTGTATTGATTCTTAATCCATAATATCTTTCATGATCAAAACTTTGTAGATAGTCTTCATATTCATCTTGAAGAAGTCCTTTCATTTGTTCTTTAAATTTAACTGGAAGTTCCATTATAGATCAAAGGCCTTTCCCAAAGCTTGAAGCGCTTTAACTTTGTCTTTCTTTTCAATCGTTAATGAAATGGAGATTTCACTTGATGTGATCATATAATATTTAATATTGTTTTCACTTAAGATGTTTAATACTTTACTCGCAATACCTGAATGCGTAGAGATTCCTAGACCAACTAATGATAGCTTGATATATCCAAGCATTTGATGTACAGGATATTCTTTTGAAGCATTTTCCATGATTTGATTACTTTGTTCTTCGGAACAATATAAAGTAAAGTTGGCTAGGCCTTCATCATCTAGTTGTTGTGAAATTGTATCAAGGTTGATATTTAAATCGGAAATCATCTTAAATAGTTTTCCTAAATAAACACCATCGTTAGGTAAGTGCATAAAGCGCATGATCGCATAGTCGTCTTTTACACTTAAACCTGTAATTGGCATATCTTCTAATTCTTTATGCATAATCCAAGTTCCTTTCTCTAAATCTGTTTCCAATGCTTTTCCTAAGAAAAGGGGAACATTATATTTGCTAGCAAGTTCAACACTTCGAGTCTCTAATACTCCAGCACCTAAACAGGCCATCTGCATCATTTCTTCATAAGAAATCGATTTTAGCTTTTTAGCACGCGTATATAATCGTGGATCAATTGTGTAGACACCTGCAACATCTGTAAAGATATGGCATTGATAGTTTAGCTTTGCGGCAATCGCAACGGCTGTTGTATCACTTCCCCCACGACCTAAAGTAGTAATATCTCCATATTCAGTAGCGCCTTGAAAGCCGGCTACGACAACAACTTTTCCTTGGTCTAAATGAGATTGAATTGTGGTTGTATCAATATCTTTGATCAAAGCACGAGAATGGTGCTTGCTAGTAAGAAAACCTGCTTGATAGCCAGTTAAACTGATCGCATCCACACCTAGCGCATTCATCGCAATCGCAAGAAGTGTAATTGTTTGTTGTTCACCCGTAGATAATAAACTATCCAATTCTCTTTTATTTGGATTGTTTGTGACACTATGAGCTAATTCTATTAATTTATTTGTGGTTTTTCCCATGGCGCTGGCAACAATGACTAGATTGTGACCTTGTTCTTTCATGTGTTTGGCATGGAGCGCAATGGCTTGAATCTGTTCAATGGTTCCAACGCTGGTTCCACCATATTTTTCAACTATATTCATAATCTATTTTCTCCAACTACACTATTTTAACATATAAAAAGCTGTCTTAGACAGCTTATAGATATTATTTTTGATTAAAATGATATTTCTTCATAAATCGATCGAGTACAATCCATTCTTCTTTATCCAGGGAAATGAGTGTGTTAATGAATTTACGTTGTATCTTTGCTAAATCAGTATCAGACGACATGGCATTTTCAAAGAATGCTCGAATCTCATTTTCTCTAGATGTAGGAATAAACATTTCACCTTTTCCGTATAATAACCATTCTTCATTAATATTGAATTGTTTACATATAGAAATTAGATTGCTTCTTGATAGACTGTTATCGCCATTTTCTATTTTTGATACTGCTGCTTTTTTGATACCGATTAGTTCGCCAAATTGTTCTTGGCTAATTCCTTTTTGTAATCGAATTTTCCTAACTCTTTTGCCAATTTCATAATTCATTGTCATGTGCCTCACTATCTAATAATTATATATAAGAAAAGTATCTTAAATCAACATTTGAAATTGACTGAATATATCTAAGATACTATAATGTTTCTTGTAGATACTTAGGGAGTATATTATATGGAAAAACTAACTTTAGAAGAGTTGAAAGTCCTTGAGAGCATGCGAAAAAGCCTGCGAGAACTTCAAAAAAAAGATTTAGAAGAAGTTATAGATTTTTCTGAAGAATTAAAAAAAAAGAAATATTCCAAAAGTAAAGATTATAACAAGGAATGGGAAGGAATAAAATGAACAACAAGAAAACATTAACTAGTTTGGCAGCAGCCAGTATGGTAATCACACAAGCTGGACAGATGAGTGTATTCGCGAAAGGTGCTACAGCAGATCCAGAAACTCCAGCTGAAAAAGAAGAAACAAAAGTTGAAAAAACGCAGAAAGAATTATTAGAAGAAAAAATTAAAGAAGCACAAGAAAAATTAGATGCGACAAAAAAAGAAGCAGATGCAAAAAAAGCAGAAGCTGAAGCCGCAAAACAAGAAGCAGAAAAAGCAAAACAAGCTTACACTGCTCAAAACACAGTAGTACAAACAGGCTATGATGCTTTGAATGGATATATTGATGAAAGTTTACAGTCATTATTGAATGAGATTGCAGATTTAGAAGCTAAGATTGCTCAAATGACAGTCAATTTGAATGCAGAACAAAAAACTTCTCAAGAAGCAGAACAGGCTAAAAATGAAGCGGAAGTCAATTTAGCTAACAAAAAGGCTGAATTAGAAGACTTGCAAAATCAATTGGCGGCTATGAAGACTCCTGAAGAACTTGAAGCAGAATATAATCAGGCAACTGAAGATGCCACAAAGGCTCAGGAAGCAACAGACACAGCACAAAAGGAAGCGGATGAAGCTCAAACGGCTTTAGATACTGCTCAAAGTGATTTGACAGCTAAAGAAGATGCTTTGAATCAGGCTCGTACTGATTACGAAAGTGCAACAACTGAAGTAACGGAAAAACAAACGGCTGTGGATTCTGCTCAGGCTTTATTAGACTCTATGACAGATCCAGATGGAATGGAAGCTGCAAAAGCAGAATTAGAAATTGCAAAAGCAGATTTACAGACTGCACAACAAAAACAGACAGACACTGAAAATGCATTAGCTTCTGCAAACTTAGCTTATGAAACGGCAAAAACTGCAAAGGAAACTGCTGAGACAAATTTAGCGAATGCTCAACAGGCTGTAACAGACGCTCAAAACAAGTTGAATGATGCAAAAGCTAAAGAACAATCTGCAAAAGATTCTTTAGATGCAGCAAATGCCGAAAAAGAAAAGAACGAAGCAGCAATCAAAGAATTGAATGCTAAGATTGCGACAGCTCAGAATGAAGTAAATCAGGCTCAAACAGCTTATGACAAGGCTTTAAATGATTTTAACTCGACAATGTCTCCATTGGAACAAGCTAAAAAGAATTTAGCTGACTTTGAAGCGAAGTATGCTACGGAATTGGCTCGATTAAATCAAGGAAGTAAAGGATATTTTGATTCTGTTGGATGTTCAGATTTAGCTGATTATGTATTCAAAGTTGATAATTCAGCAGAAGGCAAATTAGCAGCTTATACTCAAATGGGGCAAAAAGATGACGCAACAAGTTTAGAAAATATGCAAGCTTCTATTGAATATATGAAGGAATGCAACGAAATTCGAAAAAAAGAAGGTTTATCTGAATTAAAGGTCAGCATGACCCTTATGGCAATTGCACAAGTGAATGCAAATCATGCAAAATCGAATATGGAACACGCTGGCGTATATGCTACAGGGGAAAATCTTGCATGGGGATATGGAAATGCGAATACAGCAGGAAGTCCATTCCGTGGCTGGTATGACGAAGAAAAAGCTGAATATCTAGCTGGAAATCATAAATTCTCAGATGTTGGTCACTATCAAAACATTGTTGAAAAGCAATATACAATTACAGGCTTTGCGGTTGGAACAAACGGCCGGTTCTCAACAGCTTATTGTCAGGAGTTTTTAGATGAAGTAATGGGTGTAGATGATGAAGTCCAAATGACTGTTGATGAATTTGAACAATCATTCAACAACTACTACAGCAACTTGAAATCTGTAGATTCTCAGCACAAAACTTTACAGAATGCTGTTAACAACGCATCTGGCTCAGACTCTAAAGACAACACGGCTGTAACAAATGCACTTAACTTGTTGAACGCTAAGAAAAACGCATTAACTTCTTTACAGAATCAGAAAACTGCAAAAGAAAACGAACGTGCTGGATTGCAGAATCGTGTAAATCAGGCAACGGCTTCTTACAACCAAGCTGTACAAAACACAAAAACAGCTAATCAAAAGGTCGAAGAAGCAAAGACAGCTAAAGCAAATGCAGAAAACACTTTGAACAGTGCAAAAGCAGAATTAGCATCTAAAGAAAATGCACGTCAAACAGCTTCGGTAAATGTGAATACTGCCAAAACTCAAGCCAAAGAAGCTCAGAACAAAGTGAATACTTTGAATGATAGAATCAACAACTGGACAGCAAACACAGAAAAAGCTGAAAAGAATTTAGCAGATGCAAAAGATGCTTTAGCAAAAGCTAAGACTAGAAAAGCTCAGTTAAAAGACACATTCGATACAGCAACAGATGAACACAAGAAAGCATCTGACGTATTCAATGATGCAAAAGCTGCTTCAGATGATGCTAACACACGTTTGGAAACAGCTAAAGAAAACTTGAGCAAGAAAGATGCATTGAGAAATGCAGCTAAAAAGGCTGTTGATACATACAATACAGCTTCTGCACAAGTCGAATCATTAGAAACAGACATCGCAAAATTAGCGGATACAATCACGGCTAAAGAAGCTGAAAAGACAAAAGCAGATGAAAACATCAAAGCATTGACAGCTGACATCGAAACAACTGCAAACAAAAAGGCTAAAGTAGACGCCGAAGCCACTCCATTGAAAAACGTTAAAGTTGTGTTAAAAGACGTATTGATGAACGGCTCTAAAGCAGATATTTCAACAGTTGGAAATGAAATTCTAACAGCTAAGTTGAGTGCTTTACAGGTAGAAGTTGACAAAGCTCAGGCTTTGAAAGCAGATTTAGAGGCTAAAAATACGGCTTACAATGACAAATACAACGAATATTTGACAGCTAAATCAAATTTGGCAAAAGCAGAAGCGAACCATGCAGAAGCCATGAAAGCGTTAAGTGATTACTTGAATAAATCAGATAAAAACGATAAAACCGAAACAAATAAATCAGCTAATGTTGGAAATAGTGTCGATACTAGAAAATCTAATGGTGTAAATACATCTGCTCAAACTGCATTAGGATTCTATGCATTGAGTGGTGTATTAGGGCTTGCTGGTGTTGCATTTACAGGTAAACACGCTCGTAAAGAAGATTAGTTTATTACAGGAGAGATGAATGTCTCTCCTTGTTTTATGAGGTTAAATATGTCATTTAAAGTTAAAATACAAAATAATCGTGGGGACTGGTATCAAATTTTTCCGGATGATGAAGTACCTATATCATTCATTCGGGTGATGAAGAAACAAAATGCTACATTTTATGAAGATGGCACTTTTGAATGTAGTGTATATGAAATTCAATCATTAATTGATTGTATTGAAGAATATATCAAAGATAAACAAAGAGAGTTTAGTTCAAGTAGAGCTTTAAGAGAAAGATTAAGTAAGCGTAAAGAAGAAATGAATCAAGGGGTATATAAGGTTGTGTTGAATAGTATGTTTGATTTAACAAACGATTATGTACCATATACGCGAAACTATAAAACAGGATATGATCTTTATCCAACATGGCGAATTATTGAAATGAATGCGATGTCTTGGACAATGTTTATGTCTTATAATTTTATTAAATTTATTGAATCTTCAATTTATCGTGCGGATGAATTAAGTTTTAAATTGAAGGAAAAAGAAAGATTGCTAGTAAAAGGAATTGTAGAATAAAAGGTAAAAAGAGAAGGTCACCCCTCATCATGTAAGATGAGGGGTGACTCAATTTCTTGACCAAAATTTATACTATATGGGATAGTATATGTGCAAATTTAGAAATGAAATTGTCTTTTTTTAAAATTGACAAATCCATTATACTTTTATTATTTCGATCATAAAGTATGTTTGGTTTTAAAAATTCTTAGACAGCTTTTATTCCATTAATATATACATTTTTAATTGTATTATTCAAATCAATCAAACTTTTTGTACAAATAATAAAGTCAGCATCTTTACCAGATTTAATAGAACCAACTCGATTGTCTAAATGTAAGATTTTAGCTGGATTGATTGTGATAGCCTTGATGGCTTCTAACTCTGGTAGTCCTGCCTTATGTGCAAGTGCTGCATTTAATGGCAGATATTGTTGGGGATTGAATGGGGAATCGGTTGTGATCGCAAATAAGATTCCTTTTTCATACATTTTATTTGGTGTTTCAAATGAATCGTTGGCACATTCAAACTTATCTTTGTGACAAAGACTTGGTCCACAAATACATGGAAAACCACTTTCTTTGATTTGGCCTAGAATCGCTTGTGAATCGGTCGCATGATCTAGAGTGATTTCAATATCATATTCTTTTGCGATACGAATGGCGGTCAACATGTCATCGGCTCTATGAGCATGACATTTTAATGGGATTTCTTTTTTGATGACTGGAATCATAGCTTCAAGCTTTTGATCATAGTCTACATCTTTGCCTGCTTCTTTTTTCATCATGTATTCTTTTGTCTTAGCTAGAGTTTCTCTCAGTAATGCGCTAATTTGCATACGTGTATCAATATTTTTTCCTTTGTAACAATTTTTTGGGTTTTCGCCAAAGGCTGCCTTCATCGCAATTGGATTTTGAATGGTCATTTCATAAATACAATTTCCCTTTGTCTTATACGCAAAGAAAGTTCCACCAATCACATTAGCACTTCCAGGTCCTGCAGCTACTGTTGTGATACCGGCTTCTAATGCAGTTTGTACAGTTTCATCCATTGGATTGCATCCATCAATACCACGCATGTTGGGTGTAATTGGATTTGTGATTTCATTTAAATCATTGCCTTCAAAACCAATAGCCGTTTCTTCCATGCCCAAATGACAATGGGCTTCTACCATGCCTGGATATACATTGAATCCTGTAAGATTTTGTGTATCTTCATTGTTTTTAGGACTTAAATTCTTTCCAATCTCTGTAAATATTCCTTTATCCACTCTAAAATCACCGACGAATGGTTCTTGTTCCATCGTATAAATAGTGGCGTTTTTAAAAAGCATTAAGCGGCCTTCTTTCCGTCAACATAGACAGATTGAATTTCATTTTGAGTGTCTAGAATGTTCTTTGTACAAATGACAAAATCAGCGTCTTTACCAACTTTAATAGATCCAACACGATTATCTAAACCTAAAATCTTAGCTGGATTGATTGTGATGGCTTTAATGGCTTCATATTCTGGAAGACCCGCCTTTGCGGCTAGAGCAGCACTTAAAGAAAGGTATTGTTGAGGAATAACTGGAGAGTCGGTAATGATAGAGAATAAGATACCTGCTTTATAGAGTTCGTTTGGTGTTTCAAAAGACATATTCGCAAGTTCAAATTTTGATTTGTGCGTTAAGGCAGGTCCACAAATACATGGAAAACCACTTTCTTTGATTTGAGGAAGAATACATTTTGCATCTGTAACATGATCTAATGTAATCTTGATATTTTCTTCTTTTGCGATACGAATAGCCGTTAAGATATCATCGGCTCTATGGGCATGACACTTTAATGGAAGTTCTCTTTTAACAACAGGAATCATAGCTTCAAGTTTTTGATCATAGTCTACATCTTTACCAGCTTCTTTTTTAGCTAGGTATTCCTTTGTCTTTTCTAATGTTTCTCTTAATAATGCACTGATTTGCATACGCGTATCAATTTTCTTTCCCTGATAACAACGCTTAGGATTTTCTCCGAATGCAGCCTTCATTGCAATTGGATTTTCAATTGTCATTTCATCAATACAATTTCCTTTTGTCTTATACGCAAAGAAAGTTCCACCAAGTACGTTAGCACTACCAGGACCAGCTGCAACTGTAGTAACACCACCTTTTAATGCAAGTTCTACGGTTTCATCCATTGGATTACATCCATCAATGCCACGCATATTTGGTGTGATTGGATCTGTGATTTCGTTGACATCATCACCTTCAAAGCGAATAGCTGTTTCTTCCATACCTAGATGGCAATGACTTTCAACTAAACCAGGGAATACATATAGACCATTTAAATCTTGTACATCTTCTCCTTCACTTGCTGTCAAATTTTTTCCTACTTCGGTAAATACACCTTTATCGATTTTAAAATCACCTACAAAAGGTTCTTGTTCCATTGTATAAATTGTTGCGTTTTTAAATAACATTATGCTTCCTTCTTTCCATTGACATATACTGTCTTAATTTCATTTTGTGTATCTAATATATTTTTTGTGCAAACGACAAAGTCTGCATCTTTACCAACTTTAATAGATCCAATACGATCATCTAGTTTTAAAATTTTAGCTGGATTGATTGTGATGGCTTTAATAGCTTCATATTCTGGTAGTCCTGCCTTATGTGCTAGAGCGGCACTTAAGGATAAGTATTGTTCGGGTACGACAGGGGAGTCTGTGATAATGCAGAATGGAATACCAGCTTTATAGAATTCATTGGCTGTTTCAAAAGACATATTTTTAACTTCGTACTTTGATTTATGCCCCAAACAAGGTCCTAAAATACATGGAAAACCACTCTCTTTAATTTGTGGAATAATGCTTCTTCCATCTGTTACATGATCTAATGTCACTTCAATATCATATTCTTTCGCAATACGAATGACAGTCAAGATATCATCGGCTCTATGACAATGACACTTTAATGGCATTTGTTTTTTAATAACAGGAATCATGGCTTCAAGCTTTTGATCATAGTCTACATCTTTACCAGATTCTTTTTTGAACATGTACTCTTTAGTTTTAGCTAGAGTTTCTCTAAGTAAGGCACTGATCTGCATGCGTGTATCAATTTTCTTTCCCTTATAACAACGCTTAGGATTTTCTCCAAATGCAGCCTTCATTGCCAAAGGATTTTGAATTGTCATTTCATCAATACAATGACCTGCAGTTTTATACGCAAAGAAAGTTCCACCGATGACATTAGCACTTCCGGGACCAGCCGCAACTGTAGTCACTCCACTTTTTAAGGCCAACTCAATCGTTTCATCCATTGGATTGCAGCCATCAATACCGCGAATGTTTGGTGTGATTGGATCTGTTACTTCATTTCCATCTTCCCCTTCAAAACCAATGGAAGAACATACCATACCTAAATGGCTATGAGCATCAATGAGTCCTGGAAATACGTAGAGTCCATTTAAATCTTGTACTTCTTCATCTTTTGGATTTAAATCTTTTCCGATTTCTGTAAATACACCTTTATCGATTCTAAAATCCCCTACAAAAGGGTCTTGTTCCATTGTATAATTGTCGCATTTTTAAATAACATTACACAGCCTTCTTTCCATCGATATAAACGGATTGAATTTCATTTTGTGTATCAAGAATATTTTTAGTACAAATAATAAAGTCGGCATCCTTACCTTCTTTGATTGAACCAATTCGATTATCTAATTTTAAAATCTTAGCTGGATTGATCGTGATTGCTTTGATAGCTTCATATTCATCCATACCTTCTTTGGCGGCAAGAGCGGCACATAAAGATAAATATTGTTCTGGAATAACTGGAGAATCGGTTGTGATGGAAACTAGAATTCCAGCTTTATTTAGTACGCCTGGTGTTTTAAAGGATTTTGATTTCAATTCAAATTTTGTCTTATGACCAAAGCTAGGACCACAAATACATGGATATCCACTTTCTTTGATCTGTTCAACAATACATCTTGCATCCGTCGCATGATCTAGAGTGACTTCAATATCATGTTCTTTCGCAATACGAATGACGGTCAAAATATCATCGGCTCTATGGGCATGACACTTTAATGGAAGTTCTTTTTTGACAACAGGAATCATGGCTTCTAGCTTTTGATCATAAGCTACATCTTTACCAGCTTCTTTTTTAGCTAGGTATTCCTTTGTCTTTTCTAATGT
>OGQP01001775.1_pt1 | contig 12276 bp, 12 predicted proteins | sample 1553251 | NCBI WGS metagenome assembly OGQP01 (sample SAMEA2580016, study PRJEB22360) | human gut metagenome | biome: human gut; feature: human-associated habitat; material: faeces | place: Denmark | collected 2008/2010 | reverse complement strand
ATGACACGATCGCGCGGCCGCGGCCCGGCGGCGGGCGCCTGCCGATGCCGTGCGTCCAGTCCATGGCATGGTCGGCAGATTCGGCGAACACGGGCATCACGCCCAGCGTCAGCACCAGCAGGAGGGACAGGAATGCCATTCGGAGGTTGTGTTTCATGGGGAGGCTCCTTTCGTGGGTCGATTATTGTGCGGGATTATTTATAATCTTCGGGGTGTGCAAAGTACGACATGTCGCAGACAAAGACACCGTAATAGGACACATAATAGTAATAGCCCTTCCAGAAGAATCCGTAATATATTAGATGTGATTCGGTTTCGGTCTTGTCAAATCCACGCGCCGGTTTCACACCATCGGTGAACCATGCAACATCATCATGAATGAAGAAAATTCGACGATTTTCCGCGTCCCACGCAAAAGCCTTGCAGCTTGGGTCATAAATGTAAAATCCCCAATGCAAATCGTAGCTAAGCTGATTTTCCAATCCGAGATCTTTAATCTCCAAAATTGTTTTTTCCAGCTTGCGCTCCTCTGGATTATAAGACGCAAAGACACGCTTGTCTATCACATAGCTTTGACCTTCATCATCCTGTTCCCATTCTTCGTCGTTGCAGTAAACCAGCAATGTCGAAGCCCATTCCGGGTTTTCCTGCCATGAAACAACTTCTCTAATCTCATCAGTATTATATGCCAAGACTTCCCCTCGTCCTGTGTCCAATGAAAAGCAAAGCAAGCAGTGCATCAGTTTATAGTTTTCATGCGACCATTCAGAACCAATCATATAAATTTTGTCCTGAATTTTTACGATTCTATCTTCAATGCTGTGCAAATAATAAATGCCATCACTTGTGACATTCCATCCGAAACCTTCCAGCGTGGAATAGTCCAGCGTTGCATACAGTTCTGTAATCACTTCGCCATTCTGGAAATCAAGCCGATAAATCCTTTGCAAGAACGATACAAAAATATACAGTGCATCGCCATCCGTAAAAAGCCGATAGTTGCGATAGGAGCAATATACAGAATCAGGATACACGTTTTCTGCTACTAAATTTTTCAGTTCATACACCGTTTCCGGCGTAGATTCCGGGTCATGGCATTTAAGCAGCAAGTCGCCGTACACAAAATACAGTTCGTCCTTGAACACCTGCAACGAAGTCACCTTCGCAGGCTGCCCCAGTATCAGCTTCTCTTCGTACTCATCCCCCCACTTCCAAAACTCCTCCGCCGCGAGCGCGCTTCCGGCGTTCAGCAGCGTCAGCAGAATCAGCATCAGGGCGGTCAGTCGCTTCCATCGGGTCGTCATCGTGTTTCGCTCCTTCCGTGTCTCGTCGGGCGCGTCCGAACCATCTTTCGGGCGCTTTCACTGATTAAGACGCTGCAAAGGGGCAAAACGGGACATCATTCTGCAAAAATTTTTTTCACGCTCTGCGCCACCAGCACCGCTTCGTCCGCCGGCAGCCCGATGCTCGTCACGCGCAGCATCCGCTTCCCCTCCGCCCAGATGATGCTCACCTCGTGCGTGTCCTCGGTCTGGCGGTCAATCAGGTAGCCCGGCACGCTGTGCAGATAAATCGTCAGCACCCGCGCATCCGCCGCGCGGACGTTCCAGCCGTCAAGGTTGTCCTGCTCCTCAAAGCGCAGGGAGCGCGTCTCGTCGGCATAGTAGGCTTCGCTGTGCACCTGGTCGCCGCGTGTCGTTTCGCAGCGCACCAGCGGCAGGCTGTCCGGCAGACGGTGGCTCTCCCAGTGAACCATATCCTCCGAAACCCAGACGCTCAACGTCATGGATGCAAAAATATAATATTTTCCCTGAAATAAAATCATCGACGGATCGGCAGCCTCGCGGGAAATCTTGTCCTCGCCGCTTCTCATATCCTCGATAAACTGGTAACGGTAGTCCATGTTTAATGGATTGCAGAAATACTGTTTTTTCATGAAGTTTCCTCTTTCCAGACCGTACGTAAAAACCCCTGTTCGTACATCCTTTTTTCTCATTATAAAAAAAGTTTAGCATATCCTGCGCGGAAAGGAAATGTTCTGATTTGACTTTTTTGTTGCACTTTTTGGACTCTTTTCATCCCCGGACAAAAAAAGAACGGAAGCCGAAGCTCCCGTCCCTTTTCCATGCTTATTTTCTATTTTATGATATTTTTCGCAAACTTCTCACCCACCAGCTTCTCATCATCGGTATCCGCAATGAATTCCAGCGGCAGATCGACGTAGCTTGCATGGCCGGATTTTTGCCTCAGGTATTGGACAAATTTTCGTGTTGGATTTACAATGAAGATATCTTAGGGTAAAAACAATGCACATACAGGGAGGTATTTTTATGGAGTACACAAAGCTTGGAAATTCGGATTTGAATGTGTCGAGGATCTGCATGGGATGTATGGGGTTTGGCAATGCGAAGAGCGGAATGCATTCATGGACGGTTGACGAGGAGCATTCCCGGGAAATTTTAAAACGCGGACTGGAGCTCGGGGTGAATTTTTTTGATACAGCAGCCGGTTATCAGGGCGGAACGAGTGAGCAGTATCTCGGACGCGCACTGAGGGATTTTGCGAAGCGCGATGAGGTTGTCGTTGCAACGAAATTTTTCCCGCGCAGTGCGGAGGAGATTGCGAACGGAGTCAGCGGAAAAGAGCATATTTTAGGGCTGCTGGACCGGAGTCTTACGAATCTTGGCATGGATTATATTGATCTTTACATCTGCCACATGTGGGATTACCACACGCCGATTGAGGAAGTGATGGAAACGCTGAATACCGCGGTTACTTCCGGAAAAGTACGTGCGATCGGTATTTCCAACTGCTTTGCATGGCAGCTCGCAAAAGCAAATTATATTGCGGATAAGAACGGCTGGGCCAAATTTGTTTCGATTCAGGGACATTACAATCTGCTATTCCGCGAGGAGGAACGCGAGATGGTTCCGTTCTGCAAGGATCAGAATATTGCACTGACACCGTACAGCCCGCTGGCTTCCGGCCGCCTGGCAAAAAAACCGTCGGAGCTTTCCAAACGGCTGCAGGAAGATACGTACGCAAAAGGAAAGTATGATGCGACGAAAGAAAAAGACGCCATCATTATCGACCGCGTCGGTGAACTTGCAAAGAAGAAGGGGCTGACGAGAATCCAGATTTCGCTCGGATGGCTGCTCACAAAAGTTACTGCTCCGGTTGTCGGGGCGACAAAGGTATCGCATATTGAAGAGGGCGTCAAAGCCATCGGTGTACAGCTGACACCGGATGAGATTGCTTATCTCGAAGAGCCATATGTCCCGCATGCACTGGTCGGCGTAATGCGCGAGAATCCTTGAGAAAGGCTACTTCTTCGGTGAAAAACTGTATCGACCGACAAAAGTTATTGTTTCTCAAAATCCCTGTCAAAAGTAATGCTCTAAATACACTTCAAAAGCACCGGCCAAATGGTCGGTGCCTAAATACTGGTTTCATCAAAAATGGTTCATTTTATACGACACATAAATACGCAAAATATCCTGCATAGCATAAAAGCATAACGACACCACACGTTTTCCGTAATTCCCTGTTCTTGTACGTCCCAATCCATAAAACCAGACCTGCCAGAATTGCGATTCCTGTGTCTACAATAAATTTAGTTTCAAATGGCACAGGACAGATCAGTGCGGCTGTTCCAATTACAAATAAAATGTTAAAAATATTGCTTCCGACAATATTTCCGATTGCAATTCCTGCATTCCCTCTTTTTGCTGCTGTCACAGATGTTACCAGCTCCGGAAGGGATGTTCCGAGAGCAACAATCGTCAATCCGATAAAACGCTCACTCATTCCAAAGTATCGTGCAATCTCGGTTGCCCCGCTGACGGCAAAATCACTTCCTTTACAACCAGGACGCCGCCTGCCACCATCAAAAGAAGACATTTCCAGACAGGATAATTTTTCGCTTCCTCCTCTTCCGGATTTTCCCCCTTTTTCGACATTACAAACAAATAGCCAAGATATACAAGAAACAGTGCCCATAAGACTATGCCCTCGGCAAACGTTACTTTTCCTCCTGTCATTCCGCATATCATTAAAACTACCGTAACAAACATCATAAACGGTATTTCATAAAACAAGGTAGACCTTTGTATTGCCACATTTGTTATTAATGCCGTAAGTCCGAGAATAATAAAAATATTCAAAATATTGCTTCCAACCACATTTCCTATCGTAATTCCTGCGTTCTGCTGCATCGCTGCGGTAATACTTACAGCAGCCTCCGGCATACTCGTTCCCATTGCAACAATGGTAAGTCCGATAATCAGCTGGGGAATTCCAAACTTTCTTGCTATGCTTGCAGACCCTTCCACAAACCAGTCTGCTCCTTTTACCAGAAAAAGGAAACCCACTATCAAAATCCCTGCCTGTAACATCATACGTATCTTCCTCTCTTTCTTTTGCATTCTTTGCAGCAGGTGTTATAGGCATAAAAAAAGAGACTCCTACTGCATCTACAGTAAAAGTCTCGCTATTTAATCACTTTCCGAGTTATTGAATATCAATAGCTGTACTGACGAAGAAGTGAACACGGTTGGCTAGCTACTCCCTTTTATTTTTCCAGTTTATCAAATCTCTTTCTTTTCGTCAATATTTTTGTTTCTCCTAGTTCCTTATTTCCAGATATTCTTATCTTCATTACACTTCTTTAGTATATCCAACTCCTCCTGATCATACGGAGTAAAATCTGCATGATACAAATCATGCATCCATACGGAAGTATCTACAGACGGATATTCTTTAATAAAATCCCATGCAATATGAAATTGTGTCTTTCCATTTACCAAACCGAAAAAATAACTTCCTATTTTTTCTCTTTTCCATAGCGGCAGGTGCGTCTGAATCAGACTTTGAAATGGGCGATGCATCCATTCTGTATTAATCAGCGGACGATTAAACTGTTTCAAAAACTTTACCATTCTTCGTGCATGCGTATAATCACCATAAAAATGAAATGTAATAATGTCCGAGAGTTCTATGTTTTCCCGATCCACCTCACCATGAAAACATGGGTTGTTTAGCCATTCATAATAGTTTCCCTTTACCTGCGCTCCCCACATTTCTATTGTCAATGGTTGCTTTACGTCTTCCTCCCTTAACCATCCTATTACTTTTTTAGCCATCGGAAGTGATTTTTCTCCTCTTCCTGAATTTCCCAGTTCATTCCAGATATTCCAAATGATAACCCTGTCATCCTGACCATAACGTTTTGCCAGTTCTCTTACATATTTCTCAATTTCAGGTGTCATCTCTTCATCATCTGTAATACTATAACCTACCGTGATCCCTGTCTGTGTTTCTTCGTCAAAAGAATTATCACTGGTTCCCCCAAAAAAGCCCTCCACAGGTTCCAGTTGTGGTCCCGGAACTGGTTCTTTGTAAAATTGTTTTGCAACGGTACAATCATTGAATAAAACCGGCATGATTGTCATATGATAAAAATCCAGCAGTGAAATAAACTCCTCCAGATTTTTCATAAAACTATCGTGCTGCTGTCTCCATAATTCAAACGGCAAAAACAGGCGCACACTGTTTAATCCAAGTGAAGCCGCTAATGAAATTTCTTTTGCTGCCTCCTGAAACGCATTTTTATGATCATACTCCTGCAGCAGTGCATAAACGCCGCCTGCCGGTGTACTTGGCACAAAATTGAATCCGGAAATCCACTCATGTTCACGGAACCAACTCCATATCTCTTGTTCTGTCCACTTTCTGTTCATACTCCTGTTCCTCCACACTTCAAAATGATCGTCCTACGGTTTCAAACTTTCTGTTGCTCATTCCTTTACAGATCCCAAGGTGATTTCTGACACAAAGTATCTCTGCAAAAATGGATAAATGATTAAAATCGGAGCGGTAGAAATAACTATTTTGGATCCATTGAAGGTTCTTTATGACATTCTCCCTGCCAGCTGTTCTGTAGACAGTCCTGATTGAGACATATCGGAAATACAAATAACCAGCGACTAAATATAGGTCTGCAGTGGAAATTTTTCCGGCGTATCAATCAAAATCATTCCGTCAAAAAAGCTATTCCAGTGATTCACAATACAAAAAAGGGTAACTGCTGCAAGTGCCGGCTTCGACAACGGAATCAACATCTGTACAAGTTGTCGCGCTAATAACTGCACTCAAAGCCCTTTCCAAGATAAATTCAAAAAGAAAATTTCTATGAATTAAGGGAATTGCGCTTTCTTTGCGCATGATTTCAGTCATTTATACACAGTAAGCACAAAAACAATACTCTGCTACTTATTTTAAGCCGCATACCTCTTCAGCTCTTTCGCTACTTCATCCATATTTTTTTCTCCGTAAATAGTCAGCTTTGCCTTTTTACGAACTGCCATGCCAAGCACTCCTAAAATAGATTTCGCATCTACCATACAGTGTCCATAAGATAAATCTGCCTCGTACGGTACTTTCGACACGGTGGAAACAAAATTGATAGCATCTTCTGGTGTATTTAAATAAATGTTCATGTTTTTCATAGCACATCACTCCTTGCTTTTTCTTACTCTTATTTCCTTGTATTTCTTTTCTCTTTTTTAATATGCAATCATCGGAATTGAATCTGCTTTTTCTTCGCATGGCTCCTTCTGTCCGTCTGCGACTTCGTAGATTTCGCTGCTGCATAGCTTAATCTGTTCCATCATATCCGGGTATGGCTGTGAGCAGATGTCAAACAGGCCGATGTTATAGTTTTCTCCGTCAAAACGTCCCAGCACAAACTGATCATAGCACTGAAAATAATGACAGCCGACACCGTTTGGATGAGCCGCAGCTTTTTCACAGTAATGGCGGTAGGCAATTCCACGATCTCTCTGTGAAAGTACGCCTTCCAGACCAGTTGCCGGAAGTCCTGCGTCGAGCGCTCCAAAATGGAACTCTCCGATCATCACCGGCAGATCCACACCAAGGTCTACAATGTTCTGAATCGCGCTCGTCGGGTCAACCGCGTAGCAATTGATCGAAAAGACATCGAAATTCTCCCATCCTTCTACGAGATCCGGATCAGAAATCCAGGCCCAGCGCATACCGAGGATCATATGGTTTTGATCGACTGCTCTGCAGGCACGAGCCGGAATTTCCACATAGCGTCGCAGCATATCTCTCGAAAATGCCCGCATATCTTCTTTTGCCGCGTCAGAACGTTTGGAAATTTCCCTCTGCGGGCGGTACAGATCTGCGAAGCTTACAAAATCGGTATTCCATGCCTGATTTAATGCATCGATGGACTGATATTTTTCCTCCATCTGCGAAATCAGTTTTTCCTTGCAGCTTGTGCGTGCCGGGTTGTACAGTACTTCATCTGCCAGCACCAGATTATCCACAAATGCCCAGCTCGGCTCATTCCGCAGGAAATATCCGATCATCCATGGATCGTTGGCACGTGCTGCTAATTCCTGTGCATTTTTCTTTGCTGCCGCTTCATATTCCTCGTTGAACACATCCGGGAAATCACGGAAAATGTTCTGCTTTGTTGTTGGGAATTCCGGAAGTGATGTTACATAAGGAATTTCCGTTGTTCCGAACAGCTCATCGCTGCTCCAGTTGCCAAGGGTATTCATGCCGTGAGCTTTCAACTGTCCGACAATCATCGGCTTCCAGTTTTCTTTCCACTTTTCTCCCCAGACGCGGTACAGATTTGCTTTAGAATACGAAAAACTTTTAAATTTCCGTCTTCTTCCGGGGATCACATGCTGGGATTGAAAAAACACTCCGTAGTCACTATCGTCTTCGGACGGCAGCCAATCGAGATTTTTTTCCAGACCATCAATCCGACAGTCAATTTCCGGGCCGACACAGTCCGGACCAATGCTTAAGAATGCATATCCAAGCGGATCGACCAGCCACCACTTGCCGTTGTCTTCTTTGATCTTCGAGAAGAAACCGGTTCCCTCCGTCAGCTTTTTGCGCGTCCAGCCACCGTATTTTGACCAGTCCGCAAACGGGAACGGTTTTCCCTGTTCCGCAAGCTGGCAGTTCATTTTCTCTTTTAATTCCTCTTCCGAATGAATTTTTTCTTTCCATTCTTTCCGCTTGTTCTGTCCGAAGGCATCTACCAGCTTTTCATCCGGCAGATTCACCTCCGGCACTTCTTTTACGAAGTCCAGATCGGTCAACGCAATCTTCTGATTATGAAACGCCTGCAAAGAAGAAAGTTCTACTCTGGTGATCTCTTCCTGCGCAATTCTTCGTCCGTGACACACAATTTTTAAATCGCCCGCCAGGTTTTCCGGGAACAGAACGTTGCCTTCAAACCATGTGCGGTCAATGCACATCTGTGTTTCCAGCTTCGGCAGAATACCAAATCGGATGTTCATGACCGGCTCCGCCGGATCCTCTCCGTAAATGAGAAGATTCATGGAAACACTATGTTCCTCCAGTACTTTTACTTTAAATATAAAATATCGTTCTTTTCTGGAAAGGAACTCCGGGATCAAAATGCCGGCTCCCTCTTTGTCCAGCTCCAGCAGCGCACCTCTGTCGTTTGTCTCCAGAATTTTTGCGCCGTTTGTCAGTCTGTCTTTCCCAATACAAAAACTCATTTTTCCGTCCCTCTCTTTCCGGTTAATCTTCTATATCTGAATCACTTTTCACGCAGCCAGGCAGCAAGTGTTTTACTACTGCCTGAACTGTCATCGCTACATTGTTTTACCTTCATTTTAGAACCCGCGTACTTTTTTTCTACACCGGAATTTTAAGATTCTGTCCACTCTTTTAAGGTATTTAAAATTTTTCTCACATCTCCCATGTTACTGCTGCATTGCGGTCGCAGACAAGATTTTCTCCTTCTACTTTCAGTTCCGCCACCTGTACAACCGCTTTATTTCGATCGCGCTCCGTAAAACGTGCTTTCTCTTCGTCTGTAAAGTCGCCTTCATTTTCACCGGCATACGGATGACAGAAATAAAAGATAAACGCTCTTCCATCCTTCACGAGAACATCCGCGTGATGTCCCATTCCGGTGTCCATCGCTCTTGTGCCGGATTCCCGTAAAATATCCTCACACCGTGTCCAGTGCGTATAATCTTCCGATGTATAAACTGCAAGCCCGTTCCAGAAATCCGAAATCATCCAGATTTTTCCGCCGAGTTCAAACACATTCGGTCCTTCCTGACCGCAGTCCGCAACCTCTTCTCCAACTACATCCCAATGATACAAATCGTAGCTGACTGCTGCGTATGTCCTGCTTTCCTTGTCCTCGTCCTTGTACCACATCTTGTATGTATGCGGTGCAATTTCATAAACGCAGGCATCAATCACGCGCTCGGAATCGAGATCAACCCGTCCTTCAAATCTCCAGTCCCAGAGGTTTGTCGAAGTATAATGCAGCATCCATCTCGGATACTCCCAATCGTTTGGAATGCCGGTGATGTAGGAGACATACATGTGATACAAACCCTCTGCCTCGATGATCTCCGGTGCCCAGAACGTATTGTGTCCTGGCTCAATATCAAGTCCCTCAAGTGTTCCGCGGTACAGCCATTTTGTGCCATCCCGGCTTGTTGCAACGCCAAGGGCTGTTCCATGCACCCAGGACACACCGATCGGAACATCCGTGGCACGGCGCTGGGTGTAAAGCAGGTACCACTGTTCTTCTTTTTCATTCCAGATGACCGTCGGATCGGTTGGGCAGTCGTAAATCGGATCCCGGAATAACGGGGATGGTAATGTGACTTTTTGTTTCTGCTCTGCTTTTATGTTCATTGTTTTGTTTCTCCCTTTCACGTTCAAAATTCCTTCTGATTTATGGATTTCCGGAAAACTGTCATCCAAACTCTTCTGTTTGTTTCTATTTTAAAAGTTTCACTCTCTTTTGGGTATGGAATATTTTCATCTGTTTTTGTCAATTTTTCAGCACCTATGGCAACGTTCCGCAAGTTCGCGTGCAGGCACGGACTTCGAATCGCTGACCGCCGAAAAAAAGAATCCCGCTGGCATACCACAGATACAGCGGCAACCAAGCGGGCTTTTCAAATGATCACAGACCAGTCGATCAGCCTTTTACGCTTCCGACCATCACACCTTTTTCGAAGAATTTCTGTGCAAACGGATACACAATAATCAGTGGCAATGCTGACAGAACCATGCAGGCAAGCTCAATGGTTTTGTAGTTTGCCGCAGAATTTGACATGGTTGTCAGGACACTCGATGCGCCGGCACTCATGGTCTCCCCAAGAGATGCTGCAGAAGCACTTGCCTTGGTAATCGAGAGCATATAATACGACAGTGTCTGAATATCTGCAGACTTTGTATAATACAACGTCTGGGTATAATCGTTCCATGTTCCGACTGCGGTAAAAATACCCAGTGCAGAAATAACCGGTTTGGACAATGGAAGAACCATTTTAAAGAAAATGGTATATTCTCCTGCTCCGTCAATTTTTGCCGATTCAATCGCACGGTAGGCATATCCTTCCCGATTTACATCCGATGAAATCAGGGTTTCGCTGCAGTTGCGGAAAAAACCGAATAATGCAGCTCTTTCATGTCTGGATTTCATCCCCTTCCTCTGACGGTCGGAAATCCTCCGGCAGAAAACGCATTCCGTGGTAAACGATTGGATTGGTAGAAATTCCATGCGCCCATGCAACCTGTCTTTCCTGTATTCCTACAGATATTTTCCTAAATCAGTTTCCTCACAATATTCCATCACCAGTTCCCCGTTTTCCACCTTCAGTGGATATGCCACATACCCCGATTCGAAGTAATTTTCCGCATTCCAGCGGTCTCCGATGTAGAGGAGCTGTCCGTTTAAGTTCAGCAGAAATGCTGCCTGGCTCTGGTAGGTAGTTTCGTCGCCAATTTTTTTCAACATGCCCCAGTCGCCTTCCATACTGTCTGCTACGGCGTATTTTCCCTGGTTCGGCGCCCAGCCGGTGCAGAAGGAGGGGATCATGTAGTATTTTTCTTCGCTTTTGATGACTGACGGTGCCTCGCGGTATTCGCCCTGCCATAGACGGTGGACGAGTTTTTCGACGTTTAAATAGTCCTCACTTAGGCGGTATACGTGGAGATCCGCGTTATCGCGTGCTGCGGAAATGAAGTACGCGGTGCCGTCCTCTTCCTGGAACAGTGTGCAGTCTCGCGACATATAGCCATATGGATTGAAGTGACCATGGTATACAAAATCTCCGTCCGGTGTGTCGCACTCTGCGATTCCGATGGCAGCGTCTGTGTAATCTTTTCCGTTTTCAAAATGTACCCATAATACAAATTTCTCCATCTTTTTGTTGTAGAGCACCTTCGGCCGCTCCAGATTTACTTTTCCGCCAGTCTCGCTTATAAGCTGCAGTTTCGTTCGCACGCGGTACGGCTCCATTTTCGATTCCGTCGTCAGAATGTGGTTCCGAAATTCCCAGTTCCGCAGGTCTTTCGAACGGTAGCAGCTCACATAATAATTCTCTCTCCGGTCCTCACCGTACCAGTAAAAATAGCCGCCGTATGAAAGCATCCATCCTCCGTGCGCGTGAATCGGGTTTCCATCAATATCATTCCATAAGGTTCCGTTTTTAAACATCTTATCTCTCCTTTTCTTTTGCATCTGTAAACTGGATATTTCTGCAGTTTTTCATACAAATCGTACCGTGAATTTTTCCGCCGCGAAAAACGAAATTCGATATTTCAGGTCCCACCGTTTCGAATTCGGTCAGCTCAACGGCATTGCAGGGAACCATATTTCTCTCCGTCGTACGGTAAAAAAATAAAGATATTTTTTCTTTCATTCTGTTATCCTCTGTGCGTCCGCCGGTACTCATTCGGCGTCACGCCATATTTTTCTTTAAAAATTTTTGAAAAATACTGGCTCTTCTGATATCCTACGCTTTCCATGATTTCATGTACCCATCGATCTGTTCCGCTGAGCAGTTCTGCCGCTCTTTCCATCTTCACATCCGTAATATACGCGGAAAGATTTTTCCCTGTCTCTTCTTTAAATGTTTTTGACAGATACGCCGGATGCAGATGCGCCACTTCTCCTAAAATTTCCAGTGAGAGATCTTCGCCCACATGCTCTGCGATATACTTTTTCACGGCCGAAATACCGTCGTCTGGAAAACTTTCTTCTTTTTCGAAAAATTTTTCCATCACATGTTCCAGTGATATCTGGAAATCCTTTTTCAGGATAGGCTTTACCGCATCCAGCACGGGAAAGCCGAATGAGATATTCGGAACAAAAACACCATCCATAATATCCATATGCAACCAGTCCGCCTCACTGTTATTTATCATTTCGACCTCTTTTTGCAGGTTCAG
>OGQP01001757.1_pt1 | contig 12357 bp, 13 predicted proteins | sample 1553251 | NCBI WGS metagenome assembly OGQP01 (sample SAMEA2580016, study PRJEB22360) | human gut metagenome | biome: human gut; feature: human-associated habitat; material: faeces | place: Denmark | collected 2008/2010 | reverse complement strand
GGTCATCGGGCATTATCTGAACATAAAACACTATCAGTAAGTTGGAGTCATTACCATATTATTGCGTTCATATAAATTTCGCGTAATTGAAATGACAAATTGATAGCAGGGCCCCTTTACCGGGGCCCTGAAGCGTTAGTTTTGTACTGTGACTTTATTATCCTTCACAGAAATTAAAACTGAATCCATCACTGCTTTGCCGCCTGCAGTTTCACCGCCAATAATCAATAGACTATTATTCCAGGGCAATGATACTCCGTAGGCCCGACCTTGCGATAATTCACCCGATTTATCCCATTTCCCGTTATGCCAAAGATGAATATCAGTGCTATATGATTTTTTCAGGCCTTCATGCGCATAGTTCTTACCGTTCTGGTAATTTTCTCGTGAACCTTTGAATCCGGCCCCTCCGGCAAATATAAGAGAATCATTGCTTATCCCCGCAAAACCGCCAGCTACGCCATCTGGTGATGAGACGGGAGCAAGCTTATTCCATTTTAAATTATTACCGGTGAAATCAAGTTCAAATACGGCATCCGTTCGCAATCCTGGTTTGGCTTCGCCATTAATAAGCCAGGTTTTATCACCTTTATTCACAACCGCCGCACCAGCCGTTCCGTACCAGGGCGATTCGCCAGCGTAACTCCATTGCTGTGTTGAGGGATCAAAAGACAACAGAAACTTATTGAAGAAATAATCTTCTGCTTTTTTGTCAAAATAGTGAGCATTGATTTTATCTATAGCGGTTGAATCTTTTCCAGCCTCGTTGAGATCTTCAAAATAGCCATTGAAGATATTCTGGTTAACACCACCAGTAACATAAGCCTTGCCGTTGTGTACAAAAGTCACATGGCCCGCCATGCCCATCGGCGCGTGCGACATCAATTTAACCCAACTATTGGTTTTGGGGTTGTATTTGTGTACGTCATTAAATACCTGAGTCAAGCCCTCGCTGTTTTTGCCAATGCCGCCAAACACATACAGATTGCCATCAATAAATGCAGAGGTTGCTTGATCTCTTGGTCCGCCAGGGAATGCAGCTAACGCTGTCCATTTTTTATCTTTGGCCTGTGTATCCAGCTTGTACCATGCCGTACCTGCGCTACCTAAACCAATGTAGACAGTGTCGTTATCAATTGCTCCGGTACCACTTTTAAATGGCACAGGAGTTTCCGGTAATACAGACGCGTTTGCGGCAAATGAAGCCATCATGATAGCAAGCGCCGTTATTGTTTTATTCATTGTGACTGTCTCCTGTCTACTACAGTTTAAATGACACACCAATGCGATAACTGTTTTCCGATAAATTATCTCTGCCGTTGTAAACACCCTGACGGTCAAGGTAGTCATATTCTATGTATGGCGTAATATCGGGCGTCATATGGTATTGTAGAACAAATGCATTTTCCGTCGCCCATTTCTTATGGTTTGCATAGCGATAATCGTTCTGTTTGCTGTATAGCGTCGTTTGCCATGCGAAGGTGAAATCACTATTAATATGGTAAGTGACATATCCATCCCAACGATGAACGTTATCACGAGACATATCACCGGATAAGTCTTGTTGTCGGTAAGCTTTCCAGTCGTAACGATAGCGAATGCCAAAATTAAGATCTTTTGTCGCGTCCCAGGACAGTTTTACGTAGGGTCCGTAGCGTGTGCCATTGCTGCTAAAATGCGTTAACATTCCCGGGCGCACCGTCCATTGATCATCAAGTTTAATCGCGTAATTAACTTCAACCTGAACATCATTGAGTGCGGCATTTTCCTTTTTATTATCATGAATGGTATTCCAGGTATTACTTTCCATGCTTGCCCACCATCCATTTTGCCATCCCTCACTGACTTTGAGTCGAGTCTCATAGGCGTGGCTTCCACTACGATATCCACCACGTACGTCCAGTGTCGCAGCCTGAGAAATTAATGGGGACGAAAAGCACAGTAATAATACGCCAGAAAGTATTTTAGCCTTTTTCATAAATTTCACTCATTTGTAGGATACAGAAAGCAATACAAAGCCCGCATAAACAATTAGCATTTATGTTGTGTAATATTTTTTTGCCAGGCTTATAGTGTCTTTGGCAACCGGTAGCTGTATTTTATATTTTTTGTATAATATCTCCTGTGAAAAATCTCTTTTCACATTATTTAAATAAACAGAGATCCAGATTAAATACCTGAGTATAAAATCTCTTCTGATGTTTAATTGATTTGAATGTTCGTAAGCTATATCACTTACTCAATCCATTTTACCCAGAGTCATAAAATAGAATGTCTGTTGATCTCATTTTCATATTCCTTTCAGACTGAAGTGCGTTTTCATCACCCGATGAGAAAGAACTGAAGTGATGTTTGCCATAGATTACGAGATGCCCAGTCTCATTGACTATCGTGGTGCACCTTTATACCTGTTATACCAGATCAAAAATCACGCAATCCATACAACAAAACCAGATTTGCAATTCGTGTCACAAAATATGTCGATCTTTTTCTAAGAGGAAGATGCCATGTGAAGCCAGACGAACACTGCATTGGTCTTCAAAAACTAAAGGTTTTCTTTTAACAATCTGTTTTGTAAATAATTTATTTAGAATCTAAACAAAGAAAGCTTTGCAAGCTAACTCAGTGAGCTTGGTGAAAATAAGTGTTTACCCGCCATCAGGCTGAGCATAATTCTCATCATGAAATATGTTTCCTGGTTTGTGGCTTGTAACTGGTCACTTCTGAAGTCGATCTGGAGAGGCTTGTTGATGTTGGTGTTTTCAGGATGATGTTTCACTTAGTTTGTTTGCCGTATCGCCCGGCGAATGGCTGTGATTGAGGAAGGTTTAAGTCGTAGTGACCAAAGCTATATTTACCAACGAATGTAGATGAAAAAATCATCTCCTGCGTTCCCCCATATCTCCAGGATAAAAAGGAATGTAACAATCTCATGGCGTAAGCTGACGAATCAGCAGGAATAATCGCTAGGGACCTAAGAATTAGCATGATAATAGCCACTAAGAAATTACTGCGCTCCATGAAATAGCCATTTTGTGGCAAATGGAGTTGACTAATAATGTCATATGTGAGACGGCTAGTTGAACGAATATTAAATTTTGCTGAATTTTTTATGTTGATTTTACTTGTTACAGAACATATCACATGATATATAGATAAGATTAGTTGCATTAATGATGAGGGTTATTATTAGATTCGTATCCGATTGATAAATATATAAAGGTACATAGCATGCAAGAGCATGGCGTTTGTATGGCAACGTTATTATAATTAACAGTTGCTACTCCATTTAAGTTCACTCAGAAGAACTGGTCCACTTACGTTAGTTATTAAGCAAACGTTCGCTTTTATAAACATAATCAGGATAAAAATGTTGGATTATTGCTAACCCAGCACAGCTAGTGCGCGTCTGTAATTATAAGGGAAAAACGATGAAGAATAAGGCTGATAACAAAAAAAGGAACTTCCTGACCCATAGTGAAATCGAATCACTCCTTAAAGCAGCAAATACCGGGCCTCATGCAGCACGTAATTATTGTCTGACTTTGCTTTGTTTTATTCATGGTTTCCGGGCGAGTGAAATTTGTCGATTGAGGATTTCGGATATTGATCTTAAGGCAAAGTTTATATATATCCATCGATTAAAAAAAGGCTTTTCAACAACGCACCCGCTATTGAATAAAGAAGTTCAGGCTTTAAAAAACTGGTTGAGTATCCGTACTTCGTACCCGCATGCTGAGAGCGAGTGGGTATTTTTATCACGTAAGGGGAATCCGCTTTCTCGGCAACAGTTTTACCATATTATCTCGACTTCCGGTGGTAATGCCGGGTTGTCACTGGAGATTCATCCGCACATGTTACGCCATTCGTGTGGTTTTGCTTTGGCGAATATGGGAATAGATACGCGACTTATCCAGGATTATCTTGGGCATCGCAATATTCGTCATACTGTCTGGTATACCGCCAGCAATGCAGGGCGTTTTTACGGCATCTGGGATAGAGCCAGAGGACGACAGCGTCACGCTGTTTTATAGAGATAGTTGAGATACCAGGGATGGTGTTAAAAACTACATTATTCTTACGATATATCAAAAATGATTAACCATTTATTAATTGATGTTATTGTAAGTGTGATTCTTAATTATCATAATAAACATTAAGTTAACCATATCCATACAAAATACAATGGTTTATGTTCTTCAAAATAAATAAACAAAATCATTCATAAATTTACACATCACTTAAAATCTCCTGTTTCCGCACTTTTTTCTTTATTTTTTAAGCAACTGGAAGTTAATCCACTGCAATCTATTGTTATATTGAATCAAATCAATGAAAATAGATGTTGTCACATCAGTGATATTTTATTTTTGTATGATATTTAATGTAATTGACTGATAGCCACATCACTCCGTGTGTGGTTATCTTTTTATCTATTGGGCTAATTTTGACCGATTGAGGTTTCCTATAGGTATTCATTCAAATATATCTCAGTTAGGAGTACTACTATTGTGAGTAAACGTCGTTATCTTACCGGTAAAGAAGTTCAGGCCATGATGCAGGCGGTTTGTTACGGGGCAACGGGAGCCAGAGATTATTGTCTTATTCTGTTGGCATATCGGCATGGGATGCGTATTAGTGAACTGCTTGATCTGCATTATCAGGACCTTGACCTTAATGAAGGTCGAATAAATATTCGCCGACTGAAGAACGGATTTTCTACCGTTCACCCGTTACGTTTTGATGAGCGTGAAGCCGTGGAACGCTGGACCCAGGAACGTGCTAACTGGAAAGGCGCTGACCGGACTGACGCTATATTTATTTCTCGCCGCGGGAGTCGGCTTTCTCGCCAGCAGGCCTATCGCATTATTCGCGATGCCGGTATTGAAGCTGGAACCGTAACGCAGACTCATCCTCATATGTTAAGGCATGCTTGCGGTTATGAATTGGCGGAGCGTGGTGCAGATACTCGTTTAATTCAGGATTATCTCGGGCATCGAAATATTCGCCATACTGTGCGTTATACCGCCAGTAATGCTGCTCGTTTTGCCGGATTATGGGAAAGAAATAATCTCATAAACGAAAAATTAAAAAGAGAAGAGGTTTGATTTAACTTATTGATAATAAAGTTAAAAAAACAAATAAATACAAGACAATTGGGGCCAAAACTGTCCATATCATAAATAAGTTACGTATTTTTTCTCAAGCATAAAAATATTAAAAAACGACAAAAAGCATCTAACTGTTTGATATGTAAATTATTTCTATTGTAAATTAATTTCACATCACCTCCGCTATATGTAAAGCTAACGTTTCTGTGGCTCGACGCATCTTCCTCATTCTTCTCTCCAAAAACCACCTCATGCAATATAAAAATCTATAAATAAAGATAACAATAGAATATTAAGCCAACAAATAAACTGAAAAAGTTTGTCCGCGATGCTTTCCTCTATGAGTCAAAATGGCCCCAAATGTTTCATCTTTTGGGGGAAAACTGTGCAGTGTTGGCAGTCAAACTCGTTTACAAAACAAAGTGTACAGAACGACTGCCCATGTCGATTTAGAAATAGTTTTTTGAAAGGAAAGCAGCATGAAAATTAAAACTCTGGCAATCGTTGTTCTGTCGGCTCTGTCCCTCAGTTCCGCAGCGGCTCTGGCCGATACTACGACGGTAAATGGTGGGACCGTTCACTTTAAAGGGGAAGTTGTTAACGCCGCTTGCGCAGTTGATGCAGGCTCTGTTGATCAAACCGTTCAGTTAGGACAGGTTCGTACCGCATCGCTGGCACAGGAAGGAGCAACCAGTTCTGCTGTCGGTTTTAACATTCAGCTGAATGATTGCGATACCAATGTTGCATCTAAAGCCGCTGTTGCCTTTTTAGGTACGGCGATTGATGCGGGTCATACCAACGTTCTGGCTCTGCAGAGTTCAGCTGCGGGTAGCGCAACAAACGTTGGTGTGCAGATCCTGGACAGAACGGGTGCTGCGCTGACGCTGGATGGTGCGACATTTAGTTCAGAAACAACCCTGAATAACGGAACCAATACCATTCCGTTCCAGGCGCGTTATTTTGCAACCGGGGCCGCAACCCCGGGTGCTGCTAATGCGGATGCGACCTTCAAGGTTCAGTATCAATAACCTACCCAGGTTCAGGGACGTCATTACGGGCAGGGATGCCCACCCTTGTGCGATAAAAATAACGATGAAAAGGAAGAGATTATTTCTATTAGCGTCGTTGCTGCCAATGTTTGCTCTGGCCGGAAATAAATGGAATACCACGTTGCCCGGCGGAAATATGCAATTTCAGGGCGTCATTATTGCGGAAACTTGCCGGATTGAAGCCGGAGATAAACAAATGACGGTCAATATGGGGCAAATCAGCAGTAACCGGTTTCATGCGGTTGGGGAAGATAGCGCACCGGTGCCTTTTGTTATTCATTTACGGGAATGTAGCACGGTGGTGAGTGAACGTGTAGGTGTGGCGTTTCACGGTGTCGCGGATGGTAAAAATCCGGATGTGCTTTCCGTGGGAGAGGGGCCAGGGATAGCCACCAATATTGGCGTAGCGTTGTTTGATGATGAAGGAAACCTCGTACCGATTAATCGTCCTCCAGCAAACTGGAAACGGCTTTACTCAGGCTCTACTTCGCTACATTTCATCGCCAAATATCGTGCTACCGGGCGTCGGGTTACTGGCGGCATCGCCAATGCCCAGGCCTGGTTCTCTTTAACCTATCAGTAATTGTTCAGCAGATAATGTGATAACAGGAACAGGACAGTGAGTAATAAAAACGTCAATGTAAGGAAATCGCAGGAAATAACATTCTGCTTGCTGGCAGGTATCCTGATGTTCATGGCAATGATGGTTGCCGGACGCGCTGAAGCGGGAGTGGCCTTAGGTGCGACCCGCGTAATTTATCCGGCAGGGCAAAAACAAGTGCAACTTGCCGTGACAAATAATGATGAAAATAGTACCTATTTAATTCAATCATGGGTGGAAAATGCCGATGGTGTAAAGGATGGTCGTTTTATCGTGACGCCTCCTCTGTTTGCGATGAAGGGAAAAAAAGAGAATACCTTACGTATTCTTGATGCAACAAATAACCAATTGCCACAGGACCGGGAAAGTTTATTCTGGATGAACGTTAAAGCGATTCCGTCAATGGATAAATCAAAATTGACTGAGAATACGCTACAGCTCGCAATTATCAGCCGCATTAAACTGTACTATCGCCCGGCTAAATTAGCGTTGCCACCCGATCAGGCCGCAGAAAAATTAAGATTTCGTCGTAGCGCGAATTCTCTGACGCTGATTAACCCGACACCCTATTACCTGACGGTAACAGAGTTGAATGCCGGAACCCGGGTTCTTGAAAATGCATTGGTGCCTCCAATGGGCGAAAGCACGGTTAAATTGCCTTCTGATGCAGGAAGCAATATTACTTACCGAACAATAAATGATTATGGCGCACTTACCCCCAAAATGACGGGCGTAATGGAATAACGCAGGGGGAATTTTTCGCCTGAATAAAAAGAATTGACTGCCGGGTGATTTTAAGCCGGAGGAATAATGTCATATCTGAATTTAAGACTTTACCAGCGAAACACACAATGCTTGCATATTCGTAAGCATCGTTTGGCTGGTTTTTTTGTCCGACTCGTTGTCGCCTGTGCTTTTGCCGCACAGGCACCTTTGTCATCTGCCGAACTCTATTTTAATCCGCGCTTTTTAGCGGATGATCCCCAGGCTGTGGCCGATTTATCGCGTTTTGAAAATGGGCAAGAATTACCGCCAGGGACGTATCGCGTCGATATCTATTTGAATAATGGTTATATGGCAACGCGTGATGTCACATTTAATACGGGCGACAGTGAACAAGGGATTGTTCCCTGCCTGACACGCGCGCAACTTGCAAGTATGGGGCTGAATACGGCTTCTGTCTCCGGTATGGATCTGCTGGCGGATGATGCCTGCGTGCCATTAACCTCAATGATCCATGACGCTACTGCGCATCTGGATGTTGGTCAGCAGCGACTCAACCTGACGATCCCTCAGGCATTTATGAGTAATCGCGCGCGTGGTTATATTCCTCCTGAGTTATGGGATCCCGGTATTAATGCCGGATTGCTCAATTATAATTTCAGCGGAAATAGTGTACAGAATCGGATTGGGGGTAACAGCCATTATGCATATTTAAACCTACAGAGTGGGTTAAATATTGGTGCGTGGCGTTTACGCGACAATACCACCTGGAGTTATAACAGTAGCGACAGTTCATCAGGTAGCAAAAATAAATGGCAGCATATCAATACCTGGCTTGAGCGAGACATAATTCCGTTACGTTCCCGGCTGACGCTGGGTGATGGTTATACTCAGGGCGATATTTTCGATGGTATTAACTTTCGCGGCGCACAATTGGCCTCAGATGACAATATGTTACCCGATAGTCAAAGAGGATTTGCCCCGGTGATCCACGGTATTGCTCGTGGTACTGCACAGGTCACTATTAAACAAAATGGGTATGACATTTATAATAGTACGGTGCCACCGGGGCCTTTTACCATCAACGATATCTATGCCGCAGGTAATAGTGGTGACTTGCAGGTAACGATCAAAGAGGCTGACGGCAGCACGCAGATTTTTACCGTACCCTATTCGTCAGTCCCGCTTTTGCAACGTGAAGGGCATACTCGTTATTCCATTACGGCAGGAGAATACCGTAGTGGAAATGCGCAGCAGGAAAAACCCCGCTTTTTCCAGAGTACATTACTCCACGGCCTTCCGGCTGGCTGGACAATATATGGTGGAACGCAACTGGCGGATCGTTATCGTGCGTTTAATTTCGGTATCGGGAAAAACATGGGGGCACTGGGCGCTCTGTCTGTGGATATGACGCAGGCTAATTCCACACTTCCCGATGACAGTCAGCATGACGGACAATCGGTGCGTTTTCTCTATAACAAATCGCTCAATGAATCAGGCACGAATATTCAGTTAGTGGGTTACCGTTATTCGACCAGCGGATATTTTAATTTCGCTGATACAACATACAGTCGAATGAATGGCTACAACATCGAAACACAGGACGGAGTTATTCAGGTTAAGCCGAAATTCACCGACTATTACAACCTCGCTTATAACAAACGCGGGAAATTACAACTCACCGTTACTCAGCAACTCGGGCGCACATCAACACTGTATTTGAGTGGTAGCCATCAAACTTATTGGGGAACGAGTAATGTCGATGAGCAATTCCAGGCTGGATTAAATACTGCGTTCGAAGATATCAACTGGACGCTCAGCTATAGCCTGACGAAAAACGCCTGGCAAAAAGGACGGGATCAGATGTTAGCGCTTAACGTCAATATTCCTTTCAGCCACTGGCTGCGTTCTGACAGTAAATCTCAGTGGCGACATGCCAGTGCCAGTTACAGCATGTCACACGATCTCAACGGTCGGATGACCAATCTGGCCGGTGTATACGGTACGTTGCTGGAAGACAACAACCTCAGCTATAGCGTGCAAACCGGCTATGCCGGGGGAGGCGATGGAAATAGCGGAAGTACAGGCTACGCCACGCTGAATTATCGCGGTGGTTACGGCAATGCCAATATCGGTTACAGCCATAGCGATGATATTAAGCAGCTCTATTACGGAGTCAGCGGTGGGGTACTGGCTCATGCCAATGGCGTAACGCTGGGCCAGCCGTTAAACGATACGGTGGTGCTTGTTAAAGCGCCTGGCGCAAAAGATGCAAAAGTCGAAAACCAGACGGGGGTGCGTACCGACTGGCGTGGTTATGCCGTGCTGCCTTATGCCACTGAATATCGGGAAAATAGAGTGGCGCTGGATACCAATACCCTGGCTGATAACGTCGATTTAGATAACGCGGTCGCTAACGTTGTTCCCACCCGTGGGGCGATCGTGCGAGCAGAGTTTAAAGCGCGCGTTGGGATAAAACTGCTCATGACGCTAACCCACAATAATAAGCCGCTGCCGTTTGGGGCGATGGTGACATCAGAGAGTAGCCAGAGTAGCGGCATTGTTGCGGATAATGGTCAGGTTTACCTCAGCGGAATGCCTTTAGCGGGAAAAGTTCAGGTGAAATGGGGAGAAGAGGAAAATGCTCACTGTGTCGCCAATTATCAACTGCCACCAGAGAGTCAGCAGCAGTTATTAACCCAGCTATCAGCTGAATGTCGTTAAGGGGGCGTGATGAGAAACAAACCTTTTTATCTTCTGTGCGCTTTTTTGTGGCTGGCGGTGAGTCACGCTTTGGCTGCGGATAGCACGATTACTATCCGCGGCTATGTCAGAGATAACGGCTGTAGTGTGGCCGCTGAATCAACCAATTTTACTGTTGATCTGATGGAAAACGCGGCGAAGCAATTTAACAACATTGGCGCGACGACTCCTGTCGTTCCATTTCGTATTTTGCTGTCACCCTGTGGTAATGCCGTTTCTGCCGTAAAGGTTGGGTTTACTGGCGTTGCAGATAGCCACAATGCCAACCTGCTTGCACTTGAAAATACGGTGTCAGCGGCTTCGGGACTGGGAATACAGCTTCTGAATGAGCAGCAAAATCAAATACCCCTTAATGCTCCATCGTCCGCGCTTTCGTGGACGACCCTGACGCCGGGTAAACCAAATACGCTGAATTTTTACGCCCGGCTAATGGCGACACAGGTGCCTGTCACTGCGGGGCATATCAATGCCACGGCTACCTTCACTCTTGAATATCAGTAACTGGAGATGCTCATGAAATGGTGCAAACGTGGGTATGTATTGGCGGCAATATTGGCGCTCGCAAGGGCGACGATACAGGCAGCCGATGTCACCATCACGGTGAACGGTAAGGTCATCGCCAAACCGTGTACGGTTTCCACCACCAATGCCACGGTTGATCTCGGCGATCTTTATTCTTTCAGTCTTATGTCTGCCGGGGCGGCATCGGCCTGGCATGATGTTGCGCTTGAGTTGACTAATTGTCCGGTGGGAACGTCGAGGGTCACTGCCAGCTTCAGCGGGGCAGCCGACAGTACCGGATATTATAAAAACCAGGGGACCGCGCAAAAAATCCAGTTAGAGCTACAGGATGACAGTGGCAACACATTGAATACTGGCGCAACCAAAACAGTTCAGGTGGATGATTCCTCACAATCAGCGCACTTCCCGTTACAGGTCAGAGCATTGACGGTAAATGGCGGAGCCACTCAGGGAACCATTCAGGCAGTGATTAGCATCACCTATACCTACAGCTGAACCCGAAGAGATGATTGTAATGAAACGAGTTATTACCCTGTTTGCTGTACTGCTGATGGGCTGGTCGGTAAATTCCTGGTCATTCGCCTGTAAAACCGCCAATGGTACCGCTATCCCTATTGGCGGTGGCAGCGCCAATGTTTATGTAAACCTTGCGCCCGTCGTGAATGTGGGGCAAAACCTGGTCGTGGATCTTTCGACGCAAATCTTTTGCCATAACGATTATCCGGAAACCATTACAGACTATGTCACACTGCAACGAGGCTCGGCTTATGGCGGCGTGTTATCTAATTTTTCCGGGACAGTAGGCACCGACCAGCCGCGAAAAATATAGGGGCAGTAGCTATCCATTTCCGACCACCAGTGAAACGCCGCGGGTTGTTTATAATTCGAGAACGGATAAGCCGTGGCCGGTGGCGCTTTATTTGACGCCTGTGAGCAGTGCGGGCGGGGTGGCGATTAAAGCTGGCTCATTAATTGCCGTGCTTATTTTGCGACAGACCAACAACTATAACAGCGATGATTTCCAGTTTGTGTGGAATATTTACGCCAATAATGATGTGGTGGGGCCTACTGGCGGCTGCGATGTTTCTGCTCGTGATGTCACCGTTACTCTGCCGGACTACCCTGGTTCAGTGCCAATTCCTCTTACCGTTTATTGTGCGAAAAGCCAAAACCTGGGGTATTACCTCTCCGGCACAACCGCAGATGCGGGCAACTCGATTTTCACCAATACCGCGTCGTTTTCACCTGCACAGGGCGTCGGCGTACAGTTGACGCGCAACGGTACGATTATTCCAGCGAATAACACGGTATCGTTAGGAGCAGTAGGGACTTCGGCGGTGAGTCTGGGATTAACGGCAAATTATGCACGTACCGGAGGGCAGGTGACTGCAGGGAATGTGCAATCGATTATTGGCGTGACTTTTGTTTATCAATAAAGAAATCACAGGACATTGCTAATGCTGGTACGCAATATTACCTGAAGCTAAAAACCTGCACGTTAGCCCTTTGTAGGCCAGATAAGACGCGTCAGCGTCGCATCTGGCATAAACAAAGCGCACTTTGCTGGTCTGTTCCCCTCACCCTAACC
>OGQP01001748.1_pt1 | contig 12380 bp, 10 predicted proteins | sample 1553251 | NCBI WGS metagenome assembly OGQP01 (sample SAMEA2580016, study PRJEB22360) | human gut metagenome | biome: human gut; feature: human-associated habitat; material: faeces | place: Denmark | collected 2008/2010 | reverse complement strand
AATTTCCTGATTAAATTGTGATGCAATATATAAATTAGATCGTTTAAATAAGTTTCTTCCAAATGACAATCTTTCCGAAGAATCATGATTTCCACTGATCATCAATACTTTTACTTTGAGATCACTCAGTTCTTCTAAAAATTCATCCAGCAGATGAATCGCCTCGATCGTCGGTATTGCCTTATCATAGATATCCCCACATAATAAAATAACATCTATCTTTTCTTCTTTTACTAATGTAATGATCTGATCCAATATAAATTTCTGATCTTCAATCATGGATATCTCATTCACTCTCTTTCCGAGATGCAGATCTCCAAGATGCAAAATCTTCATGTCTCTTACCCTCCCTTTTTTCTATTGTAGCAAACTTATATTTTAAAAACAGCTTCCATTTCCCTTTGCTCTAATTTTCCATCTCATAGAGCATTGTTTCCATAAGAATAGCATACCCTTTCATCGGGTCATTTACAAAAACATGTGTAACAGCACCAATAAGTTTCCCATTCTGCAAGATTGGACTGCCACTCATTCCCTGTATGATCCCGTTGGTAAGTTTTAATAATTCTTTGTCTGTCACTTCAATCTCCATACTTTTTAACACATCCTTGTCGGATGGCACGATCTTATTGATCTGGATCTCATATTGTTTCATAGTACCGCTTACATTGGAGAGAATATAAGCTTTTCCTGGTTTGATATCTTGACGATATCCTATCTTGTATGCTTTTTGTTGTTTCTTTGGTATTGTTCCATAAATTCCTTTTTCCGTATTTTTTTTGATGGAACCTAAAATATTCTCTTCCTTGTATTCAATACTTCCAACAATCTCTCCCGGCGTTCCTGATTTTCCTTTTTTAATGGAATAAATCTGTGGATCCAGCAAAAGACCACCTTTGATCTTTAAAAGTGTGCCTGTATCCATATCATAAATACCGTGTCCCAACCCTCCAAATGACGTACCTTTTACATAAGTCATCGTACCGATTCCCTGCGTGTTATCCCTGATCCATGTTCCAATTTTATACATGTGATCCGTCTTTGAACGTTCTGGCTTGATCTTGATCTGCATCATCTTTGCCTTTCTTTGGACTGTTAATATCACAGATTCTCCTTGACCTTGATTGATTTTTTCGATGAATTGTTTTTTTGATACAATATCTTTTCCATCAATCTTTTTGATATAATCTCCACGATATAATTTATTTTTACTCGGTGCATATTCCATGCTGTTTTCTCCAGTAAACTGATCCGTATCAAGCACAAACAATCCATCTGTTTCTACATAAACACCGATCACTTCACCGCTTGGCGTGATCTTTTGGTCATCTACGACCTTCACTTTAATCTTCTTTAATGGAATCGCACCAAATAAATTGGTTTTCATTTCATACTGACCCATGTGACATTGTTTGAATACAATGGGCTGATTTAATCGTATCGTTTGATGATCAATCGTTGCACTGACTGGTACGTCATAACAAAGAGAGACTGTTTCGCCCTTGTTGATATGAATCGTATCTGGAAGTCTTGCATTGCAGTATTTTATATAAACTGCAGTTATTGCGATTAAATTGATCATAAAAAGTAGAATTAAAAATTTGCGGTAAGTGTATTTTTTCATATTTTTCCTCCTAAAAAAGGACATATCGTCATTGATATATCCTTTTTATTATATGAAGATTACCGCTTACATACTCAGTATAATTTTGTTTCATCTGCCAAAGATTTCATTTCTTTTGCATGTTCCATAGACGTTTCACTCCATTGATCCCCGCTGATCATTCTTGAAATCTCTTTTAACGATTCTGATTCATTTAATTTTCGGATCATTGTCTGCGTATTCTTCTGATCGGTTTGTTTTCTAATGAAGTAGTGACTATCTGCCATCGCTGCGATCTGTGGAAGATGTGTGATCGCGATCACCTGATGATCCTTTGAGATCACTGCCATCTTTTTAGCTACACGATTGGCAGTTTCCCCACTGATCCCAGTATCAATTTCATCAAAGATCAACGTATCTACTCCATCTGCCTGTGCTGCTACTGATTTGAGTGCAAGCATGATTCTTGATAATTCACCACCAGATGCTACTTCTTGTACCGGACGCATTGGAAGACCTGGGTTGGTCGATATCATAAAACGGATCTGATCCATTCCATCTGCTGAAATCTGGTCTTTTTTCGTAACTTCGATTTCAAATCTGACATCTAAAAAGTTCAGATCTTCTAATGCTTTTGTGATATTGCTTCCAAGTGTCTTTGCTACCTCACATCTTTGTTCTGACAGATTCTTTGCTTCCTTAAGATATCGTTTCCTGATGCGTTCCTGTTCATTCTTTAATATTTCAATCTCATGTTCTGCATCACACAACATATTATATCGTTTTTCTGCCTTTTGTCCATATGCTGTAACATCTTCAATCGATGGACCATATTTGTCTTTTAAAGAATTAATGACATTCAGACGTTCTTCCACTTCCTGATACGTCTGCTCATCAAATTCCATATTCTCCATATATGTCGTCAATTCCTGATGAAAACCATTTAACAGATCTTCCACTGACAACAGTTGTTCATAAAATTCTGAGATCTGAGGATCTAAATGACTGATCTCCTGCATTCTTCTTATGCTTTCACTTAGCTGATTGCCAATCGATGTTTCTTCCTCATATCCCGTCAGCATACGTGCTGCCTGACAAGAAATAATGATATCTCGGCTATGGACGATCTTTTGATATACCGTTTCTAATTCCTCATCTTCTCCTTTGACAAGATTGGCATTCTCAATCTCTGAAATCTCATGTTTTAAGAAGTCCATCTCTCTTAATCTTTGCTGGTCATCTATTGATATTTCTTTTATCTTTGTTGAAATCTCGTGATATTCTCCTGCAAGATTTTTGCACTGTTCTAAGGAATATCTTGCGTTTTCAGGTAAAAAATGATCCATCATACTTAAATGATTTTTCTCTTTTAACAGTACTTGATGTTCTTGCTGACCATGCAGATCAAATAAACGTCTGGAAACTTCTCTTAACGTATTGAGTGTCACCGTACTATCATTAATCTTATTAATACTTCTCTTCTCGTTGATCACACGTTTGATGAAGATCTGACCGTCTTCTACTTCCAGATCCAGAGCTTCGATTTCTTTGATCAGCTTTTGATCTTCAATCCAAAAAAGCAGTTCAATGACTGCTTCTTTTGCTCCCGGTCGGATCATATCTTTTGATATTTTTTTCCCAAGTGCACTTTCTATAGAACCTATCAAGACAGATTTTCCTGCACCGGTTTCTCCAGTCAGTATATTCAAATGTTCATCAAATGTAATTTCCACTTCATCGATCAACGCAAGATTCTTTACATGTAAATTCTGAAGCATAGATTTCCTCTCTGTATATTTATTCTTTTAATTTTTTGATCATATGATCGATCTCAGCAATTGCAGTTCTTCCAATATTCTTATCTTTCATAACACACATGATCGTATCATCTCCCGCGATCGTACCAACCATTCCAATGATGTTTAAAGAATCAAGTGCAGCAGCAGACGCCATTGCCATTCCCGATACGGTTTTTACAACCAGCATATTCTCTGCTAGTTCCATGGAAATGATCGCTTCTGCTAAGATCCTCTGATACTTTCTTGAAGTCTCATCTTCCTGATCGATCAGACAATAAATCTGCTTCCCATCTGCATCCGGTTTCTTGATCAATGCCAGTTCTCTGATATCTCTTGAAATCGTTGCCTGCGTTGTCTTAAAGCCAATCTGATTTAATCTTGACAACAACTCTTCCTGTGTCTCAATTGGATATTGCTGGATCAATTCAATGATCGCTTCCTGCCTATTTTTCTTCATTCTGACCTCCAACTTTGATTCGAAGGATTCTGTAAAAGCTGTCTCCTTTCACTTTAATGATCCTTGCAATCTTCTTTGATTTACGCACCTGAAGAACATCTCCTGGCTGAAGTTTTCTCGCAACCTGACCGTCAAAGGTAACGTAGGCTTCCTCTAACTGAGATTCTCTCACGTTCTCAATATAAATATCAATCTCATCTTCTGGAGAAAGAACAAGACTGTTTGACTGCAGCGAATGTGGACAGATCGGAGTGATCAAAATAACATTTGCTTTTGGATTCACTACCGGCCCACCTGCTGATAAATTATATCCTGTAGATCCTGTCGGCGTCGAAACAATAATCCCATCTGCTTCATATACATCTAACAATTTGCCATTGACCATAATACGAAACGAGATGATTCTTGAAAAACCACTTCTTGCGATCACGACGTCATTGAGTGCTGGAAGATGATCTGTCTCATGATCCGCATGGATCACGCGCCCATCTAACATCATTCTCTCCTCAATCTGGAAAGTATCATTTAACAATCCGTCCAATCCGTCATAAAGTTTAGATAACTCAATCTCTGTTAAGAATCCTAAGGTACCGAGATTTACTCCAACCATCGGAATATCATGATCTACGATCAATCTTGCCGCATGAAGCATCGTCCCATCTCCACCTAAAACGATCACACACTCTGTGTCTTTTGTGATGCAGTTCATATCTTTTTGAACATGTCTTGTAAAATCACACATTCTCTGGCTGATTCCACCTTGTTTTTCAATATAATCCTGGATCTTTTTGGAAATACGCAGTCCTGGATCTTTTTTCTCGTTCGTTAAAATCAAAAAATTCTTCATGTTATTCCTTATTCTTTGCCAGATCCGCATGTGATGCATCCACCACTTCCTTGATCTGATCTGTCATTGTATGTCCATTCTCCATTGTCTCTGTTTTTCTCATATGTAATAAATACTCGATATTTCCCTCTGGACCTTTGATCGGAGAATAATCAAGGTGTAATAATTCAAACCCGTTCGTAGATGCGAAATCACAGATCTTCTCAATGACTTCTTCATGAACTTTTGGATCTCGTACAACACCTTTCTTTCCAACTTTTTCTCTTCCTGCTTCAAACTGCGGTTTGATCAGTGCAACAACTTCTCCTCCCGTATTCAAAATTCGATATACCGCTGGAAGAATCTTGGTCAGTGAAATAAAAGAAACATCAATAGATACAAACGACGCCTTTTCATCGATATCGTCTTCCGTCATATAACGCATATTCGTACGTTCCATACAAACAACTCTCTCATCGTTTCTTAGTTTCCAGTCCAACTGTCCATGCCCGACATCAACTGAATATACTTTCACTGCACCATTTTGCAACATACAGTCTGTAAATCCACCTGTAGATGCTCCAACATCCATGCAGACTTTGTCTTTTAATACAATATCAAAGTTCTTCATAGCCTTCTCAAGCTTTAATCCACCTCGACTGACATATTTTAAAGTTTTTCCCTTTACAATGATCTCCTGCTTTTCATCAAAAGTTGATCCTGCTTTATCCTCTCTCTGTCCATCTACAAAAACGATTCCTGACATAATGATCGCTTTTGCTTTTTCTCTAGAAGACGCAAGCCCTTTCTTGACAAGCAGTACATCTAAACGTTCTTTCTTCATTTTTCTATTCCTTCATCCATTGTCTGATGGAGTCTGCAATACTTTCTCCATCAATCTTCAACATTCTTCTTAACTCACTTACAGAACCATGTTCCACAAACTGGTCATCTATTCCAAGGCATCTGACTTCACCTTTGTAATCATGCTCACTCAGAAATTCATTCACCATCATTCCAAATCCGCCGTTTAATACGCCTTCTTCTGCGATCATGATCTTATCATAGGTCTGTGACAGTTTCATGATCAACTCCTGATCAAATGGTTTGATATATCTTGGATTAACTAAACCAATCTCATATCCTTCTTCTTTAAGAATCTTTTCCGCCTTATCTGCCTCTTCAAAGATATTGCCCACACCCATGATCACGGCATCGCTTCCTTCTTTGATTACCTGACCTTTTCCATAGTGTAACTCTTCAAATTGATCTTCATACAAAGAGCTTGCTTCTCCTCTGGAATATTTGATCGCGGTCGGTCCTTTTGCATGGTGGAGCGTATGTTTTAGCATCTCAGATAATTCCCTTCCGTTGATCGGAGCCATCACCGTCATATTTGGGATGATAGATAAATACGGAATATCAAAAATACCTTGATGAGTTTCTCCATCCGCTCCAACAAGTCCTGAGCGGTCCAATCCAAATATAACTGAATAATTCCCAATTGCCACATCATGTAAGATCTGATCAAAACCTCTTTGTAGAAATGTTGAATACACTGCAAATACAGGCTTTAGACCTCTTGATGCCATTCCGGCACAAAATGTAACTGCATGTTGTTCGGCAATCCCTACATCAAAGAAACGATCTGGAAAATGATTTTTAAACTTTCCAAGACCTGTTCCATCCGGCATTGCGGCAGTTACCGCAACAATCTTCTTATCTTTCTTCGCCTCTTTGATCAGTGTATCTGAAAATACCGCTGTGTTCGATGGATTGTCCGATTTCTTTAAAACTTCCCCTGTCTTTAAGGAAAATGGACTGATTCCGTGAAATTTGGCCGGATTCTGCTCCGCAGGACGATATCCTTTTCCTTTCTTCGTTACCACGTGAATAATGATCGGCTCATCTAATTGTTTCGCTCTATTTAACGTGTCTACCATCAAGGGAACATTATGCCCGTCAATAGGTCCAACATACGTGATCCCCATATCTTCAAAATACATTCCCGGAACAAATAATTGTTTGATCGAATCTTTTGATTTCTTAAGAATTGTTGTTAATTCCTTCCCGATTCCCGGAATTCTTAATAAGGATTGTTCCACATTTCCTTTAAATGCCACATATTCTTTTCTTGTTCGTACTTTATTCAAATACGCAGACATTCCACCGACATTCTCCGCAATAGACATCTTGTTATCGTTCAGGATAATGATCAGATTCTTCTTCTCCTTGCGTAGTCTTGCCATATTATTTAATGCTTCATATGCCATTCCGCCAGACAACGCACCATCTCCGATCACCGCAACAATCGTCTCATCCGTATGATTGATATCTCTTGCTGTAACCATCCCAAGCGCTGCTGATAACGACATGGAGCTGTGTCCACTGTGAAACGCATCACAATCGCTTTCTTTTCTCTTCGGGAATCCACTCATCCCATGAAATTGCCTCAGATTCTCAAATCCATTCTTTCTTCCTGTTAAGATCTTGTGCACATAAGACTGATGTCCTACATCAAAGATCAGCTGGTCTTTTGGAAAATCCAAAACAAGATGCAGCGCCATCGTTAGTTCTACAATTCCAAGATTCGATGCCAGATGCCCCCCTGTGCGACTGACATTTCTTAATAGAAAACGACGTATATCTTTCGCCAGAAGTTTATAGTCCTCTGGTTGAATCTGTTTAATATCATTCGGATCATTAATATACTCTAGCATAATGCTCCCTCTTCCTCTCTGCCTTAGTGTGTTCGATGGATCAAAAATCTTGTAAGATTTGTAAGATAACAATCTCCCTTATCATATTTTTCTAAAATATCAATTGCTTTCTTTGAAATATCTTCTACATCTCTTTGTGAACGTTCTAATCCTTTTAATGTCACATAAGTTGTTTTGTGATTCTTTTCATCACTTCCAACCGGTTTCCCGATCTCTTCTTCATCTCCTGTAAGATCCAGAATATCGTCTTGAATCTGAAACGCAAGTCCGATATATTCTCCACATTCTTCCATCTTCAGAACATCTTCTTTGGATGCTCCTGCAAGAACTGCTCCGATCATCATACATGCTTCGATCAATGCAGACGTCTTATTCTTATGAATAAATAAAATCTGCTCCATACTAAGCGGTGTACCTTCCAGTTCAACATCTGCAACCTGCCCGCCGATCATTCCATAGATTCCAGGTTTGCTGGCGAGAATCTTGATTGCTTCAACTACATTCATGATCTGGTCTTTCTCCGCAAGATCAAATGCTTTCGTTGCAACTTCATACGCATAATTAAGAAGTGCATCTCCTGCAAGGATCGCCATATCTTCTCCATAAACGATATGACATGTTTTCTGACCTCTTCTGTAATCATCATTGTCAAGCGCTGGAAGATCATCATGAATCAGAGAATACGTATGGATCATTTCAATCGCTGCCATAAATGGCTTTACGATATCTCCCTTTCCGCCAAACATCTGATATGTCTCGTTGATCAGCATTGGACGAAGACGCTTTCCTCCCGCCTTAACGGTTGTGTTCATTGCAGTTAAAACTGTTTTTTGTAACCCTTCCTGTGCTGGCAGATATTCATCTAAAATAATTTCAATCTGTGCAACCTTTTGTTTCATCTCATCCTTAAAGTTCATGTTCTTCCCCATTCTCTTCTAATACGATCAATTCTTTTTCTACTTTATCCAGAGAATCCTTACACTGTTTCACAAGATTTACTCCTTCAGTATATAGTTTGACAGCCTCTGGAAGTTTGATTTCTTCACTGGAAAGCTTTGTAAGAATTTCATCTAACTGATGAAAACCCTGATCAATATCAAATTTCTTCTTTGCCATAATAAACTTCCTCTTTCTTACTTCCCTTTTTCATCCATTGTTCTGATCTGTTTTGCCATTGCAAGGATCGTTCCATCTGAAATCGTTAAGGAAATCTGATCTCCCTCTTTCACTTTGTGAACACTTGTAACTGGCTCACCATTCTGATCTTCTAAATATCCAAATCCATTGATCAATTTCGCTGTTGGTGATAACCCATGAAGTTCTTTTGCGTACAATTCCAGTTTGTGCTTATACCCTGTCATCTTATTCTTCATCACTTGCTGAATCTGTTCTTCTAATTCTGACAAACGCATCTTCTGTTCCTGAAGTTGAAATCGTGGATCATAATTTGCAATGGTAATCTGATACTTCTGCAATTTCATCTGATAACGCCGGATGATCTGTTTTAACAACGCATCCATTGTATATTCTCTGTTTGCGATTCCTTCCATCACTTCTGTGATATCTGGAACTGCAAGTTCACAGGCTGCTGTCGGTGTTGCCGCGCGAAGATCTGCCGCATAATCCGCAATGGTAGTATCCACCTCATGCGCTGTTCCAGAAATGATGGGTGTCTTTGCTTCGTAGATCGCTCTTGCGACATTCTCTTCATTAAATGCCCACAAGTCCTCGATCGAGCCCCCACCTCTTCCGATGATAATGGTATCAACTCCATACTGGTCCAGAGTGCGAATTCCAGATACGATCGTATCAGATGCACCTTCTCCCTGTACTTTAGCAGGATATAATACTAACTGTACATACGGATTCCTGCGCTTTGCTGTACTAATGATATCATGAATTGCTGCACCTGTTCTTGCCGTTACCACACCAATCTTCTTTGGATTCTTTGGAATCGGCTTCTTGATCTCGTGGTCAAACAATCCTTCTTCATAAAGCTTCTGTTTTAACATCTCATATGCAACATATAATTCTCCGATTCCATTTAAACGAATCTCCTGTGCATATAGCTGATAACTTCCGCCACGCTCATAGACACTGACATTTCCATCTACAATGACTTCCTGTCCATCTTCTAATTCAAACTGCAATCCATTATATCTTGCACTCGCAAACATCACACAAGAAATCTGGCTTTCTTCATCTTTCAATGAAAAATAAATATGCCCAGAAGAATGATACTTACAGTTTGACACCTGTCCCTTGATTGAAATCCTCCTTAAGGCATAATCACTTTGAAACATTCGTTTGATATAAGTATTAATCTGTGTTACAGAAAAAACTTTACTCTTCATCCATATCCTGTCCAATCTTACTTAAGACACCATTGATAAATGGTGCTGCCTTTTCATTGCAGTATTTCTTTGCAAGTTCTACTGCCTCATTGATTGCTACTTTTCTTGGCACCTGTTCATCTAATAAGATTTCATAGGTTGCAAGTCTTAAAATAGATAATTCAGCTTTTCCAAGTCTCTCTAAATTCCATGCATTCGTATGTGCAGAAATCTGTTCATCGATTTCATCTAAATGTTCGATCAGATTCTCTGTTTTCTCTGTAATTTCTTTCTGTGTCTTCTCATTGATATTTTCATGCCCATGAAAATATAATTCAACCTGATCTTCAAATTCTTCTTTCTCACAAAATTCTACACAAAATAAAATTCTGAAAATATGTTCTCTTACCTCACTTCTTTTCATTAGGGTTCCTTTCTGCGATACAAAGACGGAACTGCGATCAGTCCCGTCTGACTTTGCTTTATATTCTTTCTTACTCTTCTTCTGCTGCAACGCCTGTGACACGGACGTTAACTTCTCTGACCTTTAATCCTGTCATGTTCTCGATTGCTACTTTCACACGATCTTGAACTTTCTTAGAAATCTCTGGAATACTAACTCCATAGTCAAGTTCTAATGCAAGATTGACTCTTACATGATGATTCTCTACGACAACTTTGACTCCCTTGGACAGATTATTCACTCCAAGTTTACTTACCAGTTCATTCGTGATATTCCCACACATTCTGGCAACTCCTGTCACTTCAGTTGCTGCAATTCCTGCGATCACTGCGATCACATCATCTGCAATTTTCACTTCCCCGAGCACTCCCTGCTCGTTTATCTGGTAACTACTTTTATTCTCCATAGTAAAAGCCTCCTGTATTTCTGCATACTGATATGATTTATTATACCAAAGATGAATATGTTATTCAAACTATTTTATAACATTCTTTTTGATCTTATCTCTTTAAAATGTTAAGAATAATTGATTTTCTTCCATATTTGTAAGATAATACTTTTGGCAGATATCCTTTGCGAATCTGACCTTTTATTAAAGGAGATCATATAATATGAAAAAATTAACAAGACAGGAGAAACATGAACAGTGTATGCGTGAAATCCGTGGAACATTGATTGTTGTATTGATCTGCTGTGCTTGGCATATTGCCAGTGCGTTTTTGTTAAATGGTACTGGTCTTTATTTTCTAGGTATGCCCGCATGGTTTAGTGCGTCAACATTCGGAACGATCATACTTTCTTTGATCGGTGTCTGGTACCTATTAAAACATGTATTTATTAATTTTGAATATGACGATGAAGAGGATGGAGAAGAATAAATGTCAGCAAATCAGAAAATCATTCTTGCAATTTTTATTGTTTACCTCGCCTTAAATGCTGCGATCGGTATCATTTTCAGTAACCGTCAGAATAAAAAACAGCATACATCCTCCGAGAAAAAATTCTTCATCGGTGGAAGAAATATGAACGGACTTCTTCTGGCAATGACAACCATGGCAACTTATACTTCTGTAAGTTCCTTTATTTCTGGTCCAGGAGCTGCTGGTCTTACTTATGGATATGCACAGGCATGGATCGCTACAGTTCAAGTTCCGATCACATTTCTGGTACTAGGTGTCCTTGGTAACAAACTTGCTTTAGTTTCCAGAAGAACTGGTGCCGTTACTGTTGTAGGTTATTTAAAGGCTCGTTATAAAAGTGATGTTTTAGTTATTGTAACCAGCTTACTTATGGTTGCCTTCTTCATGGCACAGATGATCGGACAATTTACTGGCGGAGCAACTTTGATCTCTTCTATCACTGGACTTGATCATGTTGTTTCTTTATTGATCTTTGGAGCAGTTGTTATCATTTATACATCTTTTGGTGGTTTCAGCGCTGTTGCGATCACAGATACGATTCAGGGAATTATCATGTGTGTCGGTACATTTTTACTTTTATTCTTTGTATTAAAAGCTGGCGGCGGACTTGCTGGTATTGATGCCGGACTGGCACAGAATCTGCCTGGAGTATATGATGATCTATTTTCAAAGTACAGTCCCGGTACGCTACTTAGTTTCTGGATTCTTGTAGGATTTGGTACACTTGGACTTCCTCAGACAGCTGTTCGTTCTATGGGATTTAAAAATACAAAGAGCCTTCATTCGGCGATGTGGATCGGTGCTGTTACCTGCAGTTTTATCATCGTTGGTATGCATATGGCTGGTACATGGGCCGGTGCACTGGTAGATACTAAGAACCTTCCGACGTCTGATTACTTTATCCCATACATCGTTCAGAAGATCATGCCAGTCGGACTTGCAGGAACTTTCCTAGCTGCTCCTATGGCTGCTGTTATGTCTACCGCTGATTCTCTTTTGATCCTTGCTTCTGCAGCGATCGTGAAAGATCTATGGCGTAACTATGTTGTCAAAGATGATCCTGTGAAAATTCAGTCTTATAACAAAAATGTTGGGAAAATGAGCACGCTCGTTACGTTCGCATTTGGTGTAATCGTTATCTTACTTACGATCAATCCACCTGATATCATTTTCTTCTTGAATCTATTTGCCTTAGGTGGTCTGGAATGCAGTTTTTTCTGGCCTTTGGTCGGAGGATTGTTCTGGAAGAAAGGAACAAA
>OGQP01001744.1_pt1 | contig 12409 bp, 18 predicted proteins | sample 1553251 | NCBI WGS metagenome assembly OGQP01 (sample SAMEA2580016, study PRJEB22360) | human gut metagenome | biome: human gut; feature: human-associated habitat; material: faeces | place: Denmark | collected 2008/2010 | reverse complement strand
GCGGATGGATGGGATGTAACAGTGAGGGTTACAACGGTATGAATCCTGCACAAAATAAACGGGGCTATTAATAAACCCCGTTTAAAAATTAAAGTTTTACAACAGTATCTTGTGTTATCATTGCTGTATCAGCCAAAGTATATGCGGCGTTTGATGCACCTTCCCACGGCTGAATATACATAATATTTGTTACCTTTTTAATTGACCACACATTCTTATATGCGGTCCCGACTAAAACAATACCCGAAGCAGGATAATCAACCAATTCAACAAACAAATCTTTAAGTTGTGAAATTATGATATATTTACCCGGAACGTCGGACACTACTTGAAATGAAATAGCATATGCTCCGTCTGTTTTCATACAAATATTATGTTGGTACTTTTGGCTTGAAATATTTTGCACTATTAAAACTTGAAATCTAACAGTACTACCTGTGATCTCGGTACATATACCTGTCCACACTACAACAGAATTATCAACGGATTGTCTTGTTATAAAAAAGCATTTTTCGCGCACATGCGGTATTCTATTGAAATTTGCCGTTGAAAAGTTGAAATAATTTCCTGTCGATGCGTTTCCAGTTAATCCCATGCTAATAAATAGCAAAGGGCTTTCTTTTACCTCGTGAAATTCCCCGCTTTCCATCGCGCCAGCGGCTTTCCATTCCGCAACACCAGTGTAGGTAACTTCTGCCCCGTTCATAGAAACATCGGTACTTGTTGGTTTTTTCAAACTAATATAGTTCGGCAGACCTGTAGGCACATCGAAAGTACCCGCTGTCCAATCGGTACCATCGGTGTATTTCCCCTTTAATTCAAACTTTGCCATGATTACACCTCAACTACTTGTACTGACGCGATGCCTTTTCCCGTAGCACCCGGCGAACCCGCTGCACCTGTCGCGCCTTTAATTGATGTTCTATATCCTGTCGATACGGTATTTCCTTGTATAGAAGTAACTTGACATACTTTTCCGTTTGCGTTTACGAGGAAATCGTTTACTTTTATTCCCGACGGCATTATATTTGAAAGGAGAGTTGAAATAGGTGTAGTCCCCGTCGTAGTATCCGTGGTGTAATAGAACCCTACACCGTCCTTACCGTTTGTACCATTGGTGCCGTCTGCGCCTTTCTGACCTGTAGCACCTGTTGTAATAACGTAATTTACAATATTACAAGTAACATTTTCTCCGCTTACAAGTTGAACCCGCCATACTGCAATAAATGATTTATTCGTTTCATATTGGCATACACCTATAAACTCATCGTTTATCACTGGCGTTCTATTAAAATCCGTTGAAACGAGTACTTTCATTGCACCTACGGTTGGTGCGTCTGTCTGTATTACATTCGGATATACAAGCGCACTTTTCCCGTTCGTACCGTTGGTTCCGTTCGTACCGTCTGAAACTGTAAACGTACCCGCGGTATAATCCGTACCATCTGTGTATTTACCTTTTATTTCATAAGTTCTTGTAGCCATTTATTATACCTCTATAATTTGTACTGATTGAACGCCGCGTCCGTCTTTCCCTGGAACACCGGGCACGCCGCTTACATAGATTTCCCATACGCTTGTATCTGTAGGAGGAACGCCTGTAGTATCGGTTTCCCCTACGTGTACATAGCCTTGCCCGTCTTCGGAATATACAACAGCGTCGTTTTTGCTGTATACTGTTGCGCTATCGTATATTCCTTTATAGTTTAACCCTCCGAGCAATAACGCCTGTTTCAGCATCAATTCCATGCGGTACAGCAGTTCCGCGACGGTTTTAGGCTCATGTTCCGATGCTGAATAGGTCTTGTCATTTATTGTAGCCATCGAGATATCTCCTATAGAAATTTTGTATCGTAACGGTATTTATGAATATGGGATTGAAACTATCCACGAATTTATAAATAATGTTACGGTTACGCTCCGAGTACGCGAGCCATTTTTCGAACGGATTCCCCGTTTTGGTCGAGTTAAACGTACGTTCCCCGGAACCTAAACTTGTTCCTGTGCCCTCGGAAGTATTCATATTCCTCGAGGTAAGCCCTGCGTCAGTATCCTTGTTGTACTGGTTCGGTACGTTCGTAAACTTGCTGTCCCCGCTCGCGTTCGTCGTTGAAGTAGATGTTGCGCTCGTGTTTTCGGTATAATCTTCGGATTGGTCTTGGAACGTCATTTTCTGCGCGTTCTCTACGTTTTGTTTCATGATATAGAACCCACGATTCCATATGTTCGTAAAATACTGCTGAAACTCTTCAATTGTTTCGAACGCCATTTCTCGGAACGCATACTCGTTCATGATGAGCGTTTCGATATCGGAAGTACCCCAGTTTTCCCCGAGGTACTCCACGTTGATATCGCCCGAGCACATATCGAATACACCTTGATGCGGTTCACGGGGAGAAGTAATCCCGCCGATAATCAAATCAATCTCTTTCAGCGTCAGCGTCAAATTCGCCATCTTTCTTCTCCTCCTTTTCATTGAACCCGTTCAAGTTTACCTTTATGTTCACGCCGCCCCAATCTTCCGGCCATAGCCGTTTCGCCTGTTCCAAAGCATCGGTACGGTTTTTTAGGCGTTTGGTTATATTCATGTTGTATTGGTCTGCCGTGACTTCGATTTCGGAAGTTATCTGCCGTTCTTTCTTTTCGTTTTGGTTATGTGCTATGCCGAGGAACTCGAACATTTCGTTTTTGTAGTTCTTGATTTCCTCGGATAATTCTTTCCCGAAATACTGCGCGTTGGTGCTCAGCGTCTTGAGATACGGCACGACCCGGGATACGAAAGCGTCCTCGTTATCCTCGGTCGCAAGCAGTAACTGTTTGATTTCCAAAGACAATGCGTTGGCGGTCTTGATAGTGTCCTCGTCGCTCGTGTCGACACCGAACAGCATCGGGAGTTTTATCCAGTTTCGGTTGACCTTTTTCGCTACTTCGCAGTCGGCTACCATCGCGGCGTACAGTTCTATCGCTTGAAATACCGTGAACGATGTGTTACCCGCCGTAAGCGTAGGAAAGAAGAAGTCGGAAACGATAACGCAGTCCTTATTGACTATCATGTCTTTGAAATACTGCGACCCGCCGAACGCCGCATAAGGACGCACCACGCCGAACTCACCGTAGCAGTCCAGACCGTAAGAGCCGGTAAACGGTAACGCGAGGTATGTCTTTTTCCGTACCATATGCCCGTCAAGATTTTGGAACGAGTAATAATACGGGAATATCGCCACGCGTCCGCACCGTGCAATCATGCTTTCGATACGTTTACTGTCGAATCTTGTACCGCCTACGATTTCCTTTGGTTTAGGTAAGTTCTGCCAATCGAAAATTGATATAGCCGTTTCCTGGAAAGAGTTCATGTATAGCCGTTTCACATGATTGCGGAGTTTCGCCCTATCGCTTTTCTCGACCTTTGCGCGCGCCGCCTGTGCGGTCAGTTTAAATATTTGCTCGCGCAGGATTTGGTTATCCTTTTGCGATTTATTATTGGCGGCCTCGAGTTGCATAAGCCTGTCGTTTAATTTTCCCATTTTACACCGCCTTTTCTGGATTTTCTATAGTAAAGTTTTTCATGTTGTTATAATCGTACCACACACGCACACCTTTCGAGAACGTATCTTCTACTTGGCTACGTTCCATCTCATCGAGGAAAACCTCATCGGTATTCAATACGGTATCGTCCGCGCGGTAGTAATCGAAAAGAGTATGCTGTTGGAAACTGTCGGAAATATCAATCATGCTTTCAAATCCGTAAGCCTTGTGATATTTCACGATTTCATCATAGAATATATTCTTGAACACAACTACCCGCATATACATTTTATTCACGATAAACGGAACGATAGACGAGCCGAACGAAACTTCTGACGGAGTGTTTTTCAAGTCTTGTATCTGAAACTCTTGCAGTTTCCGTTCTTTCGCTTGGTTGTTGTTGAGCGTGAGATAGTTTGAAATCGTGTTCGTTGCAAAGTCTGTCGCTTGTTTTGCGGCGTTTACTCCAGCCAATGCAGGTGCGGCAGCGTTTTTATTTAATGCCGCCGATATCTGTCCTCCAGCAAGTGTTGCGCCTATTCCTACTACCGTATTCGCCAATCCAGCCGCTGTACGTACGCCCAGATTTTCACGTTCAGTTTCCTGTTTTACTTTTAACCCCATGATTTGGGAGTTATAGTTTTGGCGGTACCAATCGGCGTACGCACTTGAAAAGTCCATGAACGTGGTATCGTTATTGAAACTGATAAAGTTATTCGGTGTGTACTGTATCCGCTCTTCGTTAAAGTATAAAGTCGTACGATACGGCGGTACGAAAGATTGTTTATACGTTATTCTCGATACGCCCCCGAACGGAACGATTTGTCGGGTATCGTATTCGTATACGTTTCCACCGTTAAATATATTCAGTTTTTTGTATTCAAGAACAGAATACATATCAATCGGCAGATTTTCTATAAATGTTTCGAAAGCATTAGGTAACTTTTTTATTACCATAGCATTTCCAATATCTGCCAAAGTCATCTGCCTTAAAAAATTATCGTCTATTCCCGAAATTCTTGCTCCGTAGTAATCATCATATTTTGTTACGGTCACATTTATCTCATTTTTAAGATTGAGATAAATCATTGAAGAAACGATATCGAACCCCGCCGTAGTCTGATTAAGGAATTTTCCTAAATCAAACACGTCTAAAACTCTATCTCCGCTTGCGGCAAAAATTTTAAAATCTTCCCTTACGCTCCCCGTCAGAGGGTCGTATATAAAAGGTAAAACGTAATTCCTTAAAGGATATGTTGTATTTCCCTCTATATATGCGAACCCGTCCCCCTCGTCGCGCTGATATGTAGACGTAAACACAATAAATCCTACTGCAAGCGTCGGAAGTCCAGAACTTTGAAAATATTTCAGCAGGTTATATTCTTCCTCTATTTCGTATATCTGCCCTGCATCTATCGCTTTATACTTTCTTCCGTTCGCCGTCAGTTTATTGCTGTTATACGTACACATCGACGGATAGAACCTTGCGAATTTCAACTGCCAGAATATATTGGACACTAAATCCTCGTCGCAGACCATGCGGCATACAATATCGTTTACATACTCGAAATCCCGGATGAAATAATACCGCGTCACGCTCGGCTCGGTATCGTCGTTGTTCACGTAATACTTAAACCGCGCATAATTATATTTACGTTGATACTCGAGATAGTTCCCCTCCAACCTAAACGGGTCTGTAGGATTGAACGGTGCTTTTATGATTTCCGTTTGAACTCTTAAACTGTTGAGGGAGAGTTCACGGTTTTCTTGTGAACTCCCCACAAACAGATTTTCTTCGTCAATCGTAGTCATATAAAGTTTGATGTCTACAAACATATTTGACTACTCCTTTTTAATTTATTACGCGCCTGCGGCTACGTTGGAAACGCTGATGATACGGTCGGACTTGAAGTCATCTGTAATGACCAACGGAACATTTACATACGCGGGGCACATATCGAAACAGTAATCCTGGATTTCGTTGTAGTACGTGGTACGCGCGTTCAGAGGTTTTGAGATAGCGGATTTGAACCCGAGGCCGAACTTCACGGCGTTGAAGTCTACGATACGCCCGATGAGTTTACCGCCCGTAATAGTCGCTTTCGTCATGTTCATGGGGTCGAGGTTGGTATTCGCGGCAAGCGTCGTAGGATTGAGCGCGTCTACCTCGATGATACGGGAACGCTCTTCCTGCATACCGTAGTTATCGCTGTCCTCGGAACGGAACAGGAACGGTTTCAGATACTGCTTGTAGGTGAACTTCTGCGCGAAGTCAAACGCGAACTGCGTATCGATGATAAGCACGAAATCGCCCGTACCTCTCGTGGTGTTGAACTTAACTTTCTTGTACTGCATGTTCGATTCGGGGTATCTCTGCATTGCAAACACTTTATGCATGAACGCATTGAGGGACGCCGCATCGCTGAATTTCTGTACGTTGGCGTAGGTATCGTATTGATACTCTTCGCAGTTCAGAACGTTGTTTTCCATGACATACTCAGCCGCGTTATTCTCGGACTGGAGCACCGCAAGTTTGCCCATGATAAAATCATCGAGCGAATTGTTTTTGAGCGCCATCAACATATCAGCCGCATCGTAGTCAATCATACGCTCCATTTTCGCGTTGATTTTATAGATAAACGAAAGCGGGTCTTTGCCGTAATCGAATGTTACGTAAGGGTTCGTAATGGTCTTAGGCGCATATTTCTTCCCGCCGTACAGATTATCCGCACCTTTATCTCGCGCCTGTACAAGGACTTCCTGGAACATACCGTTTAGGCTCCCGCCGTTCATTGCGGCGTAGCCTTTTTCAAGCCCGCGCAAAGGGTTATCAAGTCTTGCAACTTCCACGCGCTGGGTCTGTACGTACGACATCAGTTTGTTGAAGATAGGCTCCAACGTGTTTACGATTACGTTCGCGTCTGCGGTATTGATGGCGGTGATTTCCTCATCGGTCACTCCCGCGGCTTTCAATACCTTTTCATTACTCATCAAATGCGACATTGTTTATACTCTCCTGTTTTTAAAATATTCGGCAACTTGTTTTGCCTCTTCCTCGTCTTTCTTTTTCTGCTCGTCCTCGGGCGTTACTTTCGCCTGTGCGCCGAGCAGTGCGTTCTGCTGTCTGAGCAGTAGTATTTCATCTTCCAACGCTTTTATTTTCGCGTCTTTCTCATCATCTGTTGCGGGGGGCTCCGGCTCTGAAGTGGCGGCAGGCTTGAACCCCTTATCCGCAAGCCGAGTAAGCAGTTCGTTAAATTCTTCTTCCGTCATTATTCATGCTCCACTTGGTCTCTACGCTGTTTCAGTTCCGCGAGCACACGTTCATACTCCTCGATTTGCACGACCAACTGTTTCAATTCACCTTCTTTTCGGTTGAGTTTATCATAGCACGCCGCGCATACATCGAAATCTTTGTACTGTTTCGCCTCGGACACTTTTACCTGTGCCCCGCACTTATCGCATAAAAATACTGCCATAGGTTCCAACTCCTTTTCTTTTTCTTTCTGCTTTTCTTTATTTATATTCATCACCGTATCGGTGTTTTTGCTGCGCGCTTCTTTGAACGCTTTCCGTAGTTGCGCTATCAGCAACAGTATCCACGTTGCAAGGCATGCGGCGTAGGTCGCTATCCTAAACCCGAAATCTAACCATTCACTCATTTCTTACTCCTTTTTGTCGGCAATATATTTACAAAGGTATCGAACACCTTCGCATTCTCGAACTCGATAAGCCCGCTTTCGAATATCTCCACGATAGCCGTTTCAAGGCTTTTCAGTATCAACCTGTTATCGGGGCGACATAACTTGATATCGAATACGTAAGTCGTGTAATTATTCCGCGTCGGTTCCGTGATATAATACTTGTTCCGCTCCAAAGACTTCCAGAACGTGACGCGCCGTTCTCCGTCCGAAAGATTATACATCGCCTTGCGCTTGTCGGGTTTGCCCGTAATATACCTTACATCGGTATTCACGTACGCATTACCCGTCGAGAACATATCCTCTTCCTTTCCTCGGGTAATCATGCCTACGATGCTCTCATCTCGTGCCGCGAGCCACTTCGGGTTCGGCTTGATATGGCACCATACCGCAAGCGGCTTTATCGGATAACTCGGCTTATAAATCGTATAAGATTTTTTGATTCCGTAGGAAATATCGAGCGGCTGTTTGAAATTGAAATTTTCAAGAAATATATCGTACGGCTTTGTAATGTTGCCGCATAGTATAACCATACAATTGCGACGAAATCGAAAAACTGTTTCCAAAAAGTGTAGAAATCCATGGTATCTTTTATAGTCCGACATTTTCGGGGTAAGCGGGATAAACTCGTCGAAGAACGCGGTGGTGGTCTTTTCGATATTGTTCTTGACGAACTCTTCCATTTCCTCGATCTGTTCCTCGAGTTCCTGTTCGCGCCTCGACTTTACGGCACGCTGTCCTACGGGCAATACCGCGCCGCGGAACTTCCCATACGTGGAAAGAGCGACCGCATATCCTACAATGATACCGTCGATTATCACTTTATTGCCCATGGTCGTGTATTGGTGACCTTTGTACTTTTTATCGTCCAATAGATAACTGTCCCAAAACGCGCCCGCGAGCATATTATCCACTTCTTCTTGCGTTTCGCGCACGAGTACGAAGTACTCGCCTTTCTTGAAATACTTATTCAAGATATGCTCATGCACGGGGTAGGTTTTACCCGCTCCGCGCACGCCCGTCAATATTTTTATTCTGAATTGGTTATAGTCAAACACTTTCCGTGCCTGGCTCTCGTAAATGCTGTTTCCCATGGATAGATAGGGGGGCGGGTAGCCTGGTCTTTCGGACACTATGGGACGGCTCGCGCCGATTAAAATTGCGATAAAACCCAAAACAGTACTACTTTGTCGCCCCCTCTCCCTGTTTATATTATACTACATTTATGTGAATTTGTCAATAGTAAAAACTAATCTTCATCTGTTTAAATTCCCCTTCATCCGGCATTCCCTTCCTCCAACAACTCTTTTTCGGCTTGCTGCATATGGTCATTATTCATTTATTTCTTCCTCCCGAATAATCCACCGAACATACCGCCGCCGCCCTCGTAATTCATGCCGTGCGCCGTGCGATAGTCGTTGGCGAACTCGTTCAATGCTTTTACAAGTTCTTTTAACGTGCTTTGAAACTCAAAAATCATTTTGTCTTTATCTATTGGGCTGTTTTCTTTTTCGGGAATGTCTGGACATTTATCAAAAATATCTATGACTTCTTTCGCATAAAACTCGCCATGTGCTTTCGTAAGTTCAAAATTATATTCTAAATATCTTTTTAACGTTTCATATAATATATTTCTATTTTTCATTTTCTGTCCCTCTCCTCTACTAACTGATAATATTTCAAACTCTGTTCCACGAACACTACGGGCTTGATAAAACCGTAATCCGATTGTTGCAGTAATAACGTTTCGAACCCGCCGTCGATGAATTGTTGGTGGGTAGGCGGCTCCATGATGCGTCTGCCCGACAATCTTATGTCTTGCATGATTTCGCCGTCCTCGTTGGCAAATATCGCGCTGTAATTGGATATTTCCTTTACCGCAAACTCAAGATAGTATTGACGTAGTTCCACTTTCCCGACCAAATCGGAGTACCTGGAATTAAACCTTAAATCCATTTCGATGGGGGCATCTGATACGAAACCGTCCGTGTTGGCGTATATGATATGCTCCCAATTGGATTGCAATAACCTGCAAATCTTGACTTTGGCCGAGCCGTTCACGTACAGATACAACGGATAAAACGCTTTCTTGTCTTTCGTTTCATACGTTATCGTCGCGTTTACTCTGTTTTTCTTGTCCCCGCCTATCATGTACTCGTACACGGGATATTGGTCGTTCGCTCCGAATGAGCCTATCAACGTATTGTTTTTCGCCTTGTTATACTTACGTATAGGCTTATCAAGCGTGTAGATATTGTCCTCGATAAACTTATCGAATATGCTTTTCTGCATCTTGTATGAGTATTTGAACTGTATCGCGTATTCCACGTCGTAGAACTCTTCCAAACATTCCAACATATCCTTTGTAAGGTACGTATTAAACGGCTGTCTTTGGTTCTCGATGAATTTATCGAACAATCCGAAAAAGTCGTATACGATGGGAATACAGCGGTATACGCGTATCTTGGCAATATACCAATGCTTTACGGGTACCTCTATCAATCCTCTTGTGCCTTTCCCCTGTGGAAATAACGAGTTATATAATTCAGACGGGAACGACGCGCGGATGTCGTAACTGTATACGTCCTTATAATTTCCCGCCTTTTTCAGATACATGAACGCTTTCACGCTTTCTTTCGTTTTCTTCCACGTGATGAACTCTTCCTCCTCGGGTTGCGGAAATATCTTGTCAAATTTGTATCGGTTGATGAATTCGTTCTTGCAACCAGTTACGCACTCCATGAACTCAGCCTTTGACGTCTGCGTGCACGTGGGCTTGAAATATGTATCCGTAAGCATCAGACGCTTTGCCGTTTCCGCGTCCGTATAGTCCTGCAAGAACTTCTTTTCGTAGGAGCATATCGTTATTTTTTCTTTTTTCGTGCGATATATTTCCATATAATCGCCGTATACGTTCCACGACATGGTTTTGTCCGACGGGTCGCGTTGCTGATGGAATTCGGGATTATTCAGCAAACACCATATCAGCGACGGCTTGCAGATGGAAAACGATACGAGGATGATAAACGAATTTTCAGTGTCGTATTCGTTAAAACCAAGTAAGGCCTCTATATTTACAGTTATTGCACGTTCCCCGTCTGTTTGTGTTGTAAATACGTGCGTTTCCAATCCTCTTTCGGTTGTTTTTATATCCGGATAAAATAATTTCATGCCAACCCCCTTGCCTGGATATATGTTTGCGCTATCTTTTTCAGTTCTTCCAAATCGTTTATTTTTCTGATCTGGCTTTCGTCAAGTTCTGTGTTCTTGATTATCCAATCCTGTATAGGTACAGGGTCGGACGGTTTATGCGAGTAATCGTGAGGAACGTACATAAACGTACCTTTTTTCAGTAATATTTCGGTCTGTTTTACATCGAAATTTGTGCCGTAGTATTTGTTTACCTCGTTATAAAATTCTCGCTTAAAACTCTCCTCGTCGGTCGCAATGCCTTTTAGGTATTTCAACGCTTCCAATATCTGTTGCGGCTCGTAGTGCCCTTTCTTTTCTATGACATCGCTCAATTTATACGGGATTTCCCGAAGTATCTTCGTATATTCTTTGTCCATGCCGAGGAAATCGGGAAACTTCGCGTTTTTGCTATATTCCATCGATAATTTTATCGATTGCTGTTGTACCTTTGAAACATTTGCCACTATATCTTTTATTTCAAATACGCTCTTTGCTTGACCTTTTATTCCGACCGTGATGTTGGATTTGTTTCTATGGATATAGTTATATCTTGAAATTGCCATTTCATACGCTCCTTATATGCTTTCGATACTGCTGAAAAATGTGCTCCGTCTATATATCCCGCAAGGATAATCAAAGTATTGCGCAACTCTTTCAAATCCGTTGACGAAAGGGCTTTTTTAAGCCCCTCCGCCATCGTTTCATAATCTACTACAATATTCATATTAAAAAGGGCAATCTTCATTCGTCACATCGAAATTTTTCGGTGCTTTATTGTTCCCTTTCTTAGGCTCGATGAGTTCCAAATCACGTACAAGCACGTTCACCGACCTGCCCTTGCTACCGTCCTCGCGCGTAAAATCTCGGATGCGTAACTCGCCGTTCACTGCTACTTTATCGCCTTTTTCTACGTAAAGTTTAAAGATGTCTGCCACCTTATCGAAGAGCGTGATATCCACAAACATCGTCTGTTTATTTCCCTCGGCATCCTTTCCTTGGTCTATTGCCAAACAGTTATTCACCATCTTTTTCTCGGTTTTCGTCTGGACGTATTCGACGTCGCGCACCACTCTTCCAATCAGATAAATTTTGTTCATTGCTACAAAAACTCCTTTAAAAATTATTTATTATACAACGCATCAAACTCCGCGTTATATTCCTCGATTTTAGATTTAAACGGTTCTTTATCACCGTCTTTATCTGCAAGCCCGCTCAAAATAAGTCCGTATAAATATATCATTTTATATTTCCTAATACTGCAATGTCTTGAAATACAGAACATCTGCTTTTATGCTATCATTCATTCCGCTACCTCCCTGCAACCGCTTACGCTTAACAGGCTTGCGACGTAACCGATTATATCTTTCGCTTCCTTGTCTTTCGCTTTAGCGCAAGCCGTGCCTAATAATTTGATAACCTCTATTTCTTTTATATTCGCTATCCTTACGCGGTATCCTCTTATCCGAGTATACCTATATACCATATTTTTAGCCGCCGCCTCGTTCTCTGAATATACGTTAAATACGTGCTTTACCGCGCATTCCAATCCTGGTCTAAACGCCTCTACTTTGTAAAATTTCTTCATTTTTGCACCTTCTATAAATTTTATTTGCGCGGTATTTACCGACCGCGCGCGGTTTCGTTCGTTATAATTTGCTTATCAAAAGTATGATTTGTTGCAATACATTGTACCAAAATCTTTCCAGAGTATCTACCTCTTCATCATCTTCACCTACTGAACGTTCGAACCAATATTCCCAACGCTTTCGTATCGTCAGATACTCTTCTTTCAATAAGTTCTTTGCCCTGTTCATATTTACCACCTCTCTTGTTTTTGTACCCATATCATATCATATATCATTTGATTTGTCAATATCATTTGAAATATTTTTTGTGAAATATTGCGAAATTATTTTTCGCCAAATTTTCACATAACTATCACATTTAAAAAGGGGAGTTGTAACCCTCACTGTTACATCCCATCCATCCGC
>OGQP01001740.1_pt1 | contig 12427 bp, 6 predicted proteins | sample 1553251 | NCBI WGS metagenome assembly OGQP01 (sample SAMEA2580016, study PRJEB22360) | human gut metagenome | biome: human gut; feature: human-associated habitat; material: faeces | place: Denmark | collected 2008/2010 | reverse complement strand
CCCATCCGCCATGAGGAGATGTGCAGTTGTTGACATAGCCGTGCCTGCAGTAGAAGCACTCACCGCAGAAGGTTTCCACGTTGACGGTCACACGGTCGCCTACCTTCACGCCTTTCACGTCGGCGCCTACTGCTTCCACCACGCCGACCATCTCATGGCCGACAGTGATGCCCGGCACCGCTCTCGGCACACTCCCGTGCTTTATATGCAGGTCGCTTGAACAGATGCTGCCGAGAGTCACACGAACAATGGCGTCTGTCGCTTCCTGTAGCTCTGGTTTAGGCTTGTCAATCAAGGCAAACTTGCCCTTCTCTATGTATGTATATGCTTTCATTCTGAATATAATGTTACTGATATTTTGCTCTCACCGCCTTTGGCAGCTTGCTGACTATAAGCTCATACGACTCTTTTATCCACTCCGTTACAGTTTCTGCGGCAAGTTGCCCATAATACACGTCGCTCCAATGCTTCTTGTTCCAATGAAACGCAGGGGTCACCGCCGCATATTGCTCGCGCAACGCCTCGTTTCTCTCCGGAGCCAATTTACATGCAAACCGCGGATTCTCACCATTCATGCCAAGCCGACTTCCACCCAGCCAAAGGCACAGAAAAATCTTGCCCTCAACACGAAAGGTGACAACGTCATCGCCAAACGGCTGATCCTCAGTCACACCAAACAAAGACAAAGCGTATTCCCTGACTTGCTCAATGTCCATAAAGCATTATTCTTTTCTTTCTTCCGGAGGGACACATGGAGGCTCTTCCTCATATTTCGGCGACGCTCCGTAGCGATTTTCGCCCTCCGCACTGTCCTGGCAAAAGAATATTATCATCACAATCTGATATACAGAAACTATGCCACAGAAAAATATATACTTGCCAAATACCACAAACGGAGTAATGGTGTCCTAAAAATCATCCATCGTCATAAAGCTAAGAACATCCGAGACACACATTGAGACAATAATGATTGTGGCCACTACTGGGAAAAACATCCACCATCCGCTGCGTCCCGTATCGTGCAACCGTCTGATTGATATAGGTATGGTCACAAGCCAAAACGGAGGAAGGAAATTTGATATGAAATAGGCAACCAGCATAGCCCACCAAAACTCAGACCGGCGGGAGCGTCCCTTTGTTTCAAAAATTCGCTTTGTGGCAAGCGACAATGCATCCTGAAAAGAAAGCTGTTCGTGTACAATCATAATATCACAGATTTTTATGTTTTATTTGCAAATTTAGCACATTTCAGCGATTTTCAGATGTGGGCAGCACCTTTTTTTCCTTTTGTCATTTAAAAGACGTAACTTTGCAGCCGAATTAATTTAAAAACTAATTGATTATGTCAACTTACACAGAAGACAAACGGAAAGTGACTACTCGCCGCCTGCTTGAAATGAAGCAGCGCGGAGAAAAAATATCTATGCTTACAGCCTACGATTTCTCGATGGCGAAACTCATCGACGAGGCTGGAATGGACGTGATTCTCGTGGGCGACTCCGCCAGCAACGTGATGGCTGGAAACGTGACCACTCTGCCGATGACGCTCGACCAGATGATTTATCACGGCAAGTCGGTGATGCGTGGCGTGAACCGCGCGCTCGTGGTTGTAGACATGCCTTTCGGAACATACCAGGGCAACTCTAAAGAGGCTTTGGCTTCGGCTATCCGCATCATGAAGGAAACACATGCCGACTGCGTGAAGCTCGAGGGCGGCGCCGAAGTGCGCGAATCGATTGAGCGCATCCTGTGCGCCGGCATTCCCGTGATGGGTCACCTCGGACTGACACCACAGTCAATCAACAAATTCGGGTCATACACCGTGCGTGCCCGCGAAGAGGCTGAGGCAAACAAACTTATCGAAGACGCCAAACTGCTGCAGGAGATTGGATGCTTTGCAATCGTGCTTGAGAAAATCCCTGCCACATTGGCAAAAAAAGTGGCAGAAATGCTTGAAATTCCTATCATCGGCATCGGTGCCGGAGGCGGTGTCGACGGACAGGTGCTCGTGATGCACGACATGCTCGGCATCAACAAGGGATTCTCGCCTCGCTTCCTGCGCCGCTACGCTGATGTGGGCACAATCATCACCGACGCTGTGGCAAAATACATCGAGGACGTGAAGACCTCTGATTTCCCCAACGAGAAGGAACAATACTAATCAGCAACACTCACAAACAACAACCGCGGAAAGCCTAGGCCCTCCGCGGTTATTGTTTTTATACTGTTCCGTCAAATATTGCCCTGTGCCGGTTCCGACGGAATTTCATTGCCATTGTTGTCAAGCTCGATTTCTTCCTCGGGCATATCAATGTCATCAACATCGGTGCTGTCAACATCAGTAGTGTCGGAAGGCGCCACATAGCCCTGACAATTGTACGGGCGGTCGTCGACCCTCAGTCCGGGCCACGGCTTGTCGGAAATCTTTCCACGATATTTCGCAGCCAATTGCGGGTCGCGCAGCACTTTCTCCATAAAATAGCCAAACGCAGGCAGCGCCGTGTGGCTACCCTGCCCCATCCGTCCGCTGCGGAAATGCACGCTGCGGTATTCTCCTCCACACCAGCATCCGGCAACAAGGTTTTTCGTCACGCCCACATACCAGCCGTCACTGTTGTTTGACGTAGTGCCTGTCTTGCCTCCGAAATTGGTGTCGAAATGATGGATGTCGTAGCTCCACAAGGCTTGCGACGTGCCTCCCGGCTCCGTCATACCAGCCAGCAGCATCTGCTGCATCAAGAAAGCCGACTCCTCGCTGATTGCCTGCTCGTTTTTCGGTTCAGCCACATAAAGCACATTGCCGTCTTTGTCCTCGATGCGGGTGACAAATTCCGGCACGTTGTGCCTGCCCTTGTTCATCACCGTGCAGTAGGCGTCGACCAGTTCGAGCAGAGTGACATCCTCCGTGCCGAGCGGCATTGCCGGAGTTTCTTTTATCGGAGAGGTGATGCCCAGTTTATGAGCCACGTCGGCAACGCGGTTCAAGCCCACCTCATGCGCCACCGAGACAGCCACCGAGTTGATCGAATTTGAGAACGCGTGCTTCAGCGACATCGCTCCGCCGGTATAGTATCCGTTGGCATTGCGCGGAGTCCACTTCGTCGGCTTACCGTCTTTGTCGAAAGCGTCATACTGCTTCCACTCGTCCACACGGTCGTCGCACGGGCCGAGTCCAGCCTCCATCGCGGCTGTGTAGACACACAGTTTGAATGTGGATCCCGGCTGACGCTCAGCGGTCACCTTGTCATATTGCCAATGATTATAGTCAATATCGCCGACCCAGGCCTTGACAGCGCCCGTTTCAGGCTCCATCGCTACAAATGCGCAATGCAGGAACTTCACCATATACCTGATGGAGTCCATCGCACTCATCATCTCCGTGCGCACCTGGTCGGGAGCATTGTAGTCAAACAACTTCACGCGGTGAGGCAGATTCATATAATAATTCACCGAATCAGGGTCGTCGGGATAACGTGCCGACAACTGCTTGTAGTAGTCAGTTCTTTTGGCGATGTCCTCAATAAATCCCTTCTTCTCCTCGCGGTTCTCATCGCGCCACGGATTCTCATTGCCCCAGTCGGACTTGAAATTGCGCTGCACCTGCTGCATGTGCTTCATCACAGCCTCCTCGGCATACTTCTGCATACGCGAGTCGATGGTCGTGTAGATGCGCAGTCCGTCGCCATAGAGATCCTTGTCATTGTCCTTGCACCATCCATTCTGCAGCTCATCGGCAAGCACGTCGCGGAAATACGGTGCCTTGCCGTCGGTAGGCTTCACAGGCGTATATTTCAGTTCTATCGGCAGCTCGCTCAGCGAGTCATACTCCTCGTGCGTAAGAAACTTCTTGCGCAACAAGTTGCTCAACACCACATTGCGGCGGCTCTTTGAATTCTTCGGATTAAGACGCGGATTGTAGGTCGTAGTGGCCTTCAGCATACCGACAAGCACAGCCGACTCCTCCGTCTTCAGCTGCATCGGCGTCGTGTTGAAATAAGTCTTCGCCGCCGTGCGGATGCCGAAAGCATTGCTGCCGAAATCCACCGTGTTGAGATACATCGTCAGAATCTCCTTTTTTGTATAGAACATCTCCAGTTTGACAGCCGTCACCCATTCCTTCGTCTTCATCACCAACAGACGCACGCCAGGTATAAATCCAGTGAGTCCGGTGGAATACTCCGTGCGTGTGCGGAACATATTCTTGACCAGCTGCTGAGTAATCGTGCTCGCTCCACGCGCCTCGTGGTGCACAGCCATATCCTTCATCGCAGCCGCCACACCCTGAAAATCTATGCCGTGGTGGGAATAGAAACGCTCATCCTCCGTCGACACCAACGCGTTGATGAGCATTGGCGAAATCTCGTCATATTCAACAGGGATACGGTTCTCGCGATAGTAACGTCCGAGCACCTTGCCGTCGGCACTGTAGACAATCGACGCTTCATCTTGTTTGGGATGGGCTATGTCATATAAGCTCGGCGATTTTCCGAAAAGCCACAAGAAATTGATGTCGACCAATATCAAATAAAGGACAAACGACACCACCACCGTGGCACACACAATACCCACTTTTCCATACCAACGCGCCTGCTTGTAAGTGCGCCGATACCAATTCCACATTTTGACGCAGCCGCGCCAAATGTAACGGAGCAACACAAGCACTCGCCTAAGAAGCCCCTTCAAAAAATTTGGTTTCATCCGGTTGTTGTTTTATCAACTGCAAAGATAGTGCAAGGTGAGTGAAGCGCAAAACAAATTTATTTGATTTTGCGATTCCGAACCGCAGCCTATTTTATTGAAAGTAGTGCAAGGTGAGTGAAAAACATTCAAACTTGTTTGAAAATGTTTTGCCAAACCGCTGCCTATCTTTCAATAAAACAATCATCCGCACGCAGCAGCTCTGACTGTTATGTCGCATTTCGGTCACATTCGCTTTCTTTTTGCTATTTTCAACGTATTTACAAAACTTTTTTCCACAACAACGGCTATTTTTGTCGCATTTAGTTTGCAGGTTTGATGTTTTTCCATATCTTTGCAGTCAAAATGTAAGTAAAGAAGAGAAAAAAGCGGGATTATGAAAGAAAATTTGAACAAAAACAATCTTTTTTCCAAGAAGATAGACCAAAAAGACTATCCAAGTCACCAGCCCTTGGGGCTGTATGACTCTTCCTACGAACACGATGCATGCGGTGTGGGCATGCTCGTCAACATAAATGGTGACAAATCCCACGAACTGGTCGATGCGGCCTTGACAGTGCTTGAAAACATGAAGCACCGCGGCGCAGAGGGTGCCGACAACAAGACAGGCGACGGCGCCGGGATTATGATTCAGATTCCACACGAATTCATTCTTCTTCAAGGCATTCCAGTGCCGGAGAAAGGCAAATACGGCACCGGACTGGTGTTTCTGCCGAAAGACGAGAAACGCCAAGCCGCAATTATGGGAATCGTGATTGAAGAAGTGGAGCGTGAGGGACTGCAGTTGATGCACATGCGCAATGTGCCTGTACGCTCAGAGATTCTCGGCAAAGACGCCCGCGACACAGAACCCGACATAAAGCAGATTTTCATTACCGGAGTTACCGACACCGACACTTTTGAGCGCACGTTATATCTTGTGCGCAAACGCATCGAGCGCCGCATCGACGACAAGGACTTCTATATCGTGTCGCTGTCAAGCAAGAACATCATTTATAAGGGTATGCTCTCGTCAACCCAAGTGCGCGAGTATTTCAAAGACCTCACACAACCATATTTCACAAGCGGGCTGGCGTTGGTGCACTCCCGCTTCAGCACCAACACGTTTCCAACCTGGAGTTTGGCACAGCCGTTCCGTCTGCTGGCGCATAACGGCGAGATCAACACCATCCGCGGCAACCGCGCCTGGATGGAAGCAAGAGAAAGCGTGCTGTCGACGCCGGCGTTGGGCAACGTCAAGGACATACGTCCAATCATCCAACCTGGCATGAGCGACTCCGCCTCGCTCGACAATGTGCTGGAATTCTTCGTAATGTCGGGACTAAGTCTGCCGCACGCCATGGCAATGCTCGTGCCGGAGTCGTTCAACGACAAGAATCCTATCAGCGAGGATTTGAAAGCGTTTTATGAATACCACTCCATCCTTATGGAACCGTGGGACGGACCGGCGGCACTTCTCTTCAGCGATGGGCGTTATGCCGGCGGAATGCTCGACCGCAACGGTCTGCGTCCGGCGCGCTATCTGATTACGAAAGGCGGTATGATGGTGGTTGCGAGCGAGGCTGGAGTAATCAACATCGAACCTGCCGACATCGAAGAAAAAGGACGTCTGCAACCTGGCAAAATTCTGCTTGTCGACACACAGGAAGGCAAGATATACTATGACGGCGAGCTGAAAGCGCAGCTTGCCGCCGCACGCCCGTACCGACAATGGCTGTCGACAAACCGCATCGAGCTGCACACGCTACGCAGCGGACGCAAAGTGGACAATGCCGTCAGTCTCTTCGGTAGAAAGCTGCGTGCTTTCGGATTCACGCGCGAAGACGTGGAACGCACCATAAAGCCTATGTGCGTGAACGGGTCGGAGCCTACTGCCTCTATGGGCAACGACACGCCGCTTGCCGTGTTGAGCAGCCGTCCGCAACTGCTGTTCAACTACTTCCGTCAGCAGTTTGCACAGGTGACCAACCCCGCCATAGACCCAATCCGCGAACAGCTGGTTATGTCGCTGACAGAATATATCGGCGCTGTGGGCATGAACATCCTTTTGCCAAGCGAGTCGCATTGCAAGATGGTGCGTCTGCCCCACCCCGTGCTGACCAACACCCAACTCGACATTCTCTGCAATATCCGATACAAGGGATTCAACACCGTGAAGCTGCCAATGCTGTTTGATGCGGCAAAAGGCACCGCCGGGCTGCAGGAAGCCATCTATGAACTGTGCCGCCGCGCCGAGGCATCGGTCGACGACGGTGTGAACTACATAATACTGACCGACGAGGGCGTCGACCGCGACCATGTGGCAATTCCGTCGTTGCTGGCGGTGAGTGCTGTGCACCATCATCTGATTTCGGTGCAGAAACGTGTGCAGACCGCTCTTATCGTCAAGAGCGGAGAGATCAGGGAGGTGATGCATGCCGCACTGCTGCTTGGCTATGGAGCAAGCGCCATCAACCCTTATATGGCATTCGCCGTGCTCGACGACCTGGTGAAGCGCGGCGATGTGCAGATGAACTACGAAACGGCTGAAAGCAACTACATCAAGGCTCTTTGCAAGGGTCTCTACAAAATAATGAGCAAGATGGGCATCAGCACCATCCGTTCCTACCGCGGAGCAAAGATTTTCGAGGCTGTAGGAGTCAGCGAGGAGCTGCTGCGCAACTATTTCGGGACACAGACATCGTCCATCGGAGGTATCCGCCTGAAGGAAATCGCCGACAGCTACACGCATTTCCACGATGATGGCTTCTCCATTAAAGACGAAGACGAGATTCTGCCAAACATCGGGCAGTTCTCATATCGCAAAGACGGCGAGCGCCACGCCTGGAATCCTGAAACGATTGCACTGCTGCAGCTTGCCACCCGTCAAGGCAACTACAATAAATTCAAAGAATTCACAGCCGCCGCCGACCACAAAGCAGAACCGATATTTCTGCGCGACTTCTTCACGTTCAAGAAAAATCCGATTCCGATTGACGAAGTGGAGCCGGTAGAAGAAATTGTAAAGCATTTCGTAACTGGAGCAATGTCGTTTGGAGCCATCAGCAAGGAAGCCCACGAGGCGCTTGCCCTGGCAATGAACCGACTCGGCGCACGCAGCAATACGGGCGAAGGCGGCGAGGACAGCAGCCGCTTCCATGAGACGGTCGACGGAGTGTCGCTGTCGAGCAAGACAAAGCAGATTGCCTCCGGCCGCTTCGGCGTCACAACGGAATATCTGGTCAACGCCGAGGAGATTCAGATAAAGGTGGCACAGGGAGCGAAACCCGGCGAGGGAGGACAATTGCCCGGATTTAAAGTCAATGAGGTGATTGCCCACACACGCCACTCCATTCCAGGCATCTCACTCATCTCTCCGCCACCGCACCACGACATTTACTCAATCGAAGACCTCGCGCAACTGATTTTCGACCTTAAGAATGTCAATCCGCGCGCAGCCATCAGCGTGAAACTCGTGGCGGAAAGCGGTGTCGGCACCATCGCGGCGGGTGTGGCAAAGGCAAAGGCCGACCTGATTGTAATCTCAGGAGCCGAGGGAGGCACAGGAGCGTCGCCGGCTTCATCGATGCGGTATGCCGGAATCTCGCCTGAGATTGGTCTGAGCGAGACGCAGCAGACGCTCGTGCGCAACGGGCTGCGCGGCAAAGTGCGCCTTCAGACCGACGGCCAAATGAAAACCGGACACGACATCGTGAGCATGGCGTTGCTCGGCGCCGAGGAATTTGGATTCGGCACGACAGTGCTTATCGTATTGGGATGCGTGATGATGCGCAAATGCCACTCAAACACATGTCCTATGGGCGTTGCCACACAGAATCCTGAACTGAGGGCACACTTCCGCGGACATGCCGACCACGTGGTCAACTATTTCCGTTTTCTCGCCGAAGAGGTGCGTGAATATCTTGCAGAGATGGGATTCCGGAAATTCAACGACATCATAGGCCGCACCGATTTGATTGAGATAAACAAAGCAGTCAGCCAGAAGTCAGAACTGCTCGACTTCTCCCGCCTGCTGCATAAAGAAAGCGGAGACGCAAGCATACGCCACACAGAAGCGCAGATGCACGACATCGACAGCGTGCTCGACCGCACAATCATAACAGCCTCCGATCCGGCTATCAGCAACGGCAAAGAAGTGTCGCTCGAATATGCAATCGCCAACACCGACCGCGCTGTAGGCGCGATGCTGTCGGGATTGATTGCCGACAAATTCGGCAACGAGGGTCTGCCCGACGAGAGCATTTCCGTCAGATTCAAAGGCTCTGCCGGACAAAGCTTCGGAGCATTTCTCGCCCATGGCATAAGTTTCAAGCTTGAGGGCGAGGCCAACGACTATCTCGGCAAAGGACTCAGCGGCGGACGCATCGCCGTGGCACCCCCAGTCAGAAGCCATTTCGCGGCAGAGAAAAACACCATTGCCGGCAACACGCTCCTTTATGGAGCCACAAGCGGCGAGGTTTATATCAACGGCCGTGTCGGCGAACGTTTTGCCGTGCGCAATTCAGGTGCCATTGCCGTTGTTGAAGGTGTCGGCGACCACTGTTGCGAATATATGACCGGCGGACGCGTTGTGGTGCTTGGAGCAACCGGACGCAATTTCGCAGCCGGCATGAGCGGCGGCGTGGCATACGTTTGGGATCCCGACCGCAAGTTTGACTATTTCTGCAACATGGAGATGGTTGAACTCTCGCTCATCGAAGACTCCTCGGCACGCAAGGAGCTGCACGAGCTCATTCGTCAGCACTACCGCTACACCGGCTCGGCGCTGGCACGCCAGATGCTTGATGAATGGAACCGGTATGTCGACGACTTCATACAGGTGACACCTATCGAATACAAGCGGGTGCTTGCCGAGGAACAGATGCTCAAACTACAACAGAAAATCGCCGAGGTGCAGCGTGACTATTAACTTATTTCCCCAACCGATAAAACGAAACAACATATATGGGTAATCCTAAGGCTTTTCTTACCGTACCACGCCAGGAGGCGGGCTATCGCCCCATCCACGACCGTATCCGTGACTTCGGAGAAGTGGAACAAACCCTCAACACATCCGAACGCCGCCTGCAGGCATCCCGCTGCATGGACTGCGGCGTGCCGTTCTGCCACTGGGCATGTCCGCTTGGCAACCGCCCTCCGGAATTTCAAGACGCCATCTACAGAGGCAACTGGCACGAGGCTTATGAAATACTGTCGCTGACCAACGATTTTCCGGAATTCACCGGACGCATATGCCCAGCCCTGTGCGAGAAGAGCTGTGTGCTTAAACTTGCCGTCGACGCTCCTGTCACCATCCGCGAAGACGAGGGCGCAATTGCCGAGACAGCATTCCGCGAAGGATATGTGGTGCCGCGGCAGTATCAACGCAACGGCAAAAAAGTGGCGGTAGTGGGCAGCGGTCCCGCCGGACTGGCAACAGCCAACCAATTGAACCGCCGCGGCTACGACGTCACCGTGTTCGAACGCCGCGAGGCTGTTGGAGGGCTGCTCCGCTTCGGCATTCCCAATTTCAAGCTCAACAAAGCCATCATAGACCGCCGCGTCGATGTAATGAAGGCAGAAGGCATAACTTTTGAGGTGAATGCCGACATCGACATCCTCAATCTTCCCAAAGGATTCGATGCCTATGCCGTCTGCACAGGCACACCCCAGGCGCGCGACCTCAACATTCCCGGACGCGACCTCAACGGTGTGCATTTCGCGCTCGACCTGCTGAGCCAACAAAACCAGGTGCTTGCCGGACAGACATTCTCAGCCGACGAGCGGGTGACGGCAAAAGGCAAGCGAGTGCTGGTTATCGGCGGAGGCGACACCGGCAGCGACTGCATAGGCACGAGCATCCGTCAAGGCGCCGTGGCTGTGACGCAGATTGAAATCATGCCGAAGCCTCCGGTAGGCAACAACCCAGCCACCCCATGGCCACAGTGGCCGCAAGTGCTGCGCACAAGTTCGAGCCATGAGGAAGGCTGCGAGCGAAGGTGGTGTCTGTCGTCGACCAGATTCATCGGCAAGGACAACAATGTCACCGGAGTGGAGGTGGAGGAAGTGGAATGGACGCCAAACCCCGAAGGCGGACGCCCGCAGATGAAACCCACCGGCAAAAAGGAAGTCATCGACGCTGACCTTGTGTTGCTCGCCATGGGATTTCTTAAGCCCCAGCAACCCGAATTGCCCGACAACGTGTTTGTGGCAGGCGACGCAGCCACAGGGGCAAGTCTTGTGGTACGGTGCATTGCCGCCGGACGCCAAGCGGCAGCCGACATCGACAAATATCTTAAAACCAAACAAGTCTAAAAAAACGATACTATCATGTGTGGTATAGCAGCAATCTTCAACATCAAGAGCGACGTTTCGGCATTGCGTCCCAAGGCATTGGCAATGTCAAAAAAAATACGCCACCGCGGTCCTGACTGGAGCGGCATCTATTGCGGCAAGTCGGCCATTCTCGCCCACGAACGTCTTTCAATCGTCGCCCCCGAAAGCGGCGGCCAGCCATTGTTCTCCCCCGACCGCAAGCAGATTCTTGCAGTCAACGGCGAGATTTACAACCACCGTGACATCCGCCAGCGCTACGAAGGCAAATACGACTTTGCCACAGGGTCTGACTGCGAGGTGATCCTTGCGCTCTACCGCGACAAAGGCATCGACTTTCTCGAAGACCTCAACGGCATCTTCGCCTTCGCACTGTATGATGAGGAAACCGATGATTTCCTCATTGCCCGCGACCCCATAGGCGTGATTCCGCTCTACATAGGCCATGACAACGAAGGGCGCGTGTACTGCGCCAGCGAGCTCAAAGCCCTTGAAGGCTTCTGCGACGAGTATGAGCCATTTTTGCCAGGACATTACTACCGCGGCAGCGAAGGCAAGATGGTCCGCTGGTATAAACGCGACTGGATGAGCTACGACGCCGTCAAAGACAACACCGCCGATGTAAAAGCCCTGCACGACGCCCTTGAGGACGCCGTCAGACGGCAGCTGATGAGCGACGTGCCCTACGGTGTGCTGCTTTCCGGAGGACTCGACAGTTCGGTAATTTCCGCCATTGCCAAAAAATTTGCCGCACGCCGCATCGAGACCGACGACAAGAAAGAGGCATGGTGGCCTCAACTCCACTCTTTTGCCGTAGGATTGAAAGGTGCGCCCGATTTGGCAAAAGCCCGTGAAGTGGCAGACTATATAGGCACCGTGCACCACGAAATCAACTACACTATCCAGGAGGGTCTCGACGCCGTGCGCGATGCGATATATTTCATCGAGACCTACGATGTCACCACCGTTCGCGCCTCCACGCCGATGTATCTGCTCGCCCGCGTAATCAAGAGCATGGGCATAAAGATGGTGCTCAGCGGCGAAGGCGCCGACGAGGTGTTTGGAGGCTACCTTTACTTCCACAAAGCACCCGACGCTCGCGCATTTCATGAAGAGACCGTGCGCAAGCTGTCGAAGCTGCACCTCTACGACTGTCTGCGTGCCAACAAGTCGCTGTCGGCATGGGGCGTTGAAGGACGCGTGCCGTTTCTCGACAAAGAATTTCTTGACGTTGCGATGCGGCTCAATCCGGAATCCAAGATGTGTCCCGGCAAAACCATCGAGAAACGCATAGTCCGCGAAGCCTTTGCCGACATGCTCCCAGAGAGCGTCGCTTGGCGACAGAAAGAGCAATTTTCCGACGGAGTGGGCTACAGCTGGATCGACACCCTCAAAGAAGTGACTGCAGCAGCCGTCA
>OGQP01001723.1_pt1 | contig 12549 bp, 9 predicted proteins | sample 1553251 | NCBI WGS metagenome assembly OGQP01 (sample SAMEA2580016, study PRJEB22360) | human gut metagenome | biome: human gut; feature: human-associated habitat; material: faeces | place: Denmark | collected 2008/2010 | reverse complement strand
TTCAATTCACGCCCTCCGCGAGGGGCGACGGCTGAAAGTTTCGCCGCCGAAGCGCGTAAATATATTTCAATTCACGCCCCTCCGCGAGGGGCGACGGGTACATGGTCAAAAAGGGCGAACACGCCGCGCTATTTCAATTCACGCCCCTCCGCGAGGGGCGACCAAGGCGTTTGTTGATAAGTTCAAACCGAAACTATTTCAATTCACGCCCCTCCGCGAGGGGCGACTATCATAACGGCGCAAACGTCAACACGTCATTTGTATTTCAATTCACGCCCCTCCGCGAGGGGCGACGGCGATGCTGGGAGAAAGAGCCGACACGAGAAGAATTTCAATTCACGCCCCTCCGCGAGGGGCGACATGGTATATCTCCACAGGTCGAGCATCTACGGAATTTCAATTCACGCCCCTCCGCGAGGGGCGACATTGGCAAACCCTCCGGCATCGACCGGGCGCTGCTATTTCAATTCACGCCCCTCCGCGAGGGGCGACGGTACATGGCGTTTGCTGGGGATACTGGAATCTCATTTCAATTCACGCCCCTCCGCGAGGGGCGACTTGATTGTGTGTGACGACGTTGTAAACCTCAACATTTCAATTCACGCCCCTCCGCGAGGGGCGACCACCGCCGACATCGACCCGGACAACAACGAAGTATTTCAATTCACGCCCCTCCGCGAGGGGCGACCCGCTATGTGATGGTGTCGCAGTGGGTGGAAAATATTTCAATTCACGCCCCTCCGCGAGGGGCGACTGTATTTGTACGGGCGCTTGTGGCGCAAGCACGTTATTTCAATTCACGCCCCTCCGCGAGGGGCGACGCGAAGAACGAGGTTCTGGCAACTGGCAAGATATTTCAATTCACGCCCCTCCGCGAGGGGCGACAGCGCACCGTCTCGGTCACTCTTCTCCTGAAGTATTTCAATTCACGCCCCTCCGCGAGGGGCGACATGGCAACCGACACGGAGAATTGCAGCGCGGAAGTATTTCAATTCACGCCCCTCCGCGAGGGGCGACGTAAAAGAGTGGGTGTTCGAGCATTACAACCTTATTTCAATTCACGCCCCTCCGCGAGGGGCGACTGCCGGGGGTGTATCCTCCCGGCATGACGCGGAACATTTCAATTCACGCCCCTCCGCGAGGGGCGACAAGAAAGTGAGGAAACCACATGAAAAACCACAAATTTCAATTCACGCCCCTCCGCGAGGGGCGACAGTTGATTTTATCCATTCTTGTGCATGGTGTCTGATTTCAATTCACGCCCCTCCGCGAGGGGCGACTTGATTGGGAACCGTCAGCGTCCCCTGTAAATATTTCAATTCACGCCCCTCCGCGAGGGGCGACGTGCAAGTGCTTGCACAACGCGACGCTATCGTAATTTCAATTCACGCCCCTCCGCGAGGGGCGACGCGGAAAAGTACGGGCAATGGCAGGGCACGGTTTCCATTTCAATTCACGCCCCTCCGCGAGGGGCGACTAATCAATGAAGGAACCGAGCGAACAGAACTTTGAGATTTCAATTCACGCCCCTCCGCGAGGGGCGACGAGGGGGTGGCGCTCGTGAGAGGGCAGCCGCACCATTTCAATTCACGCCCCTCCGCGAGGGGCGACACGGGTATGGGCAGAAGCGCTGCTACGACGTGCTATTTCAATTCACGCCCCTCCGCGAGGGGCGACGGCGCTGCGGCGCGAATAAAGGCGGGGGACCTCATATTTCAATTCACGCCCCTCCGCGAGGGGCGACGCCGCCGACGCACAACGGGCGAACGCCGCTTCAATTTCAATTCACGCCCCTCCGCGAGGGGCGACAGCAAAAGATATGCAATTTCTGCAAATCTTTTGTTCAACCCTTACAAATCAGCATGGCTTAACAATAATGCCACGCAATTTGTCGAGATTATTTTGGTAATATTTCATAGAATCATCGCTTGAATTTTGACATCACGCCGCGCGAGACGGTCGGTCATTCATGTATGATTCACATGCGCTGAAAAGAGTGTTTTCAGCTTCCGCTATAGCATCAGCAGTTCTCCGGCTTCAATGCGCGCAGTGCAACCAAGCACATCAATGCGCTCCTTGTAACTGTTGCCAAGGCGATAGAAGCGAACGGAGTCATGTTCTGCATCAATTGTCGCTGCCAATTGCGCCTTGAGCGCCGTCAGCTGTGCTGCATCAAGCATGACTTCAAATACAGAGTTCTGAACACGCCGTCCATAGCGTTCGCAGAGTTTCGCTACACGCCTAAGCCGCGCTGCTCCCGCTTCGGTTGCTGTATTCACATCATAAGTAACAACAACCAACATTTTTTCACCTCCAGACAAACGGCGGATAGCAATCAAGATCCCCGCGCAAGACACGCGCCAGCATCATGGCCTGTACATAAGCAATCAGCCCCACTTGGATTTTTTCTCCGAGATACGGATGCGTGATTTCTTCCTGCTTTCGGTCACGCCATGCGGTAAGTACCGTTTTGCGCCCGCGCTCGTTCAGCATAACAGCCAGCGAATCGTACTCAAAGTCCTTATCCGTCAGCTGACGTTTGTTGAACAGCGACAGCGCCAGCCGGTCGCACAGCGGCGCTCGGAACTCTTCCAGCAAGTCCAGCGCCAGCGACGGCCGTCCCGGTCGAAGCGTGTGCAGCCATCCAGCCGCTGGATCTAAGCCTACCGTTTCAAGTGCCGCTTGAATGTCCCGCGTTTGCAGCGTGTACATAAACGACAGGACTGCATTCACTTCATTGCGCGGCGGTCGTCTGCTGCGCTCCACAAACTGGAAGGGGCATTGTGGGGAAATCATGTCGTCAAAATGCGCAAAGTAGCATTTTGCGGCGGCTCCTTCGATGCCGCGCATTTGGTCAACACCTGCGCATGTCTCCAGCTGTGCTGCATACTGGCTAATAGACTGGCAGGCTGCTCGAAGACTCTCTGCTGTTGCCGCATCCTGCGTCCGTGCCGTGCGCATCAATACATTTTTCTCGTTGAGCAGCTTGCCCACCAGGAGGTTCTGCACGAATTTCATGCGGAAGTCATCATCATCCAGCGCTTGATACTGCTTTTTTCTCAGCAGCACATTGCCGCTGACCGGCCCGCAAATGCGGCTGTAAAAGCGTCCATTCGACGATAGGAACGTCAGCGTAATCCCGTGTTCAGCGCAGAAACCAATCAGCGGTGTGGAGACTGTCATTTCCCCAAAGCACACGATTCCGTCCAGCATCACAGCCGGTACACTTGCTTTCTCTTCGCCGCCAATTTTCACGCAGATATTCTCGTTGCGGCAGAAAAGGTAGCTGTCTGGCGTTGTCACATAGAGGGTTTCCAGTAATTTTTTCATTCCGTCTCCACCCTCTCTGCTTCAAGAAGAAGCGCCTTGCAATATTCCTTCGCGGATGTTTTTACCTTCGGCATACAGTATTCCTGCATCGAGCAACGTTTGCATTTCGGGCCGTAAGCTGCCGACGGAATCAGCATTTCGCGGCGGACTTTCCAGAGTTTCTGCACAGTCTGCCGTACCTGTTCACGCAGCGCTTCATCAAGTTCCACATCCACTCTGCGATGCGCGGTAATGTAGAACAACGCACCTGCCGGGATCGTCGTGTGATACATTTCCTCTAAGCACATCGCCTCCGCGCAAAGCTGAATCTTGTATTCTGATTCATCGCGTATCTTCCCATGCTTGTACTCCACCGGCAGCAGCCGCACCGGGAAATCCACTGCGGGAATCGTGCAGCCGTTTTCATCCCGCACCGCTTCAATGCAGTCGCATTTTCCGCTGATTTGCATTTCGTCCGAAAAGACACTGTTCTCGTAGAGCTTCACGAAATCGCCGCGCCGCTCCACGCGCTGTGTATGAACCCGTTCATGCTCGGCGCGACCTTTCGCCGTCTCGACATTTTCTACCCATACACGTTCATTCAGCAGCAGCGCGGCGCGCCGCAGACAGTAATCTGCCTGCGACAGCCACGATAACGGAAGATACTCCTGCTCGTCATCCACGGGTAAACCAGCTTTCTCCCTGCGGCAGTTCATCCCAGACAATTTCCCCATAAGGATTGCTCAAAAAGCCCATCCGTACCCCCGCAGGCACCTTATCCAGCGCCACCTTTGCTTCATAGTCACGATAATTGCGGGGGAAATCCACCTTCTTCTGCACCGTCACCAGTTCAAAGAGTTTATGCGCCGGTGCACAGCCCAATTGGGCTTGACGTGCGCGCTGTTCAGGATTCGTATCCGTGCCTTCGTGCTTGAAGATGATGAGCGGAGAAACAACCTCCATTTCGCCCTTGCTCGCCGAACGGTCATGCTCATACATGTTGAGAATCGCCTCAAACAGCGCCTTCATATCAGCTTCATCGAATCCCGTTTCCGCTGCAAGATTCGCGCTGATGAAGCCACGCACCTCATACAGACCAAAGGGGATAATCTGCTTGCGTCCCATCGTGCGCAGCTTATCTTCAGACGCTTCCTGTTCCGCTTTCTCATATTCCTCGTAGGATTTGTCATTTCCGCCCAATGCCGCCGCCATGCGCGTGATGGATATGTCCAGCGGCAGTACCGAATCCAAACTCTTGCCGAAAGCAAGTTGAACAGGACCGCGGACTTGCCCCGCATTGGGGCCAGTAGACATCACAGCCCCAAAGGTGCGCACATCGTAGAAGAGTTCACACGCTTTTTTGCGTGCCGCATAAACCGGATTTTTTTCTTTCGCGCCTTCAATCCCCGCTTCGCGCTTTGCCAGTGCAATCTGCTTGTTCAGATTCACCGCCTTCTGCACGAAAATCCCCATGCCCGGCACGCCCTGATAAGCAATCTCAATATAGTTGCGAATGCGGCGTTTCGTGGCCACGTCGGTGATAAATCCCTGCATGGTCTGCGGGTCAATCCGGGGCATGTTGCCCATATCCGGGTCGCCGTTCGGGTTGGCATTGGTGCAAGCAACATAGTACATAAATTCGTAACGGTTCTGCAGTGCCATTTTCTTATTCCTCCTCGTCCGTTTCTGCCGCAGCTTTCTGTTCTTTCTTCACTTTCCGCAGTTCATTGAGTCTCCGATTCAACTCCGCTGTCATTTGGCGATACCCCAGCGCAAAGTAAGCCTGCTGCTCCAAGTTCAGCATGGTGGGGATTTCCCCAATGTCACAAGTCACCTTATCCAGCATTTCCAGATACATCTTCAGATAGTCACCCTTGATTTTGTCCTGGTGCGGTACGGAGAGAATTGACAGCTGCCCCAGCACCAGTGCCGGCATCTGACAAGCAGATGCATAGTAGCGCTGTACAATACCTGCCTGAACATCTCTCATTGCAAACTGCTGCATACTCGCATACACGGCGACCCACGCGCCGCAGCGGTATGCAACATTCGTATTTTCCGCCTGATACATAGCTTCTATCACGCCTTCCTTTCGATTGTTTTTCCGAATCAGCCATACTTTCAGCCATTGGCAGCACATTGCATCGGGCACGGGCGCATGTTTATCTTCTTCGCTGGCACTGGCCATTTGATTGCGAATGTATCGCAGCGCACGAACCGCCACGGAATCCGGCAGCATACTGTCCGTCAAGATTGCGTGCAGCACCGCTGGCGTAATTCCTGAAAGTTCCTTGTCCATCCGCTTGAAAACGTTCTTTTCGCTCTTTTGCCGCGGCATCAGACGAATCATCATTGCTTTCAGCGAATTAATTTTTGTGAATCCCGTTCCACCGAGATCGACCATTTGCAAGTCATTGCGCCATTGCTGGATGCTCTCCTCCAGTTCGCCGTAATTCCCGTGGTCGTAGCTGCGAACCATGACACGCCCTGTAACGCCGGACAGCAGGAGGATGTAATACTGCGTGCTGGCTGGAATCGCGATTGTCGCTGCTCCGCTTTCAATGCTCTCGATGCGTTTGGCTGCAATATCGCGTTTAGCATCAGGATTTGACGGTGCTTCTACCGTTTCATCAAATTCTTCATCGTCGTCGTATCCATCATCATCTTCCGTCTGCTGTTCTGTTCCCTGATTCTTAGGATCGCCATCCAGTGCTTGCTGCATCGGGTCGCATTCCGCAGGAACATAGCAGTCAAACCAATGGACAAAGCGCATTCCCGCCAACGTTGGCGAAAGCGTTTCGCTTGACATGAGATGGTCAAGCGCCGCTTTCACCGCGTCAATTGCTTCCGCAGAAACAGGCGCATTCGCCGATTGCTTTAGCCCGTACGAGCAAAATGCTGGCTTGTCAAAGCAAAACAGCGCATCACCGCGTCCATGTCCGCCAACTTGCAAAAGTCCCTTAATTGGCGGCAGGGTAGCAACCGGCATCGTTTTTTCTCCAGTAATCAGGCACAAGCTTTCTGCCGCGCCATGCTGCGCGAACTGCTGACGAAACTCCCGCCACCATTCCTGCACCTCCGGAATTTCGACAATAGGCGTTCCTGCAATTTCAAATGAAACGCGGTCTGATGGCTTCAGCTTCAGCCGCAGCAGTTCCTGCCGAACCTGTTCACAGCAAGTTTCGTCCTCCAGCAAATGCACGCAAACTGACAATTCAGGTACTTTCTGCGCTGCCTGCTGAAGAGAAGCAAGGAAATACCGATGCTTGAGCGTGTTGTCTTTCGGCTTTTTGCCTTCCTCTCTTTGCTCAACTTTGCTTTCCGGCGTATCTTTCCAGAAAACAACCTCGTATTTTTCTACCAGCACATTGCACTTGTCTTTGCCATTCGCCAAGCTGCCAATGTCGGGGCAAAAGTATTCATCCTCGCCGTCCTGCCTCACGCCAAGGAACGTGCCATTTGCGCCAAGGCAAACCCATGCCTTTACCGTCTTTTTCACCATGCCCGGAGGCGGCAGCAGCTGGTAACGCATGGCATAATCGTACAGCGGTCTCAGCATATCGCATCCCCCTTCAGGACTTCCGGGCTATCATAGGGCGGCACTTCAATGACGCCCTGCTTCATCACCGCATGATACAGGGACAGCCTTGTCCGCGTTTTCTTGCGAACCTCCGCGTCATGCAGATCAAAAATGTCGTACACCATCAAGCCCAAATCCATGTCTTGCTGAATCGGCTTTTCGTTCGGATCGCTCTCAGAGAAGTACGCAACGCATTCCCTTAAGCCGAGCGCAGGCTGGCAAAAGCACTTGCCACCTTTAATTCGCCGTTCAGCCTGTGCATACAGCTGCTCCACCGTACCATGATAATCCGGCCGCGGCACAATCTGCGCGGTAATGCGGTAGCGGACATCATACAGGAAAACCGTTTGCCGCTGTGTCCGCTCATCCTCTGCGCTGATTGGTTCCATATTATTGCCCAATATGGACTTCACTTCGTTGCGCCTGACGCTGATATAGCGAATCGGCTTCAGCACCTCAATTTTTGTCACCATCCAAAAAAATTCTGTCCTTTTGCTGTAAATACTTGACAGTATGCCTCGTGCTGCTGATGGCGTTGGGACTGCCTGCGAAAGCCTTTCTACTTTCGTTGTCGGCGAAGTGAAGCACGCCAAGTCACCCCAAACGGTCACTGAAATCTCCATGATTTTTCATCACCTCCATGTTCTTCTCTCTGCCAAATCAGCAGAGAGGATAGCATTATCCTTACATTTTTTCAATTCTCAGCTTACCGCCCGTTCGCGTACTAAACAAAGCGTCAAGCAGTGCTGTCAATGTAAGTATAATGTATTGCGTCTGAATCGTCAATGGCAAATCTGGTATATAAGAATTTTTTCACCACATACAGTCATCATTTTTCAACTGCATCCCCGTATCCATATGATAATCCCCCTTCCTGCGAAGCACCCAATAGCCGGATGGCTGCCTGCTCTCATTCCGCCTACCCGCAAAATACAGCTGCTCCGCATAACAGTTGAAGTCATCATTCGCATATGCAGTCACGCACAGCTTTGCAGCTTCATGCATCCACTTCGCCGTCACGCCGTTTTCCAAGGCTTCTTCCTTCAGCTTCTCAAACAGCTTGTTTTCAGGTTCATATGGCACAAGCACCTGCACGCCATCATTCTTGATGATGCGATAGTTTTTCTCTGCCCCTGCATAATCCTGCATTTGGATAGCCTCGCTCAGTTCCTTCTTCCCTTTCAGCTTCCAAAAGAGCTTCTGATAGTAGCGCTGAATGTCGCTCGGATTCATCAAGTCAATCGGTTTCTCAATATGCAATGCACTAACCAGCGTTGCCGCCTTGTTATACCAATTATCTGGATACAAATTGTCTTCATCCGGAAGGAACACAAGCACTTGCCCGCCTTCGGGATGGCGGCCGTTTCGATTGCATCTTCCCGCCGCCTGAATGATTGATTCCAGCGGGGCCAGCGCGCGGAAAACGCTGTCAAAGTCCAAATCCACCCCCGCTTCGATGCACTGCGTCGCAACCACACGGCAAGGCAAGCCGTTGCGCAGCCGCTTTTTGACTTGCTCTATCACGACGCGCCGATGCGCCGGACACAATTCCGTCGTGATGTAGAATACTGATTCCGTCTCACATACCAATTTCAGCGCATCGAACAGCTTCTTCGCGTGCTTTTTCATGTTCACAATGGTGCAGATGCTCCGCTGTGCCGCCATCTTCTGCGCAATTTCTTCCCACGAGATTCTCTCATTCGGCAAAACTCGCCATGTCACCTGAACGCGGCGAAGTTGCTGATACATATCGGCATGGTTCGGACAAATCTCCGTAGCATGCCAAGTAAGATTAGGGATTGATTGATAATCCGGCTGTGTCGCCGTAGAAAAGAGCATCGTCACATTTTTCTTCGGCAGATTGCAAAGCGCCTGAATGGTTTTGAGCGTCGCAGGAAACAATTCTGCAGACAAGCTCTGCGCTTCATCGAAAATGATTACAGAATTCGCCAACCGATGCAGTTTCCGAAGATTCGGGGCTTTTGCCGCAAACAGCCCCTCGAAAAATCGCACGGATGTGGTCACAATGACTGGCATATCCCAGCGCTGTGCAAACTTTCGCTGCTCTTCTGTCAGCTGCCGTTGGCTATGATCTTCCAGCAAAACGTCATCCCCAAGGATTTTCCGATATTCAATTGCATTCTGTTCCGTCAGCGTAATAAACGGCAGCACAATGATGATTCGCTGCTGACCGTTCTTGCGGCATTGGCGCAGCGCAAAATGCAGCAAGGCCAACGTTTTTCCTGTGCCAGTAGGCGCTGTCAGGGTGTAAATCCCCGGCGCATGATCCCCCGCCCTGCCGCACGTTTCAAACAACTCATTCCGCAGTGCATTGAGTTTTTTATCAGCCGTTGAGTTCCTTGCCAGTTCCGCCCGATGCGCATTTAAGCGCTCCAGCCAGTTTTCCGCATCACATTTCGGCGGCTCCGGGATGATTTCTCCATCCTCTTCCGCTGATGCGGTGTAATCTGCATCCACCAAGCAAGAAAGCAGCATTCGCGACCAAAGCATCCGTTCTTCTTCCCCAAGCGTCATGATCTTAGGTTCAGGACATTCCCACTGCGGAAGTTCTTCATGAAATATCTCCGCAAGCACACGGTAATTTTCTTTTCCTGTTAATGCAACCTCCTTTCCATCATTGCCTTCCAACCACTTTTGCGCTGTCATGCATTCACGCAGCGAATACTTCAGCTGATTGTAGCAGAGCAGCGTTCCATGATGTGCATTGATTGCCTCTAAAATGGGTGCGTAATTGGTACTTGCAATCTCCTTACCTGCGCATTTTTGTGTAGCAATCAGAAACCACCGCAAAAACGCAGCGCTCACCCTTGCATGGTCTACTCTGGATGCGTTTCCTTCCAAAACATCTTGGAATTTATCTGTGAGCTTGCCAGCATCATGAACCGTTCCGGCCATTTCCGCTTCTTTTTCCATGCCCAGTTGTCTTCCATACTCTTTGCTCAATTCTCCCACCGCGCAAAGATGTTCCTTCACCTCCACCTGCTTGCGTCCGGGACGCTTCGACTTCGCGTACCACTTCTTCATAGTATCTCTCCATCTTCATATTAAATTTGAACGGTTGAACTTCATATTTAGTGTACATAAGTTTCTCTATTTTGTCAATACTCTCCATGGTAAAATTTTAAGGCAACACCGCACAAATGAGGTATCGGTCACTGGCACCATATCCCCCCCGATATATTCACCAATTTCCCTACAAATCAATCCGAGTAATAGCAAAAGGCTCTGCCGTTCTTCCTTCACGGAAGTCAGCAGAGCCTTTTTTCATCCAATAAAGTTATATTCCAGCACCCGCAAGCCATTCGCGCCATCCGACACATCAGAATAGCACGAACGCCGCGACTGCTATCATTTTGCTATCAAACAGGCAATCCTGTTTTGAAAAAGTGCGTGTTTTCAAGGTTTTGCAGCCCTTCACATCCACTTTTTCATTATTCCCACTCAATACTCGCCGGCGGCTTGGTCGTCACGTCCAGCACGACGCGATTCACATGCGGCACCTCATTGACAATCCTTGCGGAAATCGTGCGCACGACGTCGTACGGGATGCGCGCCCAGTCGGCGGTCATGAAGTCGTCCGTCGTGACCGCGCGGATGGCGACGGTGTAGTCGTACGTCCGCTCGTCGCCCATGACGCCCACGGAGCGGATGCCCGTCAGGACGGTGAAATACTGGTGGATATCGGCGTCCAGACCAGCCTTGGCGATTTCCTCGCGCAGCACCGCGTCGCTTTCGCGGACAATCTCCACCTTTTCCGGGGTCAGGTCGCCGATGACACGAATCGCCAGACCGGGGCCGGGGAACGGCTGACGCCAGACGAGATCGTGCGGGAGACCAAGCGTTTCGCCCAGCGTGCGCACTTCGTCCTTGAACAGCATCCGCAGCGGCTCAATCAGCTGCGTGAAGCCGAGTTCCTTGGGCAGACCGCCGACGTTGTGGTGGCTCTTGATGACCGCCGCGCCCGTCGCCTGACCGCTCTCGATAACGTCCGGGTAAATCGTGCCCTGCGCGAAGTAGTCCAGCTTGCCAAGCTTTTCGGATTCCGCCTTGAATACTTTCAGGAAGTCACGGCCGATAATCTTGCGCTTCGTTTCGGGGTCGGAAACGCCCTTCAAATCTTCATAGAAGATTTTGCTGGCGTCGGACGCAACCAGACGCACGGGGAAAGTGTGCGTGAACACATTCACCACCTGCTCGGTTTCGCCCTTGCGCATGAAGCCGTGGTCAACGTAGACGCAGGTCAGGCGGTCGCCGATGGCCTTATAAATCAGCGCCGCCGCGACGGAGGAGTCCACGCCGCCGGAAAGTCCCAGCAGCACCGTGCCCTTGTCGCCCACGATTTCGCGGATGTTGGCAATCGCCGTCTGCGCGTAGGTTTCCATCGACCAGTCGCCCACGCAGCCGCAGATATTCAGGAAGTTTTCGATGACCGCGCGCCCCTCATCGGAGTGGGTCACTTCCGGATGGAACTGCACGCCGTAGATGCGCTTGTCGTCGTTCGCCATCGCCGCAATGGGGCAGTTCGTGCTGTGCGCAATCGGTTGGAAACCAGCCGGGCACTTCTTCACCTGATAGGTATGGCTCAGCCAGCAGGAGGAAGCATCCGACATGCCGGAGAGCAGGCTCGTCTTATCGTCCATCGTCACGGTGATTCGGCCATACTCGCGCTGTGCCGCCTTTTCCACCGTGCCGCCCAGCAAATACGCCGTCAGCTGCATTCCGTAGCAGATGCCCAGCACCGGCACGCCCAGCTGATACACGCCCTCGTCGCAGCGGGGGGCATCCTGTTCCAGCACGCTTGCCGGGCCGCCGGAGAGAATCACGCCCACGGGGTTCTGCGCGCGAATCGTCTCCAGGCTCGCGTCATAGGGCAGGACGCAGGAATACACATGGCATTCGCGCACGCGCCGCGCAATCAGCTGCGTGTACTGTCCGCCGAAATTCAGAATGACGATTTTCTGTGTTTCCGCCATTGATTGATTTCCTCCACTATTTCTTTCCCTGTTTCAAACTGAAAAGCAGCACCGAATTTTGATACGATGCTACCTTATATTGTGCCACATTTCCGCCGTGAAAGCAAGCCCCTGCACTGCTTTTTTTCCTGCCGGCTGATTAGTTTACACGTTAGCCTTACGTCGTTTCCTTTCATTGTTCCTTTCGGTGAAAATTTCGCCATATTTATCAGCTTTTTTCTTCTTTTGCCGCTTGACAAGGGCATTTTTCCGGGTTATAATACCCATATGCCTAACTGTTAAGCTAACAGAAAGAGAGGAATGCTTCATGTTTCGTCAGGATTGTTCGCACCATCTGCTTACGACCATTCTGCCTTTCTGGGAGAACCTGACCGATTGGGAGCGCGGCGGCTGGTTCGGCTATGTGAATCATGACCTGTCCGTGGAGCGCGGGGCACACAAGGGCTGCATCCTCAACAGCCGCATTCTGTGGACATTTTCGACGGCGGCGCGCGTGACGGGCGATAAATCCCTGCTGCGCTATGCGCGCCATGCGTTCGCATTCCTGCCGCATTTTGAGGATAGTGAGCGCGGCGGCGTGTACTGGTCTGTGACGGCGGGCGGGGGGCCGCGGGACGAAAACGGCGTGTGCCGGCTGGACAGAAAGGCCGTGCTGGACGGGGCGGG
>OGQP01001722.1_pt1 | contig 12550 bp, 7 predicted proteins | sample 1553251 | NCBI WGS metagenome assembly OGQP01 (sample SAMEA2580016, study PRJEB22360) | human gut metagenome | biome: human gut; feature: human-associated habitat; material: faeces | place: Denmark | collected 2008/2010 | reverse complement strand
CCCGACTCTTTCAGCGAAGGAGATCGTAGGAAACGAGAGCCAAGAGCGCATGGGCTTATTGATGAAAGAAGAAGATGTAGCCCGCGTAAAACGTATCGCGGATCGTGAACGTGCCCCGATGTATGTGGTAGGCGAGACTACTAACGACATGAAGTTTGTCTTCGAACAAGCGGACGGCGTAAAACCTATCGATATCAAGCTGGAATATATGTTCGGTAAACCGCCTAGAACGGTTATGACAGACCATACGGTCACTGAATCTTATCAACCGGTTGTTTACAAAGAATCCGAACTTCACCATTATTTGGAGAACGTACTTCAATTAGAGGCCGTAGCCTGCAAGGATTGGTTAACAAACAAAGTAGACCGTTCCGTAACCGGTAAGATCGCCCGCCAGCAATGTCAAGGTGAATTACAATTGCCGTTGAGCGACTTAGGTGCCGTAGCGTTGGATTACCGTGGGAAAGCTGGTATCGCAACTTCTATCGGTCACGCTCCTCAGGTAGCCATGGTTGATCCGGCCGCCGGTTCCGTTATGGCAATCGCCGAGTCATTGACCAATATCGTATTCGCTCCGCTGACAGATAAGTTGGAGAGCGTATCCTTAAGTGCCAACTGGATGTGGCCGTGCCGCAACGAAGGTGAGGACGCCCGTCTGTACACAGCCGTACAAGCCGCTTCCGACTTCGCTTGCAGCTTAGGTATTAATATCCCGACTGGTAAGGACTCCCTATCCATGACGCAGAAGTACGGTGACGATAAGGTGATCGCCCCGGGTACGGTGATTATCTCCGCCGGTGCCGAGGTTAGCGATATCAAAAAGATCGTCTCTCCCGTATTGGCACAAGACAAGAATACATACATTTATTATATAGACTTCTCCTTCGATACCTTGAAGTTGGGTGGTTCCGCCTTCGCCCAAGCCTTGAACAAGCTGGGTAACGAGGTTCCTACCGTGAAAGATCCGGAATACTTCCGTGACGCTTTCAACGCCGTACAAGATGCGATCGAGAAGAGACTCATCCTTGCCGGACACGATATCTCAGCGGGAGGTATGATCACCGCCCTGTTAGAGATGTGCTTCGCCAACGTAGAGGGTGGTTTGGATGTCAACTTGGATAAGATCTCCGAGAGCGATATCGTGAAGATCCTGTTTGCCGAGAATCCGGGTATCTTGGTTCAGGTAAAGGACAAGAAGGCATTCGAAAAGTTGATGGAAGAAGCTGGCGTAGGTTTCGCCATCATCGCCAAACCGACCGACGAGCGCCATGTATTGGTATCGAAAGACGGCATCCAATATCACTTCGGCATCGACTATATGCGTGACGTATGGTACGAATCTTCTTATAAACTGGATGTAAAGCAGAGCGGAAGCGTTTGTGCCGGAAACCGTTTCGAGAACTATAAGATGCAGCCCGTACAGTACAAGTTCCACAAGGACTTTACCGGAAAGCTTTCTTCTTACGGACTCTCAGCCGAACGCCGCGCTCCGAACGGCATCAAGGCTGCGGTAATCCGTGAGAAGGGTACGCAATGCGAGCGTGAGACAGCTTACGCCTTGTATCTGGCTGGTTTCGACGTGAAGGATGTCCATATGACGGACTTGGCTAGCGGACGTGAGACTTTGGAGGATGTAAACTTCATCGTATTCTGCGGTGGTTTCTCCAACTCCGACGTATTAGGTTCCGCCAAGGGCTGGGCCGGCGGTTTCTTGTATAACGAGAAAGCCAAGAAAGCGATCGACAACTATTACGCACGTAAAGATACGTTGAGCATGGGTATCTGTAACGGTTGCCAGTTGATGGCCGAGTTAGGCTTGGTTTATCCGGAGCACGAGAAAAAGCATAAGATGGTTCACAATGATTCCCATAAGTTCGAGTCTAACTTCGTTAGCTTGGAGATCCCGAAAAACAACTCCGTAATGTTCGGCTCCTTGAGCGGCACGAAGTTGGGTGTATGGGTAGCTCATGGTGAAGGTAAGTTCGAGTTCCCCTACGAGGAGAAGGAGTACAACATCATCGCTAAATACAACTACGATGGCTATCCCGCCAACCCGAACGGTTCTCCTTGGTCCGTTGCCGGTGTTTGCTCAAAGGACGGCCGCCATTTAGCCATGATGCCTCACCCCGAACGTGCGATCTTCCCTTGGCAGTGCGGTTATTACCCCGCCGACCGTAAGGAGAACGACGAGGTCACTCCATGGATCGAGGCGTTCGTGAACGCTCGCAAGTGGATCGAGAATAATAAGTAAAAATAACAGGGGTTGTTTTTAGCGTTCTTTGAACCTTAAAAACAACCCTTGTTTCTATATCTCCTTAAAGTTTCTTGGTAACCGCCTTTTCCTCGGCTTTTACGGCAGAGGGATTGACGGAAATAAACTGCAAGCCAAAGCCTGCGTCCGAAAGCGCTTTTTCCATAGCGTCGTGCTGGGCTTTCGCCACGGATACCTTATCCTCGGCGTCAACCCCCGAAATAATACAGTTTGCTGCAGGCTCGCTGTCGGCGCGGTCAAAATATACCCTTGCCTCAACCGCGGCAATTTTCTCCGATAGATTTTTAATAAATATACGGATCTTGCCGTTGGGGTGTCTGAGTCTGAACCAAAGCTTTTGGTAGGGCAGATCGAGTACCGCCCCGTTTTCGGTGCTGCGTGCATATTTTAACGGGTCAAAGCCCTTTACGCGGTTAAGACCCGCGGCGGTGCTTTCGGCGTTGTAAACAACGGCGCTGTTGTCTGATTTCATTTGATTTTTTCTCCTTTCAGAATTAAAGACGGGAATAAGTAAGCTTTTTCTTCAGCTTATCCCGCTTTTTTCATTTTAATGTCGTATACCTTTTTGTAATTTCCTATGCGTTCGGCTAAAGCCGTGTTGCGGTTTCCGGTTTCGTTACGGTGAATAGCCATGCAAAGCATACCGGGCTGTCCCACAAGGATAACGCGGTGCTTTGCTCGGGTAATTCCCGTATAAACGAGGTTTCTGTTCAGCATATTGTAGTGGCTTTTTATAATCGGCATTATAACAATGTCGTACTCCGAACCCATTGCCTTATGAACGGTTGTGGCATAGGCTAATTCGATATTTTTCATATCCTCAAGCGTGTATTCGGCTTTGCGGTCGGCGGAAAACTCAATCGTAATAACAGCTTTGTTGTCCTTATCCGTGCCTATATCGCGTATAAAGCCTATATCTCCGTTGGAAGCCTTGCTGTTGTTCTTGTTTTGCATAACCTTATCTCCTACGCGGAAATAATCAGCACCTATTCTAAGGTCGGGCAAGCCGCCTTTATACGGATTAACAATCTCGCGAATGGCAAGATTCAATTCGTTTGCCGCGGCTGCGCCCTTTTTACGGTATGGAGAAAGTATCTGGACATTCTCTATACCGTATTTTTCCGTAAGGTCGCAAAAGGCTCTTTTAATAATATCCGCCGCCTGATCCTGCGTTTGGCATTTGTAAAAGCAAAAGTCGTCTCCGTAGGATAATTTGGTTTGGTCGTTATTTATAGCCCTTGCGTTAAGCGCTATTCTGCTGCCGTCCTTTTGGCGGAATATTTTATCCAGCACGGTAACGGGAATAAGCCCGCTGTTTATAAGCTGACGGAACACATCGCCCGCACCCACGCTTTGCAGCTGATCGGGGTCGCCTACAAGAACAATCTTTGTATTATTACCGATTCTCATAAAAAACTGCCGCGCAAGCCACATATCTATCATGGAGCTTTCGTCCACAATAATAAGTCCGGCGCCGATAGGCTCAAATTCCTTATCCTTTTTAAAATATCCGTCCTCGTTTTGAAGTCCCAGCATACTGTGAAGCGTTGAGGCGTCGGTTTCGCCGGTGCTTTCCGCCATTCGTCTGCTCGCTCTGCCCGTAGGCGCGGCAAGCTTGATTTTTTCCTTTGGGTAAAGCGCCTTATATACCTCAATAATGGCTTTCAAAACGGTAGTCTTACCTGTACCCGGAGAACCCGTGATAATTGAAAGATTACTGCTGAACGCCATATATACCGCCTCGCTCTGTTTATCCGAGAGCGCTATGCCGAGGTTTTTCCGCACATGCTCAAGAATAGCCGAAATATCTATTTTTTTAGGAGGCATAGCTAAAAGCCTTCCTATTCTTTCGGCTGTTTCGTTTTCCAAAACAAAGCTTTTGGTGCTGTATATCCGCCCCTCGTTTGATACTATATCGCCCTTTAAAATCATATTGTCAATAACCGAATCAATTTCGGCAGTCTTGACAAGCAGATCTGTTGAGGGCAGCGCCTCATTCAGCATTTCGGCGGTTGTCTGCACTAAGGTTCTTTCGTCGATAAAAAGGTGACCGTTATCCTGCTTTTGCGTTTCCAGTGCGGTAATAACCGCGCCGCGTATGCGCATAGGGGAGTTAAGCGGCGTATCACCCTTTTTAACTATTGCGTCAACACGCTTAAAGCCGAAGCCCGGAATATTACAAAGCTCATAGGGGTTATCTGTCAGAATATCTATGCTTTTCGCTCCGAAATAATCGTAGATATGCGTTGCCGCCGTAACGCTTATGTTAAAAGGGGACAGCAGCATCATAAGACTTCTTACCGAATAGCTCTCGTTAAAGGTTCTTTTTATATCCTCCAGCTTCTGCTCGGATATTCCCTTTATTTCAAGCAGCCTTTCGGGGCTGTTTTCAATAATGTTAAGAGTATCCGCGCCGAAACGCTTTATAATATCGTCGGCGGTTTTTTCGCCTATACCTTTTACAAGGCAGGAGGATAGGTAGCCCTTCAAGCCCTCGTCCGTGTACGGTACTATTTCTTCACAGTCTTCAACGCTTAACTGCGTGCCGTATTTGCCTGTCTGCCATTCGCCCTCTAAAATCATGGAGATTTTATCTGTTTGCGGCAAATTATACCCTTTAGCGATAAAGCGGATAAAATCGTCCCTGCCGTTTGCGGCTTTTCGCGCTTTGTCGGGTACGGTTTTATCCCGCGTTCTTACGCGTATTACCGAGTGCTTGTCTGCGGGGTTATAAAAAAGGGTGCTTTCATATACGCAGGAGTAGCTCACGCTTTATAACCTCCCGCTCACGTTTTCTTTTCATAACAAAACTCCTTTATAAAAAAATCAAGCCGCAGTATTCTGCGACCTTTTAACATAAAACCTGCGAGTTTCAGATAGGGTTACAAACTTATCATAGATATTCGGGTACTGCTCTTTCAGTCTGAACAGGTTATCCTTGTCTATGGTAGGCTTGAAGGTTGAATTGTATTCCACGGTGTAGTCGGTGTCCCCTACGGTACAGCCCGCGTTACGGTTTTTTCCCATAACATCGAGAATACAGCCCCTTATCCTTTTAAGCTCGCTGTCGATTCTGTTTTCCTCTGATTTTACTTTTTTCTTTTCCTCCTGCAATTCAAGGTATCTCTGCACATCTGCCGAGATTTTAATACCGAGTAACGATTCGGGTATTGCCGCGTGGGACATTCCGGGATGTTTTTTTATGCTTTCAAGCACCAAATCCCCGTCCTCACTGTAGGGCGGCGGTACTTTTTTCAGCACATTGTTCACCCAGAAATCTTCCTCAAACGCGATTATCAGTTCCTCGTAGTTTAAATCCCGTTCGATACTGCGAATAATAACCTCATTTTCGGTATTCCCGTAAAGGCAGCAGAAATATACCTTGTCGATATTGGTAACAGCCATATAATGCCGCCCCTGTATTTCATAATTCACCGGCACGCTTTCCTTGCCGTCAAGCCACCAGTTATCCTTTGCGTTGTAATTGGTGGTTTTAATTTCAAGAATAGCGGTTTTGTTTTCCGGCAGAGTTACGAAATAATCCACATCGGCTAACATATACGGGTGATTCGGGTGGTAAAACATTTTCTTTACCTGATAAACAGGGAAGCCGGTCTTTTTACTGAATATTTCAGCGACCAAATCCTCAAGCAAATGCCCTATTTTCTTTTGCACCCAGTTATCCTCGTTGTCGCCGGCTGTTACTATATTCAGCTTTTCGTAATAAAGGTCTCTTGCCGTTGAGTAGGGTGATACCCCTATTACAGCCGCCGCGTCGCTGCCGCCGATTCCTTTTCGCCGCCAGTCGAGCCATTCATCCCTTGTAAGGTTACTTGTATCTGCAAGAACTGACGGGGTGTAATTTCCGTTCGGCATATTTTAAGCCCCTTTACATCGGCAGCGCAAAACAGGTGCACGCCGGTAATATATTATTTTTCGGTGCTTTGCACGCTTTCGTGCCTCCTTTCTTTTCATTTGCTCTCTGATCCTTGCAGGGCGTGTGTGCCTGCGGTCAGAACGCATACGGTTTCTTTTGCTCATTGGTTTTCCGCCTTTCAATTTATTCCAATCACCTTGCGGTGTTTTGGGTAAAATAAAAAAGCGGGAATGACCGCCGTATATATAATACAGTCAAATGCCATTCCCGCATAGGAAAAAATCCTTTTTTACTTAAAAAAAGACAGCAATAAATCGCATAAAGCGATAATACCACTGTCATTTAATACAAACTCAACATAGGTGTGCGATGTGATACTAAAATATATCCCTTGCCCGTAAGGACTTGCACAAAAAATCAATTACAAAAGTATATTACCACAATATATTGTGGTTGTCAAGGCTTGAATTACCTTATATATAATCCGATTTTAAAAAAATTTATTTTTAATTGAAGAAAAAACAGAATATTTCCCGTTTTTATAATTGTACGGGTTAAAAACCGGTTATGTACCTTGAAAACTTAACAGTCTAACTCCGATACATTCCTTGTCGAACAGCGGCTATCCATCTGTTAAAGCGAGCAGAGCCAAGAGCACTTAAATTCGGGTGGCAACCGAATTACGCGATTACTCGGCAAGGGTATAATGATACTTCCGTAACTCGCGGTCCGGCTATAATGAAAGCGGGAAGGTGAAATTCCTATGGATCTGTTTGCCGCAGACATCGGAGCGACAATAAAACTTGTATACAAAACTTTTAAATGGCAATAATTAGAATGAAAGGAGAAAATATGCGTAACACAAATAATGATGATTTAAGGCAGATGCCGTTAAAGGATATAAGCACTGTTAAAATTGATACTACAAAGCCGTGCGATGAGAGAATAAGGAGTTATGTTGAGCAGATAGGAAATCCTTATCGCTATATTGACAAGGGAGTAATTGTGGAAATTGAGTATGCAGATACAAATATAAGTCTGCACGACCGACTTCTTTCATATGCGACCAATATTGATAAAGGCACAGGAAATTGGTGGTAATACCGGATAAGCTATTGACAATTTATCAAATCTGAGGCATACTATATACAAGGTCAATGACGGCGGCATACACGGCTGTCGGAACAAATACCGGAAACAAATTTCCTGATTTTATTTCGGAGGTTTGTTTTCTTATTATGAACACAAAATATACAGCGGCAAACGCTGATAAAAATGAATATTTTGCTGTTGCTTATTATCGGCTTTCAAAGGATGACAAGGCAAAATCTGAAAGTGACAGCATTGCAAATCAACGAAAGCTTATTTCTTCCTATGTGGATTCACATTCAAATATCAAGCTGGTTGAGGAGCATTATGACGACGGATATACCGGAACGAACTTTGATCGTCCCGGTTTTCGTGCTGTTATGGCGGCAATTAAGGAAAGAAATGTTAATTGCGTTATAGTTAAGGATCTTTCGAGACTCGGAAGAGAATATATCGAAATGGGAAGATATATCGAGACGGTTTTCCCGTCCTTAGGCGTGCGGTTTATAGCGATAAACGACGATGTAGACAGTAGCCAAAGCAACGATTCCGACGATATAATAATTCCCATAAAAAACATAATGAACGAAAGCTATTGCCGCGAGCTTTCAAAAAAACTTCGTAAACAGTTTCAGATTCAGCGCGCAAACGGGGAATTTTTGGGCGCTTTCGCAAGCTACGGCTATTTAAAGTCGCCCGATAATAAGCATAAAATTATTATCGACGAATATGCTGCCGAAATTGTGCGCGGAATATTTTTATTGAAAATAAGAGGATACAGCGGACAGGGTATAGCCGATTTTTTGAATAAAGAGCGAATACTGCCGCCCGCCGAATATAAAAAGAGCATCGGACTTAATTACAAAAGCGGGTTTAAAGGTCTTTCAAAAGCAAAATGGAGTGCGGTTACGGTAGGGAGAATCTTGCAAAATCCGATTTATATAGGCACGCTTATTCAGGGCAAGCGCGGAACTCCGAATTATAAAATTAAAAAAATGCGCGTTCGGGATGAGGATGATTGGTCGGTGGTTAAAAATAATCATCCGCCGATTATCGACGAAACGATATTCTCGGTGGTAGGGCGTATGCTTGCAAGAGACACAAGGAAATCTCCCAATGATGAAACGGTCAGCCCGTTATCGGGTGTGCTTTTTTGCGGAGACTGCGAAAGAACAATGGCACAGCGCTCAGTGACGCGCGGCAATAAGAAATTTTACTATTATATATGTTCCACGTACAAGTACCGAAAAAGCTGTTCTTCACATAATTTTGAGCAAAAAAAGTTGGAAAAAATAATTTTAAACGCTATTACAAATCAAATAAATTTAGTTATTGAAATAAACGAAATGCTTAAAGAAATAGGGGAGAGCAGTCTCGCCAAAATAAAGATAAAGCGTTTTGATATGATGATAGCTCAGAAAAATTCGGAATCGGACAGATATAACGGTATGCGTGCCAAATTATACGAGGCATTGAATGACGGACTTATAGACCGCGACGAGTACGAAGCAATGCGCGCAAAATATTCAAAGCTGATTTATGATACCGAGCAGTCTGTTGAAAATCTTAAAAGGGAGCGTTCGGAATTTATTTCGGATACGGCGGATAACAATACATGGATAAATGAATTTATCAGGTTTAACGGTGCTAAGGAGCTTACAAGAGAGCTTGTTGTAACATTTATTGACCGAATTTATATTTACGAAAATAAGCGGATTAAAATTGACTTCAATTACCGCAACGAGCTGTCAAATATGCAGGAATTATTAGAACAAAAAGCAAAGGAGGCAATAAAGGATGGCGCGTAAATCAAAATATGTATCCGTATTAAATGAAACGGATAAAAGCGCTGCGGTGTATCGCTGCGGAATTTATTGCCGCCTTTCCGACGAAGACGGGGACAACACAGAGTATAACTCTATCGGTAATCAGGAAAAGATAGCAATGCACTTTTTAAAGGCGCACCCCGATATTGAGGCGGTGGATATATATTCCGATAACGGCTTTACCGGAACGAACTTCAGCCGACCCGGATTCAGGCGTATGCTTTCCGACATTCGTGACGGCGTTATCAACTGCGTAATTGTCAAGGACATTTCACGGTTAGGCAGACATTTTGTTTTAACAAGCGAGCTTGCGGAAAAAATACTGCCTGAAATGAATGTGCGCCTTATAAGCATTAACGACGGTTACGACAGCATAAAAAAGGACGCTGATTTATCAAGTCTTACTTTGCCTTTAAAAATGGTAATGAACGATTATTATGTTAAGGATATTTCCAAAAAAATCAAGGCAAGCATAGGGACTAAAATGAAAAACGGTGATTTTTTGCCTGCAAGCGGGAGTATTCCTTACGGGTATTTGCGCAATTCCGAAAAAAACACCTTTGATATTGATACGGAAACCGCGCCGACGGTTAAAAGAATTTTTGAAATGCGGGCGGTAGGCATAAGTATAAATGCAATTTGCAAGGAATTAAATAAGGACGGTATTTTCTCCCCGGGAAAATTGAGATATGAGCGCAAAATGACGGATAATCCTAAATTCGCAAACGCTTTATGGTCGCGAAAGACCGTAAGAAAAATTTTAAGCGATCCAGTATATTTGGGAAACAGAATACACGGAAAAATCGGGCGCGAAAGGGTTGGTCTTGATAAAAGCCCTCGCCCTGACAGTGAATGGATAACCGTTAAAAACGCACATCCGGCTATTATATCAAACGAGCTTTTTGAAAAGGTTCGGAATATAATTTCGGAGGAAAAGGAGTCCCGAAATATGCACGATGCGGCGACCGAAATCGGGTGGGACAGCAGAGATATTTTCAGAAATAAAATTTTTTGCGCCGATTGCGGCTCGGTAATGAGCGGAATGAAGGGCTGCGCAAGAAAGGGCGGAAAGGCTAAAAGCTGGATATATTATGACTGTAATTCTTACAGAGAGTCGCAGCGGCTTTTGTGTTCATGCCATTATATAAATCAAAATACCGTAATGAGCGTATTGAAAAATGCTCTTGATAAGCAGCTGCAAATAGCCGTAAATGCCAAAAGGCTGATTTCCGATATTACTGCCCACCGTATAACCTTGCCGTTTTATACGGACGCCGAAAAAAAGCAAAAGGAGCTTGCCGCTCAAAGAAAGAATTTGGAGCTGAAAACAGAGCAACTGCTGTTAGACCTCACAGCCGGGCTTATTGACCGCGAGGAATATATGCTTATGAAGAAAAGGTATTCGAATATGCGGGCTGAATTATCAGCGGAAGAAAAAAACGCCGCAGAGAGAATTAAAGAGTTTAAAAACACTGTTGAAAAAGCCGAGAGCCGGTTAAAGGCTTTAAGAAACTATAACGGACTGTCGGAATTAGACCGCGAAACGCTTGATTTGTTGGTAAATAAAATTTATGTTTCGGGGGACGGAAATATAAAGATAGTATTAAACTTTGAAGATCCGTGCCGTCAGCTTAAAAAATATATTGAAAAAGCGGGGTGATAGAAAATGCGGCTTGACGAAAGGCAGAATATCTATTATCTACGTCTTTCCAGAGAAGACGGGGATATTGACAGCGGAAGCGAGACGGAAAGCAACAGTATAAGCTCGCAAAGGGTGTGTATTCGGCGTTATATTGAGGAAAACGGTATGAATTGCGAGGATTTTACCGAGGTATCCGACGACGGTTATTCGGGAACAAATATGCACAGACCCGGTATTCAAAAAATACTTAAAATGGCAGAATCGGGGAATGTCAAAACAATAATTGTCCGCGATCTTTCCCGCTTTGCAAGAAATTATCTTGAGGCGGGGCATTATCTTGAATTTATATTTCCTATGTACGGCGTGCGGTTTATTTCCGTAAACGATGGGTATGACAGCCTTTTGACAGGCGAGACCACGGGCGGTTTGGGTCTTGCAATTCATAACCTTATAAATCAAATGTACAGTATGGATATTTCGCGGAAAATAAAAAGCGCGGTTGATATGAAAAAACTTAACGGGGAATATGTATACGGCACGGCGCCCTACGGCTATAAAAAGGGCGAGAAAAAGAATACTATTGTGCCCGATAAAGAGGCAGCCCCCGTTGTGAAAAATATTTTTGAGTGGGCGGCTTCGGGTATGACTGTTACGAGCATAGCCCGAAAATTAAACGCTATGAATGTTGTAACGCCCTCGGTATACCTTGCGAATGTGCGGGGAAAATATAAAACCCGCTCCTTTTGGACCTTTGATTCCGTTCGCAATATTTTAGAAAACAGAATATATACGGGTGACACCGTTCCCTTTAAATCGCATGTTATAAAGGTCGGCAGCAACCGTGTGAAACAAATTCCGACAGAGCTGCAAACGGTAATTCCGAACACGCACGAGCCTATTATAACAAGGGATTTATTTTACTTGGCGCAAACGGTAAAAAGGTCGGTTCATAAAAATAAATCTGAGCCGCGGAAAAATTTATTTACCTCTCTTTTGGTGTGCGGCTGCTGCGGAAACCGCCTTTCAAAGGGCAAAGCACAAAATAAATACTGGCGGTGCGCAAATTCAAGATACACAACCGAAACGGATTGTAAAAATGTTAAAATTGAGGAATCCGCTTTAAAAAATATTATTTTGAGAGCCGTAACCACGCAATGCAAAATGCTTGACATAAGACTGACAAAAATTAAAAAAGAGAGCAGCTCTGTCGGGTCGGATGAATACTTTTTAAAAAAGGAAATATCCTCATACCGCAGTAAAATAGAGCAAGCAAAGGATGCGAAAATCCGTTTATACGAAGATTATGCGGACGGCATTTTGAATGTCGAGGATTATAAAAGCAAAAAAAACGAGCTTTTAAGGAGCACTGACGATTTACAGCTTAAACTGAAAACAGCCGAATGCAGGCTCGCCGAAATAGGGGAAAGGTTAAAACAAAACGCTGTTCGGATATCCGAGAGTGAGGCATTCTCAAAGTATTCCGAAATCACCGATTTAACGCCCGAACTTGCAAAAGAGCTGATTGACGGCATTATTGTCTTTCCGAACGGCACGGTGAGAATTAAATGGAATTTTGCGGATGAAACGGCAAATATTATTGAGATGCAGCCTGTTTCCGAAAATAAAGCCGTATAGTCTTGTATTTATCTTGACAAATTTGAAATTTTATGAAAATATGCAATCAAATGCAGATTTTCATAAACAAGCAAGTGCCTTATTCCAATTATGAACTGAAAAGTCTGATGATTTAAAATATGACAAAGAAAAGCACTCTGCGGGGTGCTTTTCTCAGCCTGTCGAAAAAGTCCAGTTAACACTGGGCTTTTTTACGTAAATATGGTATA
>OGQP01001708.1_pt1 | contig 12649 bp, 8 predicted proteins | sample 1553251 | NCBI WGS metagenome assembly OGQP01 (sample SAMEA2580016, study PRJEB22360) | human gut metagenome | biome: human gut; feature: human-associated habitat; material: faeces | place: Denmark | collected 2008/2010 | reverse complement strand
TGACCTTCGCTCACAAAAAACACCTCGCGGGATATTACCAGTGAACAGTAACAAATATATCACGTTCTATAAAATTCCATCTTGATTAAATTGCAAAAAAATTGTAGACTATATATGCACACACATTATTAGTTTTTGTTAATTAAGACTGATTTGAGGTTTCCTCATAACGTCTCAATTATACACACACATTTTCTAAAAAGAGCAGCTGCATCATCCGATGCGCTGCTCTTTTAGTTCCACTGTTTATTTTGTAACTGTTCTCTGCCGTCGACGGCATTCTTTAATGATTTTAACTCTTACTTTTTCTTCTTCAGGAAATAAATAAGTAAAATTATGATAACAATAATCCCGATACCACTAATCCAGATTACAGGATTCTTCATTCCTGAATCTGCTTTTACATTCTTTCCTGATGTTTTCTGACTCTGCTTATCATCGGATTCCTTGTCTTCTGTCGAAGCAGGCGTCTCTGTTTCTTCCGGTGTTGGCATTGCTTCTTCTGTAGGTGTTGCCTCCGGTGTCGGTGTCACTTTTTCTGTAGGTGTTACCTCTGGTGTTGGTGTGGCTTTCGGAGTTGGAGTTGCTTCCGGTGTTGGTGTAACAGCAGCCACCGGAACATTTCCTGATGTGCCTGTAGCCTCCGGTGCATCTGCGGATACATTTTCATTTACGTAATCTGTATCACGATCAAGATTCAGCCATCCCTGTGTCACACCATCTGTGTCTGTTTTCCCCCAGTTTGTTCCGTCTTCTCCCTGAACATACTGAAAAATATGTACAGTTGTCCCATCTGCGATTCCCTCTGTTCCTGAAACCTGATCAAATTTCTCTCCAGGTCCGTTATAAACCGATACGTTTCCATCGTTTCCATGAACCTTTACTTCGAAATCCACATCTTTGCCTCCGAAAGTACGATATTCCTCATTGGCAGCTTCTTCTCTGGAAGCCGGATCCAGATCATCCATAGGAACATATCCGTTCATTCCATGGTACTGTGCATATGCCCATTTTTTATTGTCTGCTCCATTCTTCTCACCCAGAACGTGAATGGCAGTTCCATTTGGAATCTTGCTGTCATTCAGTTTAACACTCTGAGTGTCTGCTTCATCATAAATATCTACCCCGCCCTGTGTACTCTGTACGATCATATAATAATCTGTTACATAATCCGGATTCTGACCCTTTCCATCATCCGCATAAACAGAAACCACTGTCAGAATAAAGCACAGTACCATTGCTATTACTGTTCCAAACCTTCTCTTCATAATCTCTTTCCTTCATTTCCTATTTTCTTTTTACAGCAGATGAACTTTTATATTTGCTGTATGTATTTCCATATGGCTCTTTAACATATGCTTTTACCGCATAATAGTATGATACACCTTTTTGTGCTTTTTTGTCCAGATAAGAAGAACTATTTCCATTGGAAATTTTCTTTATCAATTGATAGGAACCACCTTTTTTCTTTCTGTAAATATAATAGCCGTCACATTTTTTCTGAGGCTTCCACCGGATACGGATTCCATTTTTCTCAGATTTCACAGAAGTAACCTTCTGCACTGCAGGTGCTGCTTTAATCACATCGCCGGTTTTATATTTACCTGAATATCTTTTTCCGGATGCTTCATAATATGCTTTTACTGTATAACGGTATGATGCATTAGCCGTAACCTTACTATCTTTATATTTTAATTCCGACGTCCCGACATCTGCAATTTTGGACCACTTCCCACCTGCTGCAGGTTTTCTGTACACATAATATCCTGTAGCTCCGGAAACTTTTTTCCATGAAATAAGGTTGTATCCGGAATTATATGCCTTCACCTGAAATACCGGTGTATCCGGCACCCATGACTGATTCAGGGTCCTTGTATGTGCCTTGATCCTTGCCGTCCAGTTTTTCGTCTTTCCATCTGTCCACCTGGCCGTTTCCGATGCACTCTTATAGAATGTCTGCCCTGTTTCTATCCCCGCCGTACAGGTAAACCAGTTTCCATAACTGGACTTTGCTTCCACTCCAAAGCTGATTTTGTCAATCCCACTGTTTGTGATCACAACAGAATATCTGCTTCCCTGTTTCAAAACCACCTCTGGTACACTGATAGTCTGTACACCTGCGATTGGCTGTTCAAACTCATATGGAGCAGCATATGCAGCGGTCCCGCTTTCCGGGTCATATGGATCTGTCAGATCGGTGTATATCTGAATTTTGTAACAGGCATTGTCACTGTTTGTAACAAGATTAACCTCCCCTAGGACTTCTGCTTTTCCCTTTCCTGCAGTTGTCTCATAAACTGCTGCTACTGACTGTCCCGCCTGTATCGGAATCACTGAAAGTGCTGAAGAACCATCATAAAAATAATTATTCCTGTACTTTTGATCCGAAGCAGCCACTGCCTCTGCACTTACAAGTTTACTGATATTGGGATCCTGATAAGAAAGATAGTAATATCCTCCGTCTCCTTTCTTCTCCCCCCAACTGTTTTTGATGATCCACGCACCATCAGATGTTACATTGGAAACAGGAAGGAAATTATCCTTTGAATACGTATCATCCCATCCGACCACTGTCACAATATGATTAATTACAGTCGAATTTGATTTTCCAACAGGATAACAATATGCAGCTGTGTCCGGATTTACATAACTTTCCTTCATATAAAGCATAATGGATACTGCATGGTCATTCAGCAGCATTTCTTTCATACGTTCCTCACTGTATTTGGAAACAGATGCATTTTTCAGATATGCTGCAGAATTATAAGCCTTACTTTCCGGGATCTGTACAGTCAGATCATTCTGATGCGAAGAATCCGTAGGAAATGGTACATCGGCCTCTGTGGTCATTCCCGACCATGTACTGAGATAAATCGCCGCCAGGTGATCATTACCTCCTATCACATGATAATTTCCCAGTACATAATTCTTATCATCAGGGGTATTTCCAAGAGGATCATTCTGTCTGTTGGAGAAAAAATATGATAAATGTTCTTCTGACAGATCGTAGGTTCCTTTGTTCTGTGCCAGAAGCGAAGTCTCCATGATTGCTGCCATACCAAAAGCCCAGCAGGTTCCAAATGGATTCTGATTCTTTACGGGCGTAACTAATCCTTCCTTTCTGGCATCATAGGAAGATGGAAATGCAGCCTCCCTGTTTCCATATGCAGCATAAACTGATGTCAGATCACTCTCCACTTCAATTCCCGGATCCAAAGGTTTTAAATTTTTAAAGGGTTCCAGTTCTTCCTTTCTTTCCTCTTCTGTCAACGGACGACCCTTAATATACCTGATTCCGTCTGTACCCTCTTCTGAGTTTTCTCCATCCTGAAACTCCTGTTTTGCATCATCGCTTCCGAACAATTCTGCATCCGATCCCGTATCTGTTCCAAATTCATCTGCCTGTGAACTTTGAAATTCTTTCAGATCTGATGTATTTTCTTCTGTCTCCCTGTTGCCTCCGGATCCAAACATTTCCTGACCCGCAGCGGGTACCGATGTACAAACCATTGAATAAGCCAGAAAAACTGACAATGCGCGTATCGCTGTATTTCTTTTTTTCATGTAGTAGTTAACTCCCTTACATAAATATAATATCATTATATCAGTATCTTTTTTGTTTTTCAACCATGATCAATGACAAAAACCGTCGGAAAACAGTGAATTTTCCCTGTTTTCCGACGGCTCTATGTAGAAATGCAGAGCTCTGCCGACAAGAAAATGTCGCCAGGAAAAGACGTCAAATGCCTGTGATGCATTTTCTTCTGTGCATGTGAAAAGTGTGGAAAATGTGTGTGAAATGCTTTATATACTAACTCAGAACAGACTTGAAAATCTTACAGACTCTTCTCTTTTGCTATCCTTATTCTAGCAGAACAAGCATTGTATTACAATGAAAATCGTTCTTTCTTATTTGTGCTAATCTGACACATTGTTACTGTTCACTCCGTTCTAAGCAGCGACGCATTCTCCTCTTATTTGCTGATACTTTCCTTTGCTCTTTTCATCATATCAGCCAGTTCCTGGTATTTTCCTGTGACATATCCATAGTTTTTTCGCTTATGCGGAAGCATACAGTTTGTGCAGTCTTTAATTCCCTTTTCCGTATACCGGAAATTCCCACCGCATTTCTCACCCAGGGCATATAGCGGGCAATAACAGAACAGACAGTTAAAATCATCCGGATCTGCATTCTTATGACACGGAAAAAATTCACATTTCTTATGGCTGAAATAAGAATATTCTTTCCCTTCCCAATAAGGTTTCTCCATTGCTACCTCTCCTCTCCTGTTGCAAGTTTTTATCTTTCCAGAATAATTCCGTTTTCTCAGTCTCCATCAATCCCACCCATCAGAGGACGAAATAAAAAAAATACTCTAATAAATTATCAATTTCTCTTCACATAACAAAGCATTGAAAATTCATTACAGTATTTTTCACAGATCATACATTTAAAATTAATAAGAGGGAGCGATGCTACCCCGGGGTAGAAAAAAATCCGTTCATGAGTGCGCGGAGGGAACGAATAAATCCGAAGTAGTATCGCCTGCCATTTAATCATGTATAATTCATAAAGAACAGGCGCATTCCATAAAAAATGTCTGCCTTCAGATAAAAGCAGACAACACTCCGAAGCTGCGGATTCAACGGAGTTGGTTGTTACACTTTACACGGAAGTTTAACCTCGCCATACCAAGCAGGTTTCCTGGCTCCAGGCTCATCGCTCCTCTCTCCTTCTCATGCTATGGCACAATGGACATTCTGAGATTTGCTCCTCTGTTACAGTGACCGGATCGCTCAGGTTTCTCACCTGATTCCCTCTTTCTGTACTGTTCTTTCTCACAGTATCAGCACTTAATATGTTCTGTATGGAATTATACTGTCATTATAATAACACCCTGCAGCAAGCTTGTCAACTATTTATCAATATATTTTTCAATATTCCACACCTTCCGGCAGCGGATCCCATTCATTCAGACCAAGACTCTGTCTGAATTTTGCTTCTTCCAGACTCAGCTTTGGAACATCCTCATTCAAAAACGCTCTCAGCTCATCAATCCCCTCTCCGGTCACATTGTTTACCAGAAAAATTCTTTCACATCCTGCATTCAGCATCCACTGACGCACCATTGGAACATTCGCATAAGGAGAATCTATTTTCGTAATGATTCCTATCAGTGGTCTCAGAATAAATGCATTACTGCCATAACCAAACAAACTGAAAGGTTCATCTGCTGACTGTACCATTGCCACCACATCTGCTTCAAAAGAAAAACAGGCCAGCCCTACGCTGAAATGCTTGGACTCTGCATACTCTCCCGGCGAATCAATGGTATCATCATCCGTATTCGTATACTGCGTTTTTACATAATGAAGTTTTTCGCCTTTTAATGCCTGCGTTAATGAAGTCTTACCTGCTTCACTTCTGCCCATCAGAAATATTTTCTTCATATTTAATGTCTGTCCCTTTCACTTCTCTCAGCTATTCCGGCAGTTACATAAGCACCATCGGTACAGAATAACTGACTTTTCGTATGTTTTAACTTTTGTGAACTGCACAAGTCTTAAAGCCAAGCACCTCTCTAAAAAATTTCACCACTTCTTCCACTGCGGTCTGAACTTCCGTCAGACCTCCCGTAAGGATCAATGATCCGCTGAAGCGATCCATGAAACCAATCTCCACATTTGCACTTTTCACTGCAATATCAGCAGCTACAACCACTGCTTCCCATGGGGTAAAACGAATCATTCCAATTGCTTCTCCTGTGTGGTCTTCTCCCTCATGGACTCCAATATGCAGACCAAGATTCTGATAAATACAGCTCTGTGAAGGATTGATCACATGCGCCAGGCACACTTCCTTTCCCGGAACCCTTACCCTGGTCATACGCAGCTTTTTTCCCTTTAATTTCTCATAATCCTGGTTATAAAGCTTTTCCAGTAATTCTCTGGTTGTCATCCCTGCCATCCCAACACTTCCTATCTTTTGGTAATCTTGCAGACTACATACCCCAAAGTGTCTCTGAAATAATCCACAACCTCAGTCATCGCTGACATTACATCGGAAATCTCTCCCGTAATGATCAGTGTGCCTGTAAATCGATCTGCAAATCCCAGATAAACATTTCCGCTTTTTACCGCAATATCAGATGCGATCACTGCAGATTCAGGCGGTGTCATATTCATAATTCCGATTGCAGATGAACGGTAATCCACCTGCGGATTCAGTCCAAGCTTCTGGTATATGACCGGAGCCGGCCCTCCCATTACATGTGCAAAAGTAATCTCCTTGCCAGCAACTGTTTCCTGTACAATTCTTATGTGTTCTACATGGTCATTTGCCATTTATCATTCCTCGCTTTCACTATTCAACTATAATCCGGATAATTCATGAGAATATTCTTTCCCGCTGATGTCTCCAAAAACAGATTTAAAATTTTATATGTATCTCTTCAGTTACATAAACTGTACTATCCATCCAATTTTATGTCAAGGTAAAATCCACCTGAAAATCGGTAAAATATTATACATGGTTACGGTTCACTCCGTTCACAGCAACACGCTTCGCGATGCACAGAATTTATGCTAATCGCATAAATTCGCGCGGTATGTCTCGGGTTTTCTGTGACCTTCGCTCACAAAAAACACCTCGCGGGATATTACCAGTGAACAGTAACCCTGATGTCTCTTTATAAAACCACGTACTGCTGTTTTTCCTGCTTTCTCAGATCGCCCAGAATGCAATATTCACATTCTTTCCTGCATTCTGCAGATGCTCCACAAGTTCTTCTGCTACCTGTTCTTTCCTTTTTTCTGTGATTCCCAATTCCACGTTACTCTTATTGATAGCACCACCGAAGTAGAAATTAATATCCGTTGCCTGCTCAAACAGCATCACACCAAGCAATGCTGCCGCATCTTTTTTTCGTTTCAGCCTGTTAAAGGACAGCCTGTCCTCCATCCATTCTTCACAATATTCAAGCAAATGCTCAATCGTAAGAAATCCCTCTGTCACCAGCTCTGTACCTTCCAGCTTATAATAGGCAGGAACGTCTCCGCTGGCAGTTTCACTAAGAGAGATCAGCTCTTTATCCAGATATCTGGCAGCACACTGTGCAGTAGTTCCGCCGCAGATTACATGATATCCCTCTGAATCGAAAAAGGACTTCAGATATCGCTCATCATGCTCCTCCTTACTTGGCGGACCGATCATAAGGTTTACCACCTGTTTATGCCGCATCCGCAGAACAATGGCTGTAATATCATCATCCGTTTCATTCAGATTCAGATCCAGGCTGGCCTCAGCCAGATAGCCTGCCATCTCCTGTGCGCTCATCCCTTTATGGTACTTTGCCCTACAGAAAGCCATTACATCATCTCTTCCCCAGCCGCCGTTGGTAGTTTTTCCCATTCCTGCATTGGTGACACCGTCGGACATAATGATCAGCATATCCTCATCTTTCAGTTCAAAACGGCTTTTATGGATTTCCTTCTCTTCGATCATACTTGTCTCCACCGGATAATCAAAGAGTTTGCCATCCCGGATCAGAATTGCATCCGGATTATCAAACTGATAAAGACTTACCTGTTTCCCCTGAAAATTCAGCACTGTAAAAGTGGCATATGCCAGATTTCTCACACTGCACACAGGAAGCGTTTTCGCCACTGCACGCACTGCCTCATCCAGTTCCACCTGATTAATGATCATGGTACTAAGCATGGTCGCAGTCAGCGTGGAAAGGATATTCGCCTTTACTCCGCTCCCAAGTCCGTCAGAAAGCACCAGAACATGGTCTTTATCATTTTCTTCAATCTTATAGCAGTCCCCACAGAGAAATTCTTTCTTTTTATTCAGGCTCACATGACCAAAATCCATGCATAAGCCGTCAAATTCCACATTCAGTCCATGATGCTTATTTCTTTTCATTCTCTTCTTCACTCTCCAGAAGTATGGTATTTTTCAGTTTTTCTACTGCCACTTTGGTGTCCGCAGCAGTTTCTCCAAGAAGTCCGGCGATCTGCTGCACGATCTTCAGCTGTTCTTCTACCAGCTTATCTGCCATACGCGCAGCTTCAATCTGGGCATTATGAATCTGATCTTTATGCTTCCGCTCCTTTGTAATATCCTTCATAATGCAGAGAATCATTTTATTTTCTTTATCATTCGTCATTACGCGATCCAGATAACATTTCTGATCCTCCAGATAAATCTCATCCTGCATCAGATTCCGTTCAAAAGCCAGTATACTCGCCAGACTGTAATCATCCATGATCTCCGATACCGGTTTCCCGATCAGGCGCCGCTTTTTCGGCATATTGAACAATTTGGACGCCGCCTCATTCATCTGAATGATCTTCAGATTATAATCCACAGTTACCAGAAGTCCGGGCATGGCATTAAAGACTTTATTGGAGTAACTTTCCTGTTTTGCCCGCATATATGGAATACACATGGCAACCTCAGCCTTATTCTGGATAATGGCAATTGCCTTTTCCCTGCATGTGTTGTACCCGCAGGCACCGCAGTTTAATTCATCCTTTGGAGAAAATTTTCCCATTTCCGCCAGAGCATCCCTGATTTCTTCCTCTGAGACCTCTTCCTGTTCCTGTGCAGAACAGTAACCGAAATTCTTTCTCAGCTCAAATCCCGGAAGTTCATAGTCTCCCTGCTCTCTGTGAAAATCTTTTCCAAAGGCTGCATTCTTCACTGCCAGAACATCTGCCAGATAATGTCCCTTCTTCATCTGGAAAGAAGGACCTGCCACACAGCCGCCGCTGCATGCATACATCTCAAGAAAGCAATTTTCAAAATCCTCCGGATGAAGTTCTTCCAGAACCTCCCTGCACTGCTCCATCCCACTTACAGAAAGCCTGCGGATTCCCTTTACAGCCCCAAGCAGGTCTGTTAAACCATCCGCAATGGCGATTTCTCTGGAACGGTAGGCAATCTGCTCAGGTTCTTTCTCAGTTATGGAAATCCCTTCTTTTTTCATCCATTGCACCAGCTCTTCCAATGTGATCACATAATCCACTTCATTTCCTGAGTCTCTCAACTCTGACATAGCTGAAATACAGGGACTTACATAGACAATCTCTGACTTCGGATATTTTTTTTTCAGATAACTGGCATGAAACTGCATCATAGAGGCAGACTGTACCAGATTTCCCAGAAGATGCGGATAGTGTTTCTTGACAAGCTGTACGATTACAGGGCAGGCAGAAGAGATCATTATTCCCGGCTCTTTCTGTTCCGCAAAAAGTGCTCTGTACTGCGAAATCATCAGGCTTGCACCTTCTGCTGCATCCGCTGCATCTGCAAATCCCAGCTTCTTCATCGCTTCCCTTATTCCATTGATACCGGTTACCCCAAAACGTGCCAGATATGCCGGATGAAGAGAGGCTATAACCTGCGTCTTATTCTCCATTGCATTGCAGATTGCAGGAATCATATTCTGCTCTTCCTTGGCATCCTGCGGGCAGACAAGGATACACTTCTCACAGTAAATACACTGACTTTCTATGATCCTGGCCTGATGATCATGAACACGTATCGCCTTGACCGGGCAGTTCCGGACACATTTGTAACAATTTTTACAACTGACTTTTTTAAACTGAAGGATTGACTGAAATCTCTGCATGTCTCGTACTCCTTATTATGTAACACTATATTTTTCACAAAAAATTATCTGTAACCGTTCCGTACTTTCACAGAATGATGTACTGCCGAATGATTATTTTTGCCTTTCCATAAAGGAATATGGAGCTGCCGCAAGGACAGCAGATCCATGTGCGACAGCCCCATATAATATTTACGATATCAGATCCGGAACTTTGTCTCCGATATTGTTTTATGCTTTCTCAATCTTAATTGCGCATACATTATATTCAGGAATTCTTGCGTATTTGTCAAGTGCGGCGTTGGTCAGCCAGTTTGCATTTCCATCCGGGAAGTGGAATGGCATCCAGCTCTCACCCGGTGAGGTCTTTGTACCTACACGAGCGGTAGATTCAATGGATCCTCGTCTGGAAGAAACTCTGACTTTATCACCGTTTTTGATACCCAGCTTATCGGCATCTACGATGTTCATTTCGATAAATGACTTACCTTCGATCTCCATAAGCTCAGGTGTCTTTCCTGTCATGGCTCTTGTTGTGTAATGATACAGAATACGTCCTGTCATGAGGATGATTGGATATTCCTCATCCGGAAGCTCTGCTGACGGTACATATTTTGCAGGATAGAACCAGCCAAGACCGCGGGAGAATTTACCAACATGCATGATCGGTGTTCCCGGATGATCCTTGGAGGTACATGGCCACTGAAGTCCCTGTCCATGAACTTCTTCACTGTCAAGACGTTCATGGCTGATACCTGCGAAACTCGGTGTCAGGGATGCGATCTCATCCATGATCTGAGCAGAAGTCAGATGTGGCTGCGGATATCCCATGCGGTTCATCAGATCAATAATAATATCTGTATCCAGTCTCATCTCTCCAGGTACTGTGACAGCCTTGCGGACTCTCTGTACGCGGCGCTCTGTATTGGTAAATGTACCCTCTTTCTCTGCATAGCTTACACCAGGAAGGATAACATCTGCATACTGAGCTGTCTCTGTCATGAAAAGTTCCTGAAGTACAAAGAAATCAAGACTCTTTAATGCTTTGATAATGTGTGTGGTATCCGGATCAGTAACTACCGGGTCCTCACCATAGATATACAGACCTTTGATCTCGCCTGTGATTGCTTTCGGGAATACATCAGTTGCATGAGTTCCTATATTCGGATCAAGTTTTACACCCCATGCTTTCTCAAATTTCTCACGAACTGCAGGATCAGTAACCTTCTGATATCCTGGATATACATTCGGCTGAGCGCCCATATCGCAGGCACCCTGTACGTTATTCTGTCCACGAAGCGGGTTAACACCACAGCCTTCACGTCCAAGCTTACCAACCATCATTGCCATATTGGACATGGACATAACGCCCTCTGTACCTGTGGAATGTTCGGTTACACCAAGACAGTAGATGATTGGAGCGCGGTCAGCTTTTGCATACATGATCGCTGCTTTTCTCAGATCGTCTGCGTCAATGTGGCAGATTTCAGCTACCTTCTCAGGTGTGTAATCTTTTACGATTTCCTTTAATTCTTCAAAACCTTCGGTACGCTCTGCAATGAACTTGTCATCCTGAAGACCTTCAGAAAGGATCACATTCATGATGCCGTTTGCAAAAGCAACATTTGTACCAGGTTTCAGTTTCAGATGGATATCTGCTTTCTTAGCCAGACCGATATCACGAGGATCAACTACGATCAGCTTGCAGCCTCTCTTGATGGCCTGACGGATCTGCATGCCGACTACAGGATGTGCTTCCTCAGGGTTGGAACCAACCAGCATGATCAGATCTGCATTCTTTGTGATATCCTCAATTGGGTTTGTCATGGCACCTGAGCCAAGAGTCATCGCAAGACCTGCTACAGATGCGGAATGACATACACGTGCACAGTTATCTGTATTGTTGGTGCCGAAGCAGCAGCGAACCATCTTCTGTACCATGTAAATATCTTCATTGGGTGATCTGGAACATGCAAAGCCTGCAAGAGAATCAGAGCCGTACTGTTTCTTGATCTCCATAAATTTGGAAGCAACAAGATCCAGCGCCTCATCCCATGTTGCACGTTCGAATTCACCTGTCTCTTTATTCTTGATCAGCGGATATTTAATACGCTCCGGTGACTGTACGAAATCGAAACATCCGCTGCGTCCCTTAACACAGAGCAGCCCTTTGTTGGACGGTCCGTTTACAGCTTCTGTATCTACGATCTTTCCGTCTTTTACAAGGAGATAATACTGGCAGCCTGTTGCACAGTGAGGACAGGTAGTCAGAACCTTCTTGTCAATCTGGTACGGACGATATTTCTTTCTGCGCTTCATGGTCAGTGCACCTGTCGGACAGGCCTGTACACAGTTACCGCAGGATTCACAGATACCTTCGTTCCATTTATGTTTGTAATGTGCACCGATCACTGACTGGAAACCACGATCCATAGTGTCGATGGCACCTCTTCCCACAATCTCCTTACATGTATTCACGCAGCGATGGCAGAGAATACACAGGCTTGGATCATAGGTAAAGAATTTATTGGTATCATCTATCGGCATATCCTTCATTTCACCGGGATAGCTTGTCTCAGTCACACCATATTCAAAACAGTAGTCCTGTAATTTACAGTCACCGTTTGCCTCACAGGAGAAGCAGTGTACACGATGGTCAGAAAGAAGGAGGTCAAGGGTATCTTTACGATATGCAACTACTTTCTCTGACATTGTCTGTACTTCATCACCCTCTGAGCAGCGAAGTGTACATGCCGTATCAAATTTGGTTCTTCCATTGTTTGTTACTTCTACCACGCACAAACGACAGGAACCATCCGGCAATACATCTTCCAGATAGCAGAGTGTAGGAATCTCCACTCCGATCTGTCTGGCAGCCTGCAGAATGGTCGTACCTTTTTCCACTTCTGCAGGAATTCCATCTATTGTCAAATGAATCATCTTTTCACCCTCCTTAATTCACAGAAATTGCGCCGAAAACCGGCATCCTGACTCTGCTGATTCTCATTTTCGGTGAGATAACCCCCAAAAAC
>OGQP01001694.1_pt1 | contig 12729 bp, 9 predicted proteins | sample 1553251 | NCBI WGS metagenome assembly OGQP01 (sample SAMEA2580016, study PRJEB22360) | human gut metagenome | biome: human gut; feature: human-associated habitat; material: faeces | place: Denmark | collected 2008/2010 | reverse complement strand
TGCTGAAGGCATAAAGTGGATTTATCACGAAGAGTTAAATCTTTATGCTGAAAGCTTAAAACGGATTTTTTCCGAAAGAATAAAGTTTTATGCTGAAGGCATAAAGTGGATTTATCACGAAGAGTTAAATCTTTATGCTGAAAGCTTAAAACGGATTTTTTCCGAAAGAATAAAGTTTTATGCTGAAGGCATAAAGTGGATTTATCACGAAGAGTTAAATCTTTATGCTGAAAGCATAAAACGGATTTTTCTGAAAGAATAAATCTTTATAGCGAACAAAAACAGGGCTTAGCTGCGAATGAAACGGCAAAGCCCTGTTTTTTGTTGAAATTATTTATGTCTTAATCGGAATTTTCGCCTTTGTTCTCTTCAAAAACAACGGTAATCTTTGTTCCCTTTCCCAATTCACTCGAAATTGAGATTTGAGCTCCGTGACGCAGTGCAATATGTTTGACGATTGCAAGACCGAGTCCCGTTCCGCCCGTGCGCTTGCTGCGCCCCTTATCAACGCGGAAAAAGCGTTCAAAAACGCGGTCAAGCTTATCCTCCGGTATGCCTATGCCCGTGTCCTCAACGGAAATTGCGGGCCGTCCCTCGCTGCCGAAAACAGTTACCCAAACCTTTCCGTTCCGTTTATTGTACCGAATTGCATTATCGCACAAGTTGTAAATTAATTCCTCAAGCTGGCTGCGGCATCCGAACGTTTGAAAATGCTCACCCTTAACGGAAATCACAATTCCGTATTTTTCCGCTCCGGGAGCAAGGCTGTTTTCGGTCGCATGTGCCAAGTCAAGCAAATCAACGTTTTCAAAATCATCCCGTCCCTCAATGTAATCCAGTTCGCTGAGCTGAATTATGTCCGCAATCAACGACAGCAGACGGGAGGATTCCGAATGAATGCGCCGCGCAAAGTTTTGAACATCCTCTTCCTTTGCAATGCCGGTGGCAATCATTTCGGCGTAGCCGGAAATGCTTGTGAGCGGGGTTTTCAGCTCATGCGAAACATTTGCCGTGAATTCCTGCCGCATCTGTTCCATATTGTTTTTTGCTGCCTGACGCTGCTTCAGGGTTTCAACAAAGGGCTTCAGCTCGTCAAACGGAACCGCAAACTCGCTGCCGTCCGCATGTTCCGCAATGCCCTGAAGCGGAGTGATAAGCGTTTTTGTAATGCGTTTTGAAAGATTTATTGCAAACAACGCTGCACCGACGGCGAGCGCAAGCAGCGAAGCCCCCGCGCAAAGAAGGTTTTCAGCTGCGGAATCGCCGCCGTGTACGGACAAAAGCAAATAGTCACCGTTGTTAAGCCTTGTTATCGTGCAGAAATTCAAATTTAAAAAAAAGCCGTTCCGTTTGCAAAGCAGGGCTGCTGTTTGACATTTTTTCTCCTCGAGCTTCATCCTCAAACGTTCGATGGTTTTGCCTGCGAAACAGCAAAGCGCAGAATTGCTGCCGCTTTTTAAATCGTCAATCGAAACGCTCTCCGCATTTCCCGCCGCATTCACCGCTTTAACCCGCTGCAAATCTTCCGAAACAAGCGCAATGCAGCCCTTTTGAGCAAATGCCCTTAACCGATGAATTTCTCCGGTTGAATCATAGATTTCCTTTGCGGAACATGCAAGCGTTTCCGCGCCCGATTCCCGCTCCGATAATGCGGATGCAGCACCGAAAATGCTTCCGACCGCAAACGCCGACAAAAGCACAATAAGAATAAACAGTATGCACTGATTGTAGATTTTCTTTGTCATTGCATTTCTATTTTATACCCGACGTTTCGAACCGTTTTTATCAGATCCCCGCATGAACCGAGTTTTTGCCGAAGCGTTTTGACGTGAACATCCACTGTTCGGCTTTCACCCGCAAAATCGGTTCCCCAAACAAGAACCATCAGCTTTTCGCGGCTCAGCACCATCCCGCAGTTGGAAATCAGAGCTTTAAGCAGCTCATATTCGGTATAGGTCAATGCGCATTGCCGTCCCTCGGCGCACACAAGCCTTCGCCCGTCATCCAACGAAATTCCGCCGACACTGTAATTATTCGGAGCCGTTCCGTCTGTTCTGCGTAAAACGGCTTTGACCCTTGAAATCAATTCCGAAACCCCGAAAGGTTTTGTTATGTAATCATCGGCTCCGCTGTCCAGCCCGCGTACCGCATCCGCTTCGCTTGACTTGGCACTCACAATTATTACCGGAATTTTTCTTGTTTCGGCGGAATCCCTCAGTCGGCGCAAAATTGTCAATCCGTCCTCGCCCGGCAGCATGAGATCCAATATCACAAGCGTGGGAAGACGCCTTGCAACAGCTGAAAAAAAGCTTTCGGAATCTTCAAAAAGCTCCGTACCGAAACCGCTGTTTTTCAAGGCATAGCATTCCATTTGCCCTATATTCTCATCATCTTCAACGATATATATCATCCGTTCCTCTTTCCGTCCGACTTTGCGGAAACACTGTTTCGCGTTAAATTATAGCCTTTTAACAACATTTTTGCAAGGCGTCCGAAGCAAGATTCCCCTTAAACGCAAACACGCCCGCAGAGTTTTCGCTGCAGGCGGTGTTGTCAAATGCCAATCCTTGAAATCCGTTTCCCGTTTCCTTCAAGGCGTATTTTTCAAAGCATACTTTTCTCTGTATTCGTTATAGCTTTTCACAAACTCTTCATTGTTTGTGTTTTTGAGATTATGCAGATACGCATGTGCATCCATCATGCCCTCAACAAGCTCCAGTTTGCAAACGGCAATATTCGAACAGTGATCGCTTATTCGCTCGAAATTTGCAAGAATATCATTCAAAACAAATCCCAGCTCAATGGTGCATTCGCCGTCCTTAAGCCGTTTGATATGCGCGGCGCGAATGTTTGTGTTGAGCTCGTCAACAACCTCTTCAAGCGGCTCAACACGCCTTGCGGCATCCGCAGAATCGGAAACAAACCCCCCGATTGCTATGCCGACGATCTCATCGATCGCGCCCGTCATAACCTTAAGCTCCGCCTGCGCCGCGGGAGAAAAGCTTAATTTCTTTTCCGCCATTTCGCGTGCACTCTGAGCAATGTTCAGCGCATGGTCGCTTATGCGTTCAAAATCCGTTATTGAATGCAGAATTTTTGTAACATCGCGGCTGTCCGCATCCGAAAGCTCCTGCATAGAAACTTTTACAAGGTATGTGCCGATTTCATCTTCGTAATTATCGGCCTCTTTTTCAAGCTTTGCAACCTCATTATAGCCTTTTTCGCTGTAGTTCCCGAGCAGCGCAATTGCAGCCTGAACGCTTTTCCGCACAAGCTTCGCCATATCCGCCGCAAGTACACGCGTCTGTTCAACCGCAATTGCGGGTGTTGCAAGCAGCCTTTCGTCAAGCATGACCGGCTGCGGATCATCCTTTGAATCGGGAATGGACAGCACCGCAAGCCTTTCAAGCTGTTTTCCGAACGGCAGCAGCATCAGCGTGTAAATCACGCTGAACAGCGTGTGCACAATCGCAATCTGAAACGTGTCGATTGTTTTATCCATAAAATCGAACTTCAGGACTGCGTTCAGCGTGTAGAAAACAATCGTGCAGATAATTGTTCCGATTACATTAAAGTACAGATGAATAAACGATGCTCTTCTTGCGTTTTTGGTTGTTCCGATCGCGGCAATCATTGCGGTTATGCATGTGCCGATATGCTGACCCATGATTATCGGTATCGCACTGCCGAATGTGACCGCACCGGTTGCGGAAAGAGCCTGCAAAATGCCTACCGAGGCGGAAGAGCTTTGAATTATTGCCGTCAAAATGCAGCCGACAATTATCGAAAGAATCGGATTTTTTCCGAAAATTACGAATAGGTTTGTGAATTCGGGCACATTTTTGAGCGGTTCAACGCTTTCGCTCATTATATTCATGCCGAACATCAGCACGGCAAAGCCGATCATGACCGAACCGATGTTGCGTCTGCGTTCGCGCTTTGAAAACATTTGAAGTGCAACGCCTATGATGGCAAGAATCGGCGTGAAGCTCATCGGATTCAGAAGCTGAATAAAAAAGCTGCTGCCGCTTATGCCGTTAAGGCTGAGAATCCATGCCGTGACGGTCGTTCCGATGTTTGCACCCATAATAACGCCGACAGCCTGCCCAAGCTGCATAAGTCCCGAGTTTACAAAGCCGACAACCATTACCGTTGTTGCCGCAGATGATTGGATGACTGCCGTGACGGCAACGCCGAGCAGCAGTCCCTTTATTGTGCTGTTGGTAAGTTTTGACAGTATGCTTTTGAGCTGGCTTCCCGCTGCTTTTTCAAGGGATTTGCCCAAAACATCCATTCCGTAAAGGAACAGAGCAATGCCGCCAACCAAAGACAGCACGTCAAAAAATGTCATACATTCCTCCGAATCAGCACGCCGTGCCGTTTCCCCGCGGCATCGGCGGCAATATTTGCGTCGTTATATCCTGCCCCGCGCTTTTGCGCAAAATGGGACAAATAACATGTTACAACCGCATTTGCGCCGAGTCAACGGGGTAAATGTAAAGAATTTGTAAAATTATTTTGATATTGTTTAATATTTTTGCTGTTTGAATGTTTATTTTTGCTGCACTTCAGGCATAAGCATTGCCAAGTCTGTGAATTTTTTTGTTTGACCAAATCCGACACAGCTCATTTACCGCACCGTTTGTAACAATGCGAGCGATTTTTATATTAATTTCAAATCCGCTTTTTCGACTGTCCCGACCTTCCCGCTTCGTTCTTCCTTTTTGGTTTTCGCATTGCTTTTTATTGAATCGACACAAAAACCCCATATATACTCGGCTTTTTTTGCAGCGCAGGGTCGTTTTTTTATGCATTTTGGATTTCAAAACGGTTGAAACAATTAAAAAAAGTGCGCAATTTCAATTTCTTTTGCAGAACGGATACAAAATTGCACAAGTCATATTCTTTTTTAACGCAAAAGAATACAAACTTTTTGGTGGAAATGTGCGTTTTTCTGCGGTATAATTCAACCATAACAAAAAAACACCGAGGAGGACATGACAATGTCAGAATACAGGGTTATCATCGCGGACGGGAACGCTCAGTTCCGTCACACAACCGCAGAATTCTTCCGAACGGACAAAGAAATTATCCGCGTTGAAGAAGCGACGGACGGGCAGGCCGCTCTTGAAAAGATGCGTGAAGAACATTTTGACGTTCTTATCACGGAATTGGTAATGCCGAAACTGGACGGGCTGGATCTTTTGGATCAGCTTCGTATTGAGTCGGCGCACCGACCATCGGTAATCATCGTTGTTTCGTATATGCGGAATGACAACCTGCTTCAGCGTTCATTCGCCAAAGGTGCCGGCTATGTCATGCTTAAGCCGGTGGAACCTGAATTCCTGTATCGCAGGATGCGCGATTTGCTTGAAACCTGTGTCAATGAGCGCGACATCGGTTTTGCACCGCCTTCCGCAGTCAAAAGCCTTGATGAAAAAATCACCTCCGTTTTCCTCTCCGTCGGCATTCCCGCTCATATTAAGGGATACCATTTTCTCCGCGAAGCTATTCGCATGGTCTATTATAAACCCGAGCTTATCAGCAAAATCACCAAGGAGCTTTACCCCGGCATTGCAAAGCGGTTCAACACGACCCCGAGCAAAGTCGAACGCGCAATTCGTCACGCAATTGAGGTAAGCTGGACACGCGGCAAGATCGAAAACATCAACAAGCTCTTCGGATTTAACGTATACGGAAAAAACGATAAGCCCACCAACGGAGAATTTGTTGCACTTGTTGCGGACAAGCTGATAATTGAGGACGGACGCGACACGGTGCTTGCCCCCGCTGCCGCCGAATGACTCCCGCTGCAAAAATAACCAAAGTCCGCTGAAGCAGCAGCGCAGGGCATCGCGCCCGACAGGGCAGACTTTTCCGATGTTTATTAACCTGTTCCCCCCACTCCTTGCGGCGACCGCGTTAACCTCCGACCGCGGTTCGCCGCATTTTTGCTGCTCCGGTTTGTCTGCCGTTTGATATATGTTCTATTCGCGTTTATATATGTTGAAATTAATTTACAGCATATTCGCCTCTTGACAAATGTCAAGTGCGTTTCACAATATAATTTGTTCATATTTCAAATTGAGTCACACCTGTTATCAACATAAAAAACCGCCTGTTCAGCCCCAAAAGCGGATAACCTTGTGGATAATGTGGATAACTTCCCGTTTTTTTGCATGGATAACCTACAAGTATTTCTTGCGGACATATGTAAATACTTTCCGCAGCTGCCTCGACCGCGTCCAATCCATAAAAAGTACGCATTATGTCGAACGAGTGTTTCCACCGCCCGTTCGCAAAGCAAGCTGCACTCTTGTTTCGACTTTCTTTCCCAATCACGGCATATCTGCGTAAAACAGCGAGTATTCTTTTATAAAAGCAGCAACAAAACACATGAAAGGTGAACGACATGGAATTGTTATGGAATGATCTAAGCGTGCTCCGACTGATTCACAGGAGCACGGAACAGGTTGAAGTTGCCGGCAGCATCCCGCCGCCCGGCGGATGCCGCGCAGCGGAATTGCTTGACTGTTCCGCCGAAGTTGAAATTTCAAACTGCAAAACGGAAACCGGGAAGCTGAATTTTGAAGGTCGGCTCTGCATCACAATTGCCGCAGCGGACGAAACAGGCGACACATTTGCCTTTGTCGGCGAAATACCGTTTTCCCACTGCACGGAGAATGCGGATTTTGCCGCCGGAATGCTTTCAAATGCACTCCCCGCCGTGGCTGTGCTGGATATGCGGCTTGCAGCGGACGGTGCGGCAGCTTTCAGCGCAAATGTGAACATTGACTTCATAGTTACATCGGCGGCGCCCGTTCGCGTTTTATCCGGAGTTTCGGGAGTGGCCGATATGGAAATCAAATCAATGCAGTGCAGAACAGCGCGTCGTGTTGAAATCGGAAGCGAAACAATACGTTTTTCGGAAGAGTTGAGCAGCGAAGGTGCGGACAGCGTGCTTTCCTTCTCGGCGCAAATCTCCGTGCGCGACACGGCCATTGAAAACGGCGGCACATCCGTCAGCGGCATAATAACACTGAATGCGCTGCTGAAAACTTCCGACGGAGAATTGATGCAGCTGACTCGCGGCGTTCCGTTCCGCGAAAGCCTTTCGGCCGCAGTCGGTGCGGATGAGATTTATACCGTTGCGGAGCTTAAAAACGTCAGCCTGCGCGCACTCGGCACGGAGTTTTCCCTTCTGGCATTCGATGCGGATATTGACTTCCGCATTTTCGGCATTCGCCGCTCCGTTATTGACATTCCGACGGACGCTTATTCGCCGTCACTGAATTTCAGCTGCATGTACGAAAAAATGACCGTTGCAAACGCCTGCGGCGGCTCGTTTGCACAGCATTCGCTGCGCGAAAATCTGTCCGTTCCGGACGGAATGGCCGATATTTTTGCCGCATTGAACGCGGCGGCGCGCCCGATCGCAACAAATGTTTCAATTGAAGATTCAACCATGACCGTTGAGGGACTGCTGTTCACGCGTATCATATATCGCAGCAGCAGCAACAGGATCTACAGTTTCAGCGATGATGTTCCCTTCGTGCTTCGCATGGCCGCACCTTCGGAAGCAAACTTTGCTCAGCTTCGACTGAACGCCTCGGCAAGCATATCCGGCGGCAGCGGGCGCACGGCACAGGTTTCCTACAATCTCGATGTTTCGGCAGAATATTTCAGCGAATCCGCCGTTTCAGCCGTTGCAGGCGTTGCGGAAACCGATAATTCCAACGACGCCGACGGAAAAAGCACGGGCATTATTCTTTGCAATGCATGTGCGGGTGAGGATGCTTTTGACATCGGAAAACGTTTCGGTGTTCCGTCGCAGCGTGTACGCGAACTGAATCCGGACTCCGCAGAACCTTTTAAGGACGGCGACAAGCTGCTTCTGTTCGTTTAGAAGCGGTCCCGACAGCACAATATATTCATTCTGTCCGTGCAGAAAACAAAAAACGGCAGGACGTTCCGCAATCATGCGATTCATCCTGCCGTTCGTCAATAAGCCTTTAAGCCGATAGATGATCCGTGCTTATTTATTCAGTTTTTTGGAAAGCCGTTCGAATTCGTCAACATTGTGCCTGTAGGAAAGCATGCTGTTTTCCCAGAATTTCTTATCCGTAAGGTCAATTCCGGCAACTTTTGCGGTATCCTCAACGGTGCATACCGGGGTTGCATAGAGCAGCTTGCGGTAAACGGGAACAAATGCCGCGCCCTCCTGCATGTACTTTTCATAAAGTCCCCTTGCAAACAGTCCGCCGAAAGCATACGGGAAATTATAGAACGAGAGGGTACTGTAATAATGCCCTTTGCAGAGCCACATGTACGGATGCAGCGTTTCGGGGTCAAGTCCGTTGCCGTATGCCCTGCGCTGGGCATCAAGCATCAGTTCGCAAAGCCTGTCTGCGGGCATGAAATCATTTTCGCGGTTTTCGAAAACGGAAGTTTCGAACAGATAGCGTGAATAAATATCACACATTATCTGAGCGGCGTCCTGAAGCTGGCTTTCGATGAGGAAGAGTTTCTCCTCATCGGTTTCCGCTGCTTCAATGGCGGCGTTCATGATAACGTTCTCGTTGAACGTGGATGCCGTTTCCGCAACAGGCATTGAATAATCGTTGTTCAGCGGACGGTGCCCGGCAATGTTGAGATTATGGAACGCATGACCGAGTTCATGTGCCAGCGTTACGATGTCGGAGAACGAGCCGTCAAAATTCGTCAGCACACGGCTCTGGTTGTGTCCGTCCAGATTTGCGCAGAATGCACCGCCGACCTTTCCCTCGCGGGGATAGAAATCGATCCATGCCTCATCAAACGCACGCTCAACCATATTTGCAAGGTCATTATCAAAGCCGCGGAAGATTTTCAGCAGATATGCCTTTGCCTCCTCAACGGTATATTTTTTGGTGTTTGTGCCCATGGGCGCAAACATATCGTACCACGGAATCCCGTTTTTATGACCCAGGACTTCGCCCTTGAGCCTCAGGTAGCGGCGGAAAATATCCAAATGTTCGTCCATTGCCGCCATGAGCGCATCAAGGGTTTTGCGCGTCATGCGGGAATTATACAGAGTTTGTGCCAAAGGCGACTCAAACCCGCGCAGACGTGCGTTGTTGATAACTTCAAGTTTGATGCTGTTGAGCGAAAATGCAACAGAATCCCGAATTTTCTCATAGCAGGCAAGTTCCGCCTCGTATGCTTCCTTTCGAACCGCCGGGTCAGCGGAATATGCAAGGTTGCGCACGGAAGAAAGGGTCAGCTTTTCGCCGCGGAAATCCGCAGTCACGGATGACGTCAGATAGCTGTGCAGATCGCTCCATGCGCTTGCCCCGCTGATGTTGTAAAGCGCGGCGACTTCTTCGCATTCATCGCTCATGGTATGTTTTTGATCCGCACGGATGTTTTTAAGCAGGAATTCGTATTCCTTCAGCACGGGATCGGACTCGATAAGCTCATCAAGGTTCGGAATTTCGGAAATGAACTTTTTGATTATCGTTTCCGCCTTTGTTGTTGCACTCATCTTTGCCATAAGTCTGCCGCTGATGCTTGCCGCCTCGGTGTCCTTTGTGTTCACGGAGGAACGCAGCATGGCATATGAATACATGTCCGTTAAAAGCTGCATTGAGCTTTCGCTGCCGGCAATATAGGTTTTCAGAGCGTCGAGCGGCTGCATGTCGGAAATTTTGGCTGCAAACTCGTTTGTTTTTGCAATCATCTCGTCGTATTTTGCAAGATCCGCAGCGAACTTCGGGTCGTCAAAGCCTTTATAGAGTTCATCCAATGACCATTCTGAATTCATTTTTTTCTCCTTGTTTTCTTCTGTTTTTTAATGGGGCGCGGTGTCCGCATTTATATCGAACACCGCGTGTGCTGTTTGAATTTGCGGGTTTGTTTACGATTTATTCCGACAACTCCGAAAGCACCGACTGTTTTATTCCTCGCAGGCAAGCGCGATTATTGCATCCGCTATCATATGAGCGTTGAACATCAGCTCGTCAATGCCGATGAACTCATTGGGCATATGCACGGGGCCCGAAATTCCGGGCTGTTCGCTGCCGAACGCAACCGCATTGGGGAATGCGCGCGCATAAGTTCCGCCGCCGATTGAAAGCGGTTCCTTATATTCGCCCGTCCTGTCGGCATAGACCTTCAAAAGTTTGCTCACAAGCTCGCTGTCGGCAGGGATATAATGGCCGTCCTGCTGCTTTTCATGCGTGCAGACGGGGTTGAACTCCGCAAGTGCCGCCTTGAGTTTTGAACGGACTTCGTTCACGTCAAGGGAGATGGGGTAGCGGAAATCGATTGAAATTTCAAATCCGTCATCGTCCCAAGTGATAACGCCCGGATTCATGCTCAGCCTGCCGCTTGCGTCGGAAACATCCAGACCGATGCTTTCGCCGTGCATGTCAAATCCGAACCTGTTGTGAAGAATGTCGATAACGCGTTTGTCCTCGCCCGTAAGCGGGAGTTCCGCAAGCATTGCAAAAGCTGCCTGCATTGCATTTTTGCCGAGTTCGGGCATTGAACCGTGTGCATCAAGGCCGATAACGGTGATTTCCGTGCCGTTTGCAAGTGCTTCAAGCTCAACGCCGAAGCCCTTTGCAAGAATGCCGCTGACGTGCTTTTCAACCTCCGTAATTTCAACCGGAACAAACGCCTTCACCTTGCCGCAGACAACGTTTGCGCGCGTGCCGCCGTTAATGCGGATATTTGTTTTTGCATTGCAGCGCATCGTGGCATGATAAATGCCTTTTTCGGAATTAACAACGGGATAATCCGCATCGGGTGAGAAAGTCAGCGTCGGAATCTCCGCAACCTTGCGATAGTGATCCATGCAGCCCCAGCCCGTTTCTTCATTCGTGCCGAGAATGATTCGGACACGGCGGCGCATGGGAAGGCCGGCTGCCTTGATTGCGGCAAGTGCATAAATCGCACACACGGCGGGACCTTTGTCGTCCATTGTGCCTCGGCCGTAAATCCTGCCGTCCGCAATTTCCGCAGCATAAGGCGGATGAATCCAGCCTTCGCCCTCGGGAACAACGTCAACATGCGCAACAACGCCGAGCATCTCTTCTCCGCAGCCGTAGTCTATGCAGCCCGCGTAACCGTCAAGATTCGTGGTTTCAAATCCGAATGATTTGCCGAGATTCAATGCATTTTCAAGCGCGCCGCGAACCGCCTCTCCGAAGGGTGCTCCGGGACCTGCCGCAGGGGCTTCAACACTCGGAAAACGGACGATTTCCTGAACGGAGCGAACAAGCGCATCCTTATTGTTATCGATAAACTGCTCCACCGCGGGGTAACGAACCTTTGTATTGCTCATTTATTTTCTCCTTTTCAGCAGGAAGCTCACCGTCGTTTTCGGCCGTGCCGCCGCACCGGGTACTGTGTTTCATTTCCCGCAAGGGTTGCAGATTCCGAAAAGCAGAGCCGCACGGGTGATTCTTCCTTATTTTCTCAAATAATATTATACATCCCCGAAAAGATACTTGCAAGCTTTTCGAATATATGTTATGCTTTTATCACAGCAGATTCCGCTTTTTGCGGTATGCTGCCGGAAGCACCGGAAATAAAAGTGTTAAATTAATAAATTAAGCAGAAAGGTCTTTTACCATGAATTATAACATTATCGGCGAACCCTTCCCTGCAGTTGTCTGCACGCTCAACGCAGATGAAAGCATGATAACCGAACGCGGCAGCATGTGCTGGATGAGCCCGAATATGAAAATGGAAACCACTTCCAACGGGGGCATCGGCAAAGTTTTCGGCAGGATGTTTTCCGGCGAGTCTATGTTCCAAAATCGCTACACGGCCGTCGGCGGCACGGGCACCATCGCATTCGCGTCAAGCTTCCCCGGCTCGGTACGCTGCTTTGACATCACGCCCAACAACCCGCTCATCGTTCAAAAGAGCGGCTTCCTTGCAAGCGAAAGCACGGTTGAGCTCTCCGTCCATTTTCAAAAGCGTTTCGGCGCAGGGCTGTTCGGCGGCGAGGGCTTCATAATGCAGAAACTCAGCGGTTTCGGCAAAGCTTTCATAGAAATTGACGGCCATGCGGTTGAATACGACCTCCGACCCGGGCAGTCCATCGTTGTAGACACCGGCTATCTTGCCGCAATGAGTGCGACCTGCACAATGGATATTCAATCCGTCCGCGGAGTCAAAAATGTGCTCTTCGGCGGAGAAGGCCTTTTCAACACCGTTGTGACGGGACCGGGCAAGGTTCTGCTTCAAACCATGCCCATTAATGCCGTTGCGGGCTCCATTGCGCCGTATATTCCTTCCGGCGGCAAAAACTGATGTGCAGCGTCGGACAGCTCCGTTTTTTTTGCGAAAGGGCAGGAACCTGCCCGGACTTTTGACCGCAAAAGCAAATTGTTCGCCGTTCCGATTCAAAAATTGAATTTGTATTTTAAAATTCGGAATCGGATATTTCGCAATGCGTTTTCGCATTTTCTTTCCGCTTGGAATAATGCTCCGCATTTTCGGCAAGAATATGATTCGGCAGGCAGTGCATTGCTGCCCGCTCATCTTGCCGTAAAACGGCATTTTCGGAGGAAAGAATGAATCATTCACGAAAATTTCGAAAGCTTATTGCAGCAGTCCTTTCAGTGCTTTGCATCGTTCTCTGCTGCACCGCATGCGGCGGCAACAGCAATAAGCCCACGCCGCGTCCGCAGAACACCGCAACCGCGCCCGGCACGACGGAGCTGAACACAACTCCCG
>OGQP01001690.1_pt1 | contig 12756 bp, 7 predicted proteins | sample 1553251 | NCBI WGS metagenome assembly OGQP01 (sample SAMEA2580016, study PRJEB22360) | human gut metagenome | biome: human gut; feature: human-associated habitat; material: faeces | place: Denmark | collected 2008/2010 | reverse complement strand
CCGCCATCCGGAACAGCCGTCCGACGCCCGCCGGCGCATCCAGCAGGATCCAGTCGAAGCCGTCCCGTGCCTGCGTGATGAGTCGTTCGAACGCTTCTGTGTCGACCGCCTCAGCGCTCTCGGTCACAGGGGCCGTGAGCATGGAGAGATTTCCGATCGTAGGGTGCTGTGACGCCTGCTGAAGGGAGTATTCCCCACGCATGACGGACGTAAACGGCAGAACCGCCATATCGGCCATGCCGAGCGCGATATCGAGGTTGCGCAGGCCGACGTCGAGATCGACGCACAGCACCCGCTGTCCCTCCATCGCCAGACACGACGCAACGCCCGCACAGAGCGAGGTCTTGCCCGTGCCGCCCTTGCCGGAGATGACTGCCAAAACCTGTGCCAAGCCGTGTCCCTCCTGCGTGCTGATACTTATTGCATATTATAAACGACGCTGACCGGAAATTCAATGGGAAAAGTGCAGCCAAACGGTTTTTTCTTTCTGTTTGGCATGGAAACTGCCGGTTCTGCCTGCCGGTCTGCGTGCATATACTGTAATGGGGGCGAAGCATATGAAATACCGCAGTATGGAAAACCGGTTCTGCATGAGTCTGGTGGCGTTTGCCGTGATCGTGCGGCTGCTTCTGGCGACAGGCGTGTCCGCGGCGCTTGATTCGGCAGTCGGGCTTGCGCCGAAGCTCGAAGCGCCGGACGAGCCAGATGTATTTCTTCTGGAAATTCTCGAGCCGGAGACTGCACCGTCTGAGCCGCCTGTGCAGCCGGAGATCGCCGCTGCATCGGAAGCGCCCGCAGAGCAGGAGACGGAGGCGGAGCCAGTCGACCCGCCGCTTGTGTTTTCTGCGGACGAGGCGGACGCGATCGGCATCGTCGGCGCCTGCAGCTATCAGCCGGACAAGCAGGCGCTGCTGACCCGTCCGTCCGCACTGTCGCTTTCGGATGACGGCCCGGCAGTCCTGATCGTACATACGCACTCCAGCGAGGCGTATACCATGGAGGCGGGCTTTGAATATCCGGAATCAGATGCGCTGCGGACGCTGGATGAGCAGTATTCCGTGATCCGCGTGGGCGATGAAATTGCGGATATTCTGACGGAGGCGGGCATTTCTGTCCTGCACGACACGCAGCCGAACGATTATCCGAATTACAACGGCGCCTACGAGCGTATGCGGCAGACCATCGAGGGCTATCTGGCAGAATATCCGTCCATTCAGATGGTGCTGGATATCCATCGCGACGCGGCTGAGGACGCAGACGGGAACCCGGTCGCGCTGACAGCGGAAGCAGACGGCGAAGCCTGTGCAGAGCTGATGCTCGTAGTCGGCACGGACGAGGGCGGCTTATCGCACCCGGACTGGCAGGAAAATCTCGCAAATGCGCTGAAAATCCAGACACTTCTGAACCGCTCGGCACCCGGCCTGTGCCGGAACCTCAATCTGCGCACCGAGCGCTTCAACCAGCACGAAACGCCGGGTTCCCTTCTTGTCGAGGTCGGCGCAAGTGGCAATACGCTGGCCGAAGCGCTGCGCTCCGCCCGCATTCTGGGACAGGCACTCGCGGTCTTTCTTCGCGGGCAGATGCACGATGACACGGACTGACGGACACCCCGGTATGGGCATGCATTGCAAATACCCCCGGTATGCCAGACGCATACCAGGGGTATTGTACATATTGGGATCAGCTCAATGGAAGAAGAGGAAGTAGCAGCCAAACGCAATGACGAACAGGATCAGGATCGCGACCGGCAGGATCACCAGCATGGCGGACAGGATCATCGCAAAAAGATCCTTTTTGCTGACGGCGTCCTTATCCTCCTCTGTCGGCTTTTTCAGCTCCGCCGCTTCGTTCCGCTCCTTCTGGTAGCGCATCGCGCGGTCTATTCTCTTCTGGAACAGCATTGGCTTACTCCTTCACCTCAAGTTTGTGGTGGCAGGCGACGAAGTGGTTCGGACGAACCTCTTCCCACTCCGGAACGACCTGCGTGCAGATCTCCGTGCAGTATTTGCAGCGCGTATGGAACTTGCAGCCCTTCGGCGGGTTCACCGGGCTGGGGATGTCGCCCTCAAGGATCGACAACTCCTTCGCGCCGACGGTATCCGTGGTCGGGATGGCGTTGAGCAGCGCCTCGGTGTACGGATGGATGGGGTGATGGAAGATCTCGTCAGCCGCCGCCAGCTCGACCATGGTGCCGAGGTACATGACGCCGACGCGGTCGGAGATGTACTTGACGACAGACAGGTCGTGCGTGATGAACATGTAGGTCAGATTCTGCTGTTCCTTCAGATCGAGCAGCAGGTTGATGATCTGCGCCTGAATGGACACGTCCAGCGCGGAGACAGCCTCGTCGCAGACGACGAACTTCGGCTTCGTGGCGAGCGCGCGGGCGATGCCGATACGCTGACGCTGGCCGCCGGAGAACTGGTGCGGGAAGCGGTGCAGGAAGTAGGGCGCAAGGCCACAGTCGTCCATGATCTTGAGGACCATTTCCTGCATACGGGCGTCCTTTTTCTTGATCATGTTGTGCGCCTGCATACCCTCGCTGATGATCTGGCCGACGCTCATGCGCGGGTTCAGCGAGGAATACGGGTCCTGGAAGATCAGCTGCATATCGCGGCGCAGGCGGCGCATTTCGTTGTACTCCAGTCGGGCAAGGTCGATGCCGTCGTCGCGGTAGGCCTCGTACTTCTGGAACTCAGGGTCGTTTGCATACGGGGCGCGCAGCGCCTCGATCTCCTTGCGGCCCGCGTCAAGCTGCGCACGCAGAGCGGCGATCTGGTCGTCGCACTGCTTCAGCTTTTCCTGCGCTTTCTGCAGCTGGCCGTCCTTGCCGGACTTTCCCGCTTCCTCGGCAGCCTTCTTCGCGTACTCCGCGTCGTCCACATCGACCAGCAGCTCCTGCCGCTTTTCCTCCATGCTGGACAGCTTGCGCGCAATGGCGTAATCCTTGGAATAGGCCGCGATGACGGGATCGAGATCATCGACCACGAGGAAGCCGCCGACGATCTTTGTGATATCCAGCAGCGCGTCCTCCGCCAGCTTGCGGGCGGTATCGAGCTCGCCGTGCTTGGCGTACTGCTCCTTCTCGGAGAGCTTGGCGTAATCGGCCTCGAGCTTGTCGCGCTTCTGCTCCAGCTCGCGGAGCTTGGTGCGGCGGGCTTTGAGGTTTTTAACGGTATCGATGACATACTTCGGCGCCAGATCGTCAAGGGACCGGCCGTAGTACATGGTGCGGCCATAGGTCTGGTGATACAGCTGGAGGATGGTGCGGCCAAGCGTAGACTTGCCGCAGCCGGACTCGCCGACGAGGCCGAACGTCTCGCCCTCGTAGATATCCAGCGTGATGCCGTCGTTGGCCTTGACAAAGCGGCCGCCCTTCAGGGGGAAATACTGCTTCAGGTTGCTGATGCGAAGCAGAACCTTCTTGTCATTATTTTGCATGTCTGTCCTCCTTCTTCGCGTAGAAGCAGCGAACCTGCTGGGTGTCGGAGACGTGGATCAGCTCCGGCTCCTCCTCCAGACAGCGCTCGGTCGCGTACTTGCAGCGCGGGGCGAACTTGCAGCCCTTGGGCAGATCCAGCGGGTGCGGGACCGCGCCGGGGATCGCTTCAAGCCGTTCGTCGCTGGGGGTATCCAGACGCGGGATGGAGAGCATCAGGCCCTCGGTATAGGGATGGGAATACTCGTTCTTGTGGAAGATCGTCCCGGCGGGTGCGTATTCGACGACCTGGCCGCAGTACATGACCGCGACGTTGTCGGCCATCTGGTTGATGACGCCGAGATCGTGCGTGATGAACAGAACGGCGGTGCCGTTTTTCTCACGCAGCTCGTTCATGAGCTTCAGGATCTGCGCCTGAATGGTCACGTCGAGCGCCGTGGTCGGCTCGTCCGCGATCAGCAGCTTCGGACGGCAGGCCAGCGCCATGGCGATCATGACACGCTGCCGCATACCGCCGGAGAGCTGGTGCGGGTACTGCTTTGCGACGACCTCCGGGTTCGGGATCTTGACGTCGGACAGCAGCTCGACCGCTTTCGCAGCGGCCTGCTTCTTGTTCATGCCCTGATGGATCATGAGCGGCTCGGAGATCTGACGGCTGACGGTAAAGACCGGGTTCAGACTCGTCATCGGCTCCTGGAAGGTCACGGAGATTTCGTTGCCGCGGATCTTGTACATTTCGTTCATCGACAGCTTGGTCAGATCCTCTCCGTTGAAGAGGATCTCGCCGGAGTCGATATAGCCGTTGCCGTCGAGCAGACGGAGAATGCTCATGGCCGAGACGCTCTTGCCGGAACCGGATTCGCCGACGACGCCGAGCACCTTGCCCGCGTCAAGCGAATAGCTGACGCCGTTGACCGCCTTGACCGTGCCGCGCTTGGTCGCGAAGAAAGTCTTCAGATTCTTTAATTCTAGTAATGCCACAACAACCCCTCCTTATCGCTCAGCGGACTTGGGATCGACTGCATCACGCAGCGCATCACCGACGAGGTTGATGCAGATCGTGCAGATGCCGAAGATCGCAGCCGGGAATACCCAGCGCCACCAGTACTGCTGGATGACGATGGAGTTGTTCGCGCCGGTGAGCATATTGCCCCAGGTCGGCGTGGGCGGCGCAATGCCGAAGCCCATGTAGGACAGAGACGACTCGGTGAGCATGCAGGTTGCGAAACTCAGCGTCGCGTTGACCAGAATGAGGCTCATGACATTGGGGATGATGTGATGGAAGATGATCGACTTTTCGCGCACGCCGAGAGCCTTGGCAGCGGTAACATACTCCTGCTCGCGCTGCGAGAAGATCTGCGCGCGGATCAGATGGCAGATGCCCGGCCAAGACAGAACGCCAAGCACGACCATGATGAGGTACATACGCTGCTCAGCCGTGATACGGGTGCCGATGATGGCGGATAGGATCATGGCGAAGGGCAGGAACGGCAGGCCGCCGACAACCTCAGAGATACGCATGATGATGTTGTCGACCCAGCCGCCGAAATAACCGGCCAGTCCGCCGAGGATGATGCCAATAATGAGCTGGATGATGACGGAGATGGCGCCGACGGTCATGGTGACCTTGCCGCCGTTGATGATGCGGTTGAACACGTCGCGTCCCAGATCATCCGTACCGCAGACATAGCCCTTCAGGCCCCACGTTTCAACGTCGCCGTCAACTGTGACTGCATAGTTCTGATAGAATCCCGCATAAACGGTGACGATCTCCTTGTCATTGAAAGAGGCCGGAACGGATGCCTGACCATGGGTGTTGTCGCCCCAGGAGATGACCTCGCCGTCGTCCATCAGAGCCGTGAAGTGATAGCGGCCGCGGGAGAGGTGGACAGGCTTGTTCTTCAAGGGCGCCATCTCCATCCACGCGGTGAGGGGACAGCGCCCGCCGTAGAGTTCGACAGGCTTGCTCTCAAATGCAGGAACGTTTTTTTCGCCGTTGGTGCAGGTGCCCCAGACGACGACGGTGCCGTCTTCCTTGACCGCCGCAACCGCGTTGCTGGACGCTGCGATGTCAACGACGCCGGAATCCAGTCCGTCCGGGATGCGGACAAGGGCATTGTCCTTCTGGAAGCCAGAATAGACAACTGCGCCGTCCTTCGTCAGAGCGATGTACGCGCGGGCCGTCAGGGCGACCTTTTCAATGTTGCCCTGATACTCTTTTTTGACCTTGATGTCGGCCTGATTGCCGTTGCCCCAGAGGAACAGCTCGCCAGATTCAGTGACAGCCGCGGAGAACTGGTTGCTGGCCTCGATCTGCTTGATGCCGAGGTTCTTGCCGTAGGCGGCGGCCATCTGGAGCTTGTCGGGAAGCATATCCTGGCCGAGACGGCGGTTGCCCCAGACATAGACCCCGCCGTTTTCGTCGAGCGCGACGATATGGTCATAGCCTGCCGCGACGTTGACGATCTTGGCGTTCTGAACTTCCTCGGGGATGTTCTTCAGATCGATGGTTTCTGTAATCTTGGTATAGCCCCAGGTATAGACGTTGCCGTCGGTGTCAACGCCGACGCCGTAGGTCGTGCCGGGAGAGATATCTGCGACCTTATGCTTCATACCGTCGGGAATGGACATCATGTTCATTCCGGGCGGAACATTCAGCTGCGTATTGTCCTGATAGGACAGATCAAGCGTATAGAACTTCGGGCCGATCATGACCAGCAGGAAAATCAGAAGGAACACGATCAGACCGATCATGCCGAGCCGGTTATGCAGGAAATTCTTGAGGATCAGACGGCCGGGGCTTTGCAGCTGTTCTTCCGTCATGAAGTCGGTGACCTTGTTGCGGTTGCCGAACAGACGGGTAAAGAGGGTCGATTTTTTCTTTTTTTCCATGTTTCTTCTCCCCCTTTACTTATTGACACGCACGCGCGGGTCAACGATGCCGTAGCTGAGGTCGGTGATCAGCTGGCCGACGAGCGCGATGAGCACATAGAACATCTGAATCGCCAGTGCAAGCTCAAAGTCGTTGTTCATCAGGCCCTGATAGTACAGCTGTCCCATACCGTTGAGCGCGAACATCTGCTCAATGATCAGAGAACCGGAGAAGATGCTGATGAACCAGCCGATGAGAACGGTAATGACTGGCAGCAGCGCGTTGCGCCATGCGTGGGAATAGACGACGACCTTTTCGCGCAGGCCCTTGGCGCGGGCAGTGCGGATATAGTCCATGCTGAGCGCTTCGATCATGGCGGCGCGGACGTAGCGGGTCATGCCGCCGAGAGAGCCGACCGTCATGACGAGCACAGGCAGCGTCATATAGTAGACCTTGTCGAGGAACGCACGGAAGCCGGTAAAGTTATTGCCCGGCGTCTGCATGCCGAAAACCGGCAGCCAGCGGAGCGTGACCGCGAACAGCCAGATAAAAATCAGTGCAATGATGTAGACTGGAATCGAGTAGCCCACAATGGACAGCACCTGCACGGCGTTGTCTGATTTGCTGCGCTTATGCACGGCACAGTAGATGCCGAGCGGGATCGTGATGGCCAGCGCGACAAGCGTTGAGAAAATGTTGATGTAGATCGTGTTGAGCATTCTTGACGGCAGAACATTGGCAACATCCGTCTTGTAGATCTGGGAGTAGCCGAAGTTGCCCTGCAGCATGCCGTTGAGTTCGCCGTTGACGTCTGGCCAGAAGCCGATCCAGCGCAGATAGCGCACGATCAGCGGGTCGTCGAGGCCCATCTGCTGGCGCAGCATCTGATAGCGCTGCTCATATTCTTCCGGCTTGAGCGTCGTTTTCATCGGCTCGAGCTGGGCGCGGGCCGGGTCGGTCGGGATCAGGTTGTAGATGGAATACATCAGAAGCGAAACAAGCAGAAATACAATTACCATGTATACAAGTCGCTTGAGTACATATTTCGTCATCCGCATACCCTCCTTTTCTCTTGTATTTGCTCAAAAAGAGCGCAGGAATCTGTATATAAAACCAAAACGGTCTTTTTCCGTAGATATATGATACGCTAAAGAAAAAAAGATTCGCCAAAGATACCGGAAGCGACGGGGCGGTTTGTGCCGCCCCGTCGCTGGGAAACATGGGGAAGGATCGCTATTATTCGGCGCCCTCGATGGAAGCGTAGACAATCGCCTTCTGGAAATCCCACAGGCTGGACTCGTTGTAGTTCTTCAGCCAGGACGGGAAGAAGGTGTGATAGTCGTTGCAGTACAGAGGAATCTCAGGCAGCAGCGCATTCCAGCGGACGATGAACTTCTGGAAGTAATCCAGGTAGGTCGCGTCGTCGCCAGGAGCGGACTTGTAAACCATGTCCATGGACAGGTCGTCGAGTTCCTTGTCGAAGATGTAGTTCTGGTTGTAGCCCATCTTGACGTAGTCGGACTCAGGATCGGAAGCGAAGTTGTAGGCATAGTCATAGACATCGGCAAAACCGGTGGCCAGGTTGAACATGCCATAGGTGAACACGCCGTACTGATCGCCGACGGAGGTATCGCGGTAGATCCAGTTCAGCAGTTCGGAGAAGGTCATGGTCGTCTGCTCGATCTGCATGCCGGCGTCAGCAGTCTGCTTGCCGTTGGCGAGCATGGTAGCCAGCAGAGCGGAAACGGGGTTGTTCTCGGAGGAAGCCCACATGATGTGCAGAGGCATCAGGATGCGGCCGTCAGCCAGCGTAACGTTCAGAGCGTAGTCGCCGGCTTCTTCAGCGGTGACTTCCTTGTAACGCAGGCCGGTGCCGGAATACTCGTTGCCTTCGGCATCCAGCGTCCAGCCGTCAGCCTCGAGGACTTCAACAGCCTTAGCCGGGTCATAGGAGTAGGTGTTGAGGTTGTCGTTGAAGAATTCTTCGGAATCCTGATACATCCACTGTGCGGTGGAGTACGGGCCATGAACGACAGAGCCGTAGCCGCCGGTGAAGGTGGTAGCGAACTCTTCGCGGTCAAGCAGGTATGCAACAGCCTGACGGACAGCAGCGAACTGCGTGGGGCCGCCGTCGCACTGGAACATGATCTTGCCGTAGCCGTTACGGGTGTAGTGGCAGTAGTCGAATTCGCCGGTTTCAGCCATGTCGAGTGCAGCGTTGATCTGGTCACCTTCGGACAGCTGGGACAGGAAGTTAATTTCGCCCGTCTTGAAGGCGTCCATCATGGTGTCGTCTTCAGCCTTGACGACAACAATCGTCTGGATGGAAGGCTTCTGGCCCTCGAAGTTGCCTGCGTAGTTGGGGTTGATCTCAAGCGTAGCAGTCAGAGCGCCGGTGTCGAGGCTCTTGACCATGTACGGGCCGGCGGAGACGCGGTCAGCGTACACATAACGGGAAGCGTTGATCTCATCGGCAACCAGCTCGCCGCCGTCGAGGTATGCGCCGTTGCCGTCATCCTTAACGGTCAGAGCAGCGGAAGCATACATCGGCAGGTACAGAGGAGACAGGGAAGCGTAGCTGAACGCATAGTAATAATTGGCGTAGTCAGCTGCGATCTGGATGGAGTAGGTATAGGGATCCAGCAGGCGGACGCCGGCCAGCTCCTTGGTCTCGCCGTTCTGGTACTCGGGACCGCCGAAAACGGAGTTGGCGGTGACGGTCGCGCCGGCTTCCTTCGTGGCCGGGGACAGCTGGACCAGAGCGTAGGCGACATAGTCAGCAGCGGTGATGGGCTCGCCGTTGTTGTAGGTCAGTCCTTCGTTGATCTTGACGGTGAAGGTGATGGTGCCGTCGTCGTTCTTGGTCTCGTCGATGGAGGCAGCCGTGGTCTGGTTCATGACCATCTGACCGAACTGATCGAAAATGACGGTGTCATAGTCGTTGATCAGGTCGCGGACGGCCTTGTCGCTGGCGTTGTTGGTCCACCATGCGTTGCCGAGGTCACCGGAAATTTCGGTGGAGCTGCCGTAGATGACCTTGTTCTCACGGGTCTCGACGGGAGTCGCATCTTCAGCCGGGGTGTTGTCTTCGGCGGGAGTGTTGGTGTCTTCAGCGGGGGTGTTGGTGTCGCTGGGAGTGGTCTCAGCGGGCTTTTCGGCGTTGTTTGCGCAGCCGGCGAACATGGCAGCAACCATGACGACGACGAGAAGCAGCGCGAAGAGCTTCTTCAGATTCTTTTTCATCTTAATCCTCCTGTTTTAATTTTATAATTTACTGTGTTTGATCCACAGAAAATTATCGCTGGTTTTGATATCCGTCCGCCGCGCACGGCCATCTGACCGCGTGACGAATACTATGAGATATCTGTAAGTTATTATAGCATATTCACCGTCCAGAATCAACTAAAATGATTTTTTTCCACCTGAAAAATTGTCTTTTCCCGTACATTTCCCGACAGTGCCCGGTCCGCTTCCCGCGCCGTATCTTTTTCCTGCGCGCGTTCCGATTTCGTCCAAAAACGTCGATCTTTCCGTGCCTTTTTGAACAAAAATCAGCATTTTTCACAGTTTTTACAGCTTGTTTTTGTGCGTTCATCCAGTCCTCCTCGCCAGTGCGCACAGAATTTCCTCTGTATTCTGTACAAAACAGCAGAAAATCCGCCTGCCATTTTTATTTGTGCACCACGCTAAAGCCCCGCATTTTTCCATGCGCAGGCGCAGCAAAAGGGCTCCCCTTTGCGTGCAAAGAGGAGCCTTAGGCGAATTCGTACTGCTTCGCAGATTTTGAATGCAAAGCTGATTTACCGCAGCCATTCAAAGACAGCCGCTGTCAAGCTCGATGTCCCGTAACAGGCAGCTCCTGACAGATCCGATCAGAACGCCCAGGTTCCGTTGCGGAAGATAGCAACCGTCTTTCCGTCCTCGCAGACCGCGTCGATGGAAAGATCTGCCGAGCCGATCATGAAATCCTCGTGGATCATGGAATCGTTCACGCCAAGCTTGCGGCATTCGTCCAGCGTCTTGTTCTGGAAGTCCCTGATGGTGTCCGCAAAGCCCATGCCGAGCGCCAGATGGCAGCAGGCGTTCTCATCGAACAGCGTGTTGTAGAACAGCAGGCCCGTCTGGTTGATGGGCGAATCGAACGGCACGAGCGCGCATTCGCCGAGATACCGGCTGCCCTCGTCCATTTCGATGAGCTTCGTCAGAAGCTCGTTGTTTTCCTCGGCGTGCCATTCGACGGCCTTGCCCTCATGGAAGCGGATCCAGAAGCCGCTTATCAGCTGGCCCTGATAGCTCAGCGGCTTCGTCGCGTAGACGATGCCCTCGGCCACGCCGCGCATCGGGGAGATGAAGCATTCCTCGGTGGGGATGTTGGGGTTGAAGAAAATGCCCTGCAGGCTCGTCTCTCCGCCGCCGCAGAACTGCGCCTCGGGGATCATGCCGACGGTGAAGTCGGTGCCGTTGGAGGATTTGTAGCGCAGCTCGCGGATATGCAGCTTGTTGAGATATTCGCAGCGGTCATGCAGATCCCGGTTGTGGTCTTCCCACGCCTTGATGGGATCGTCGGTCACGCGGGAGGTCTTCAGAATGGCCTCCCACAGCTTTTCCACGGCCTGCGACGCGCGCAGCTCCGGGAAGAGCTTCTTGGCCCACTTTTCACCCGGCACAGCGGCGATGCACCACTGATATTTGTTCTCGATCTGGTCGCGGTAGCCCTTGATGATGGGGTACTTGGCCTGCTGGGACTTTGCCATCTTCTCCTGGTTCACGCCGCGCAGGCCGTCGGGGTCCTCGCTGATGAGATAAATGCGGCAGGGAATGGTGTCGACATAGTGCTGCCAGCGGGCCTCTTCATAGTTGTCGAGCGTGGACAGAGTCTTGACGGAGCGGTAGCGCACGTGCAGCTTCGTAAGCGGCTGATAGCTCCAGTCGACAACGACCTTCTTCGCCTTCAGCTTATAGCACTCGTCAACCACCATCGCGACGAATTCCGGCTGGTCAAGCTCGGCCGTGATAAAGACCTCCTGTCCCTTCTGGACATTCGCTCCGGCCTTGGCGATCAGCTTTGCGTATTCCCGCAGGACTGTTTTTTTCATAAAAAAGCCTCCATTGCTTTATTTTTTCTATAGTTTAGCACAATTTCCCCGTATTGAAAAGGGCCGCGCGAAAATTCGCCCTTGCGGGTCTGCGCCGGGCGCGGTATACTGAAAGAAAACGACACATGGAGGGTTCTTTCATGCTTACCGAACAGCTTTTCGACTTTCTTGCCGCCAGCCCCAGCTGCTACCACGCCGTGCAGGCACTCGCGAAGCGGCTGGAAAGAAACGGCTATGCGCAGCTGCGGGAGCAGGACGCATGGGCGCTGACGCCGGGCGGAAAATACTTCGTCACGCGCAACGGCTCGTCGCTCCTGTCCTTCCGCATCCCGCAGAGTGCGCCCGCGGGCTTCCTGATGGCCGCCGCGCATACCGACTCCCCCACCTTCAAGATCAAGCACAACCCGGAGAAAAAGTCCGGCCCGTATGTGCAGCTGTCGACGGAGAAATACGGCGGTATGCTCATGGGCACATGGTTCGACCGGCCGCTTTCCGTCGCAGGCCGCGTCGTGACGGCGAAGGACGGGAAGCTGGAAACGAAGCTGGTCGATGTGGACCGTGATCTGGCCGTGATCCCCTCCGTCGCCATCCACATGAACCGCGCCGCAAACGACGGCTTCAAGTTCATGGCAAATGTCGACACGCTCCCGCTCTACGGGATGCAGGAATCCTCCGGCAGCTTCCGCAGCATCGTGGCCAAGGCTGCGGGCGTGCAGGAGGACGAGGTGCTCGGAGAAGACCTGAGTCTGTATGTGCGCACACGCGGCACTTGCCTCGGCGCGAAAAACGAGTTTATTCTCGCCCCGCGGCTGGACGATCTCGGCTGCGTGTTTGGTCTGCTCGAGGGCTTTCTGGCCGCGAAGGCCTCCGGCAGCGTGCCGGTCTTCTGCGCGTTCGACAATGAGGAGGTCGGCAGCGAGACGAAGCAGGGCGCAGCGTCGAGCCTGCTTTCCGATACGCTCCGGCGCATCGCGCTTGCGCTGGGGCTGAATGAGGAAGGGTATCTGCGAATGCTTGCGCAGAGCTTCCTTGTCTCGGCGGACAACGCCCACGGCGTCCACCCGAACCATCCGGAATACGCCGACATGACCAACACGCCGCGTCTGAACGGCGGCGTCGTCATCAAGTTCAACGCCAACCAGCGCTACACGACCGACGGCGTCTCCTGCGCGCTGTTCACGGCAGTCTGCCGCGAGGCGGGCGCGCCCGTGCAGGTCTACGCGAACCGCTCCGATATGCCGGGCGGCTCGACCCTTGGCTCCATCGCCACAACGAAGGTCTCCGTTCCAAGCGTAGACATCGGCCTTGCACAGCTGGCCATGCACTCCTGCGTGGAAACGGCAGGGGCG
>OGQP01001681.1_pt1 | contig 12789 bp, 9 predicted proteins | sample 1553251 | NCBI WGS metagenome assembly OGQP01 (sample SAMEA2580016, study PRJEB22360) | human gut metagenome | biome: human gut; feature: human-associated habitat; material: faeces | place: Denmark | collected 2008/2010 | reverse complement strand
AGGCTGAAGTGTAAGAGATGTAGAAAGATTCTTGTATGTTGTTTTGAAGGTATATCCTTTATATATAGATTTAATATGAAGATTCAAGCATTCTTAGAGATAAGGATGTTTTTTTTATTGCATAGAAGATTTCGATGAAATCCCCTATGCAATAAAAAGCCCTCCGGCAGGATCACACTGTGGCGGCGGAAAAGATTGTTAAATCATAGTAAAATAGGTTGACGATATCAGAAAAATCTGATAATATAACTCAGAATGAAAACAAAGAATGTTGAGAGATATTAGTAAAGATGTGAAAGGAGGTGTATGTTCATGGATAGTTGCGATCGTATAGGACGAAGTTGTATGCGGGGTCAAAAAAGAAAATATAAGATGCGAATGCTGCTCTCTGTGAAGATACATGAATAGCAACATTTGTATTATGATATCCTTTTTGATACACCGCGAAACAGAAAGTTCTTTACATCACAACAGAGTATGTGATCTGCTTTAGGAATTTAAATCTGAAGCGGTGTATTTTTGTGCCTAAATATTGGTGTTTTGCAACCAGATTTAGGAAAAGAAGGAGGATATCATGAAAAATGCAAGAAATCAGCATAGAACAGATTATGCAAAAGAATTGGTCAAGATCGTACAGACAACGAAAGATAGAGAAGAATTAAAGAAAAAGATCGCAGCTTATCACGAAAGAGATATTGCAAATGCGATCGTAGAATCAGATAAAACAGTTAGAAAATGTATCTATGACATTTTAGACATTGCAGATATTGCAGAGATTTTTTCTTATATCGAAGAGGAACCAGGAAAATATCTGGAAGAAATGCCAATTGAACAGGCAGCGAAAGTTGTATCAAACATGGATTCAGATGATGCGATGGATCTGTTTGAAGAATTAAATGAAGAAGATAAATACAAATTATTAAAGAGACTGGATAAAGAAGCAAAAGAAGATGTTCAGAAACTGTTGTCTTACGAGGAAGATCAGATCGGTAGTTGTATGACGAATAATTATATCGTAGTAAGAAATGATGTAACGATTCGTGAGGCAATGAGTACACTTGTAAAGCAGGCAGGAGAACATGATAATATCCAGACACTTTATGTGATAGATGAGAATGGGATTTTTGCAGGAGCGATCGATCTGAAAGATTTGATCATCGCAAGAGAACATGATAATCTACAGGACATCATAAGCAGTTCTTATCCTTATGTATATGAACATGAAAAAATCAGTGAATGTATGGAAATCTTAACAGATTACGAAGAAGATTCCATCCCAGTACTGACACAAGATAAGAAAATCGCAGGAATCTTAACATCTTCCGATATTGTAGAATTGGTTGATGACGAGATGGGAGATGACTATGCAAAACTTGCTGGTTTAACAGAAGAGGAAGATTTAAATGAACCCACGATAGTTAGTATGAAGAAGAGACTTCCATGGTTGATCGCATTGTTATTCTTAGGAATGGCAGTATCCTCAGTTGTTGGAATGTTTGAATCTATTGTTGCGGTATTACCAATCGTTATCTGTTTCCAATCCCTGGTACTTGATATGGCGGGAAATGTTGGAACACAGTCTTTAGCTGTAACAATCCGCGTATTAATGGATGAAAATCTGTCAGGTAAGAAAAAGATTGCTTTGTTATTTAAAGAAATGAAGATCGGTTTCTTAAATGGAGCGAGCCTAGCGATCATGGCACTCGTATTTTTAGGGGTGTACATCCATTTATTTAAACATTATGCATGGATTTCTTCATTTCTGATTTCAGGGTGCGTAGGAATTTCACTGATCGTTGCGATGGTGATCTCAAGCCTTGTAGGAACGTTCATTCCAATGTTCTTTCATAAGATCAACATTGACCCAGCAGTGGCTTCTGGTCCATTGATCACAACTATCAATGATCTAGTTGCAGTTATCACATATTATGGACTTTCTGGTCTTGTGTTGATTCAGTTATTCCATATATAAAGAAGAGAGTGGCAAAAGTAAATTCTTGCCACTCTCTTCTTTATATGTTTGGTGCTTTATTTTTCATGAAAGGAGAAGTCGCTTTTTCCATTTTGTTTTACGAAATATAGTGCTTTATCAGCTTTTGTATAACATTCGTCAAAAGAATCTCCAATATTGCACATATATAGTCCGGCAGAAATGGATGCAGCATGAAGCTCAGGATCTTGTTCCTTTCGAGTATTAAATTTCTTAAAAATAGCAGTTATAACTTCTGTAATACTATTTTGATCAGCATCTGGCATAAATAATAGGAATTCATCTCCGCCAAGACGACAGGCAAGACATTCACTGGAATATTCTAATAATAAATTACCAAGAAGCTTCAATACACGGTCACCAGCTTTGTGGCCATAGATGTCATTGATGGTTTTTAAATTGTCCATATCCATAAAGACAAGACATCCGCTGTGGTGTTTCATCAACTGCGCAATGGCTTGCTCACCTTTATTTCTGCTTGGAAGCCCAGTTAAAAAGTCGAGATTTTCTTTGGCTTTTTGTGTACGGATCGTGCTCATGATGTCAGAAATGAATTGACTCATTTCGATTTCAGCTTCAGGAATCTGAGTATTCTCAGTGATACTTAAATGATCTTCTTTGACATGAATACGGTCTTCCCTTAATAGTTTTAAAAAGATATCAGTGATCTCAGGATCAAACTGAGTCCCTTTATTATTCTCTAATTCCTGTATGATCTTTTCTGGTGGAAGTTGATTTCGGTAAATTCTCTGGGAACTCATAGCATCATAACTGTCAGCAACCGCAACAATTCTTGCATGTAGTGGAATCTCTTTTCCCTTTAAACCGTCAGGATAACCATTTCCATCGTAACGTTCATGATGATTGCGTACAATTTCTTGTACGTGATCAATCAGAGAAATATTCTTTAAGATATTTGCACCAATGATCGTATGTTCCTTAATAATAGAAAATTCTTCCTCAGAAAGTTTGCTTGGTTTATTTAAAATGGTATCAGGAATAGCAATTTTGCCGATATCATGAAGATGAGCAGCATTTTTTAGATTACTAAGTTCTTTTTCATTCCATCCAAGTTCACGCGCGATCAAAACGGAATACTCTGCAACACGATGAGAATGTCCTTTCGTATATTCATCTTTTGCCTCGATCGTGGTGGATAACATTTGCATCAACTGCAGAGACATCTCTTCTATATTTTTTTTACGTTTATCGAGTTCTTCCTGCTGCTGGCGTTTGATGATATCACGGATGATATGGATCGTATAGATCACATTTATAAACAGTAAGATCAAAATAGCGATACCGACAAATACACCAGAAACAGATACTTTGTAATATACAGAAATTGCTTCAAAAATCACAGAAAGCATTGTAATAAGCAGTCCAAAGAACAACAGGCAATCACTTCGACTCCGATGATTCCAATATCTGATCCAGAAAGTAAGAATGACAGCAAGGAAAGTAATAATAAGGATTGCGTGTGCTGCTGGCATTGTCTCAATATAATCTGCAACGCCTGTAAGATGCAGGATCGTACAGATGATAAAATTCAATAAAGCAATAAAACAGATCGGTTGAAAGATCTTTTTATATTTACCTTTCTGAAGATTATTGACATATAAGGAAATCGGCAACGGACATAACATGAGCATAATAAAACATGAAGTTGCAAGTCCAGATGCATTTGGAACAAGGATCTGCCGCATTTTTGATTCTCCGATCATCCAGACAGAACCCATAAGCATACACCATCCAAGATATTCCATATTAAACTTGGTTTTGTAAACAATTCCAAGGGCGATACTGAATAAGATTGTGACAATCGATGCAAAAAAGATAAATGATCCGATCACGGTTCCAGAGAAGTTATGATTGAAAATATAACTCCAGATCTGCATTTGATCTCCACAGTAAATCGTATTGACAACACCAGAGTAGTTACTCGTATATGTTGTAAGTTTCAGACAAAGTTCCTTTCCGGCATCTGCAGACGAAGTATTGCAGAATATATAACGGCTGGCAGAGTTTTTGCCAAATCGGTGCAGACTTTTTGTATTGTACTCTTTTCGAAGTTTTCCATCAATGTAAAAACGTACATCTTGAAGGGAAGAACGGATCGCGATCACATTCTCGTTATAATCATCTGGAAGTGTAGTAGTAATGATCATCGTCTGTTTTGCTGGAACTTTATAACGTCCAGGAACAGAAATGTTTTGTTTTGTGCCATCGGATTTCTTCCATGTAAAAGTACCATTGTAGATGATGGAATGTCCAGATTGGTCAAAAAACTGTTCATCAGGTCCTAAAATCTGAATCCCAATGAACCAGACAAAGATGATCATCATCAAAATATAAAATAGTCTGGAAATATTTTTATTAGTTTTGTATGGTTTTCTGATCAAAATAGTTTTCCCCCTCCATTTGTTGATCGCATTGTATATCAAAATCAACATAATTAATTTTATTATACGGTTTTATGATTCAATTTGCAATTTAAACTATACTTGACAGATCAATATTTTTTTGTTAAAGTAATCAAACAATCAATATTCCATGAGGGAGTAGTTCGCGTCATACAAAGACGTGATTTGTCAACAGACTCGGTAATGACTCGCAGATATCAAGCAAGTCAGCCTGGCAAATATTAAAGAATGAGACTCATGTATGTTCTTATAGTACATCTGGAACATACATGAGTTTTTCTTATGTACAAATAAAAAGACAATTTTGAAAGGAGAAAAACAAATGGAGAAATTTATCAACCAATCCCCATTATTTTTAGTGATCATCTGTCTGATCATAGGATTTGCATTTTTAATGAAAGGAGCAGACTATTTTGTAGAAGGAAGTTCAAGTGTCGCCAAACGTTTAAAAGTTCCTTCTATTATCATTGGATTGACGATCGTAGCCATGGGAACATCACTTCCAGAAACTGCAGTCAGTGTAACAGCGTCTATTGCCAATAATAATGCTCTGGCGATCAGTAATGTAGTTGGTTCTAATATCTTTAATATGATGTTTGTGATCGGAGTCTGTTCAATTTTAGCAACGATCGGTGTAAAAAGAGAAACAATTATAAGAGATATTCCATTATCTCTTGTATGTGCGACATTACTTCTCATATTTGGTTATCTTGCATTCGGAGATAGATCACATATGATCCTTGGACGTTTTGATGGAATCATTTTCCTTATTATATTTGCCGTATATGTTCTTATGATGGTTTTTCAGGCAATGCGTGCCAGAAATAATCAGGAAGTCGTACAACTTGAAACAATGGAAAATGAAGAATTGATGATCATGTCTTATCCAAAGAGTCTGTTATGTATCGTTGGAGGTGCAGCAGCCATTGCATTTGGTGGAGATCTTACAGTTGATGCCGCAAGCAGGATTGCCATAGATTTTGGAATGAGCCAGAATCTTGTAGGATTAACGATTGTTTCGATTGGAACGTCTCTTCCAGAACTGGTCACATCCATCGTAGCCGCAAGAAAAAATGAAGTTGATATGGCGGTCGGGAATGCGATCGGTTCCAATATCTTTAACATCCTTATGGTACTTGGAATCGCATCTGCGATCAGTCCATTACAGCTAATTGGTGAAAATGTGATCGACATCATAGTTTTAGTCGTATTTTCAGTTGTAGTATGGATCTTTGGAGCAACGAAAAAAAAGATTTCAAGAACCGAAGGAATTGCAATGATCTGCATGTATCTTTGCTATAGTGTGTATATTATTATGCGGTAGGCGTGATCATTGACATTACACTGTCGCAATTATAAAATATAAGATATATGATGGAGGAGAATCAATGATCAGATTAGCAACGATAGGAACCAATTTTATTACAGACTGGCTGATGGAAGGAATTTTAGAATTAGATGAAATCCAATTAACAGCTGTATATTCAAGAAATTTAGAAAAAGGGAAGCAGTTTGCAGCAAAATATAATGTAGAAAAAGTATATGATAACTACGAAGAGATGGCAAAAGATCCAGAGATTGATGCGGTTTATGTAGCGAGTCCAACTTATATGCATTATACACATTCGATCACAATGATCAATTACGGAAAGCATGTGCTTTGTGAGAAACCTGTTTGCTCCAACCGTGAGGAATTAGATATCCTGATCAAAGCAGCCAAAGAACAAGGAGTTGTATTTATGGAAGCCATGAAGAATGTACATTCTCCAGGATTCCATGCGATGATGGACAATCTTCATAAGATTGGAACAGTGAGAAGAGCAACGATTCAGTATTGTCAGTATTCTTCAAGATATGACAAATTTAAAAAAGGGATCATTGAAAACGCATTTAATCCCAAATTATCGAATGGAGCACTGATGGATATTGGATCTTACTGTATCCATTTCCTTGCAAGTTTATTTGGGAAACCAGAAAAGATTCTCGCAGACAGTTTGTTCCTTGAAAATGGAGTGGATGGTGCAGGAAGTGTGATCACATCGTATGGTGATAAACAGGCAGAGATCATATATTCCAAGATTACAGATTCCAAACTGCCAACACAGATTCAGGGTGAAAATGGATGTATGATCATTGAACAATGTCCGATCATCAAGAAGATCACGATCTACTATAGAAATGGAGAAACAGAAGAATTACAATTTGACAAAAGAGATAATCCGATGATCTATGAAACAAAAGATTTTATTAGACTGATCAAAGAACATAAAGTGGATCATCAATTTTTAAGAGCATCCGAGATCGAGATGGATATCACGGATGAAGTGCGAAGACAGACAGGAATTGTATTTCCGGCAGATAAGATCCGTGAACAGTGATCGCAAGTGAACAATCTCTTAAAACAGAAAGGAAAGCAAACATGAGAAAGATCATAGCAGCAGGATGTCTGATGGCAGCCATGACACTTTGTGTTGGGTGTTCATCTGCAAAAGACGGCAGCAAAGATACAACAAAAGCAACAACAGAAACAAAGATGAAAGTGCAATCAAAATATAAAGTACCAAAGATCACAGCAGCAAAGAAAACAGACCAACTTGCGGATGCACAAAAGGGAGAAACGATCGTCACTATGAAAGTCAAAGGTTATGGAGAAATGCAGTTTAAGTTCTTCATGAAGAAAGCGCCTTTGGCTGTGAAGAATTTTGTAACTCTTGCATCGAATGGATACTTTGATGGACAGATCTTTCACAGAGTCATCAATGATTTTATGATCCAGAGTGGAGATCCAACAGGAACAGGAACAGGCGGAGAAAGTATTTGGGGAGAAGACTTTGATAATGAAGTATGTGAGGAACTTCTGCCTCTTCGCGGTTCTTTATGTATGGCAAATTCCGGAGCAGATACGAATGGAAGTCAGTTTTTTATCGTGCAGGCGAAAGCAGATACAGCGAAGAAAGGTCTGGAAGAAGGGAATGTAGAGCTCACAAAGAAACAACAAGCGTTATTCTTGGATCAGGGTGGATATCCATCCTTAACAGGAAGTTATACTGTGTTTGGACAAATGATCAATGGATATGATGTGTTAGATAAGATTTCAGGATGCAAGACACAAGATAATGGAAGTGGAGAAGTAAGCCAGCCAGTGAAGAAAGTTGTAATAGAGAAAATGACTGTTTCAAATGCAGAATAAATTAGAGGAAAACAGGTGGTTATATGCTGATCGTTGCACTTGATATTTCAAAAAAAGAGCCGTTATATGAGCAGATTTATAATTCTATCAAAGAAGAAATTATAACAGGAGTTTTGCCCTTTGGGGCCAGACTCCCTTCTGCAAGGAGACTTTCCAAACATTTAGATGTCAGCAGGAATACTGTGGACACTGCATATGCACAGCTTTGTGCAGAAGGATATATTGAATCAAAACCAAAACGTGGTTTCTTTGTCTGTCAGGTAGAAGAACTGGCAGAGCTTCACATTCCAGTTAAGATCGAAGAAGAGGAAGAAGAAATACGACCAGAGAAGATACCATACGACTTTTCATCAGCAGGAGTTGATATGGAACAGTTTCCTTATCATATCTGGAGAAAACTGCTAAAAGAGATCATGATCAATGATAACAGTGAGTTATTTCAAAAGGGGAATTTTCAAGGAGATTTGGAATTGCGCAAAGCGATCATGTATTATCTGAGACAATCCAGAGGTGTTCATGTTCATGCCAGCCAGATCGTAGTGGCAGCAGGAATGGAGAATCTGCTATTTTTACTACGTCAGATTTTAGGAGAAAAAGTTTCCATTGGAATTGAAAATCCAGTTTACAAAAATGCGTATGAAATCTTAAAGGAATTGGATTTTAAGATTCATCCGATCTCCATGGACGAAAGTGGAATGTGTGTAGAACAATTGCAGAAAACAGATGCGAACTTAGCATATGTAACCCCGGCACACCAATATCCCACAGGCGTGATCATGCCAATAGGGCGAAGAAGTCAATTATTAGGATGGGCTAAAAAAGATCCAGATCATTATATTATCGAAGATGATTATGACAGCGAGTTCAGATATCATGGAAAACCAATTCCAGCGATGCAGGGATTAGATGATGGAGAAAATGTGATCTACATGGGAACATTTTCAAAAGCGATCGCACCAGCGATCCGAGCAAGTTATATGGTGCTCCCAAAGAAACTTGCAAAGAGATATCAGCAGATTGGCCAGACATTTTCCTGTGCAGTATCAAGGATTGATCAGAAAGTTTTGACGCTGTTTCTGACAGAAGGGCATTTTGAACGACATTTAAACCGGATGAGGAATATTTATAAAGAGAAACATGATCTATTGATCAAAGAAATTAAGAAGTTAAACTCCGATATTCAAATATATGGTCATGGAGCAGGAGCACATATCATCGTAAGATTCCCTGTCAGTGATCAAAAAGAGTTTCAAAAAAAATTAAGACAAAAAGGTGTGATGATCTATCCGCTCTCATGGTATTATATAGAAGGAAAACCATTGAAAGAAGAATATATTTTGGGGTTTACGAGAATGAAAAAAGAAGATATGATAAAAGGGATTGAAATTATAGGAGAAGTACTCTATTCAAAATAAAAAGTGGAGGACAATCATATGTCAGAAGAGAAAAATCAAAATGAGATTGAGGAAGTAACAAATGAGGATGAACACAAAGATGTGGAACATTACTGCTATCTTTGCAGACGTCCGGAATCTGTAGCCGGTAAGATGTTAGAACTTCCGAATAATATTTTTATATGTACAGATTGTATGCAGAGGACATTAAATTCTATGGGCAATGGTCAGTTTGGATTTATTGACGCAAGAAATATGGATCTTGACAGCATGGATATCACAAAGATGATGAACGATATGCAGAGCATGCAGCCAAAAGCGGAAGTAAAGAAGAAAAAGAAAGACAAAAAAGAAGAGCCAGAGTTTACATTAAAAGATATTCCAGCACCACATCAGATCAAGGCGATGCTGGATGAATATGTTATTGGACAGGATTATGCGAAGAAAGTCATGTCTGTTGCTGTATACAATCATTATAAACGAGTGGTTACAAACACAATGGATGAGATTGAAATCGATAAATCGAATATGCTGATGATCGGGCCAACAGGAAGCGGTAAAACATATCTGGTCAAGACACTTGCAAGACTGTTAAAAGTACCACTAGCGATCACAGATGCTACATCCTTAACAGAAGCAGGATATATTGGTGATGACGTAGAAAGTGTTTTATCAAAGCTCTTACAGGCGGCAGATAACGATGTAGACCGTGCAGAACATGGAATCGTATTCATTGACGAGATTGATAAGATTGCCAAGAAACAAAATACAAATAGCAGAGATGTCAGTGGAGAATCCGTTCAGCAAGGATTGCTAAAACTCTTAGAAGGAGCAGAAGTCGAAGTGCCAGTCGGAGCTACAAGCAAGAATGCAATGGTACCACTCACAACGATCAATACAAGGAATATTCTTTTTATCTGTGGTGGAGCCTTCCCGAACTTAGAAGGAATCATCAAAAAACGTCTGATGAAGAAAACATCGATCGGATTTGGAGCAGATTTAAAAGACCGTTTTGATGAAGAAGAAAACATTATTGCTCAGGTTACGAATGAAGACTTGAGAGAATATGGATTCATTCCAGAATTCATCGGAAGACTTCCAATGATATTTACATTAGAAGGACTGACAAAAGAGATGTTAGTCAAGATTCTAAAGGAACCAAAGAATGCGATCTTAAAACAGTATCAGAAGTTATTAGAATTAGATGAAGTAAAATTAGAATTCGACGAAGGGGCTCTGGAGGCTATCGCAGAACAAGCTCTGAAAAAGAAAACAGGAGCCAGAGCATTACGTGCGATCATCGAGAAATTCATGCTCGACATTATGTATGAGATCCCGAAAGATGACAGCATCGGCAAAGTTACGATCACAAGAGATTATATTGAGAATCATGGAAATCCAGAGATTCATCTAAGAGATCAGTAAATAAGAATGATACGCCAATATGTATAAATGAAATGCAGCCAGAAAGTTAAATCAATAACTGTCTGGCTGCATTTTATGTTATTTAATATTCTATTAACGAAAGTCTTATTTAATAACCTTGATCCATCCTTCAGGGGCTTCAATATGACCCATCTGGATTCCTGTTAAAGTATCGTATAATTTCTGGATGACAGGTCCCATCTTTTCCATTCCGCTTGGGAAGCAGATTTCATTACCGTGATCATAAATCTTTCCTACTGGAGAGATAACTGCGGCTGTTCCACATAATCCACATTCAGCGAAATCTTTGACTTCATCAAATAATACTTCACGTTCTTCGACTTCAAGTCCAAGGTATTCTTTGGCTACATAAACTAAAGAACGACGAGTGATAGATGGAAGGATACTGTCAGATTTAGGTGTTACAACTTTACCATCTTTTGTAATAAAGATGAAGTTAGCTCCACCTGTTTCTTCTACTTTTGTTCTTGTTGCTGGGTCAAGATACATATTCTCATCAAATCCCTGACGATGAGCTTCCATGATTGGGTAAAGGCTCATAGCATAGTTTAATCCGGCTTTGATATTACCTGTTCCACGAGGAGCAGCACGATCATAATCACTGACACGGATAGTAATAGGTTTAGCTCCTTCTTTGAAGTATGGTCCTACTGGTGTAGTAAAGATACGGAACTGATATTCATTTGCTGGTTTTACACCGATCACAGGATCACTTCCGAACATATAAGGACGGATATATAATGTAGCACCAGAACCGAAAGGTGGTACGAATGCTTCATTCGCTGCAACGACTTTCTCGATCGCTTCTACAAATTTATCTTCAGGGAATACAGGCATCTCAAGTCTTCTGCATGAATCTGCCATACGGCTTGCATTTAAGTCAGGACGGAATACAACGATATGTCCATCTTCTGTTGTGTAAGCTTTCATTCCTTCAAAACATGTCTGAGCGTACTGTAATACACCGGCACATTCAGAGATTGTGATGTTGGCATCTGTTGTTAATTCACCTTCATCCCATGCTCCATCTTTGTAATTAGCTACAAAACGGTAATCTGTTGGCATATAACCGAAACCGATGTTAGCCCAGTCGATATTTTTCTTTTCCATAATATTAATGCACTTCCTTTTATTCGTATTGTAGAGTCGTTAGCCAGTCTTTGGATGGTCGGCTAAAAATTCTTATTGCTAACAGTTTACACCTGAATATTTATAACGTCAAGAGATTTTATGCATCGTAACCATGAATGTTTTTCACCGATGGACCATATGTGAGTCCAACACCCTGAGAGCTGTTTGGCCCTTTTGGATATCCAATACCACTGTAATAAATATAATAAATTCCATTTTCCACAAAAAAGCTGCTACGGTAAATACCACGGTTGTCCCATGCTTTTTCCTTTTCAGATGGTTTTAAGATCGTAATACATTTCTTAAAATCATGCTCATTTTTGGATGAAGTATAATAAAGATTCATTTCCCGGTGCCTATGCCCTTTGTAGAAGGCAACGACGAGCATTTCATAGCCTTTCTCTGTATGAATGACATCCAGATGCCAGCTTCGAAGTCTGTCAGATGGATATTTTAACTGAATCGTGCTTGGAGTTGTCCAATGAAAACCATCTTTACTTTCACGGTATAAAACAGGGAATTTTCTTTTACAGTTGACAGTCCACATCTTATATCGTCCGTTTTCATAAATGATCGCCGGACTTAGAATACGATCAGTGCGTGCATCGGAAACCAATACATTCTGAGCTTTACTCCAGTGGATACCATCGGTTGTTGTACGTTTCATGATCTTATCGATCCTGGTACGATTATCGACTTGGCGCCAGTAACATTCTAAGGTGTCGATATCTTTTCTATATACAAGATGGGTGTCTGAATTATACTGTTTGTCAGGGTCTTCAAATGGGGTCAATGGATCAAGTGAAACAGCTTTTCCCTCTCCTTCAAATGGCTTCCAATGAATCCTGTCATTGGAGACACAGACGTGTGGATTTTCTTTTCGCTGATCTGCACCTGGATATGGAGTGTATGCCATCCAATAGCGATAGCCGTTCCATGGTTTTTCAAAGTTTAAGACTTTTGGGTGAAATGCCTGATCATCACCGTAAGAACTGATGATATCAAGTTTTGATCTGCAAAGTTTCCTCTCCCAAGAGGCACTTGTTTTGGCAGGTTTATCAATTTCTGCCTGTGTGTTTTTTGGTGCACAAGAAGATGTGATGATCAATAAAGCTAAGATCATCACCAGTGCAATGCTTTTGTTCTTTTTTAACATAATCTCCTCCTCATATAATCAAGTGTTTTTTATTGAAAATTCAAGGTTTTCCAACCTTT
>OGQP01001678.1_pt1 | contig 12802 bp, 8 predicted proteins | sample 1553251 | NCBI WGS metagenome assembly OGQP01 (sample SAMEA2580016, study PRJEB22360) | human gut metagenome | biome: human gut; feature: human-associated habitat; material: faeces | place: Denmark | collected 2008/2010 | reverse complement strand
GCGAAAAACTAAAAGAGAAATACCAAGATCGCATAGAAATCGTGTTGATGGGAAATAGCTCGGAAGAATTGATTAGCCAGTTTCCTTTTAAGGTGAATACGCTGGGATATATATCGGATCAAGACTCTATGATTTCCGTTTATGCCTGTGCCGATATGTTCGTTATTCCTTCGTTGGAGGATAACTTACCCAATACGATTATGGAGTCGATGGCATGCGGTACGCCTTGTGTGGGATTTGAGACAGGAGGGATTCCAGAGATGATAGATCATTTGAAGAATGGGTATGTAGCTAAATATAAGGATACTGAAGATTTAGCGGAGGGAATTAAGTGGATAATAGATAGCCGGGAATCTTTACAATTAAGTGAGGCTTGCATTCGAAAGGTCCATGATTGTTATCAAGAATCGGTTGTAGCGGGGAGGTATATTGATTTGTATCGGAGTTTAACTTCGCCTTAGAATGAATTCTTTGGATATTTCATCTATATCAAGAATATAGTTACTTTTGTGAAAAATGGAAGTTACTATATAGTATAGGAAGGAATGCTATGAGATGAAAGAGTATTTATCAAATGTTTTAGAGATATTGGAAGAAAAAGGCGTTTTGAACGAATCGTATGATCTGGAGTTCAAAAGTGCGAAGGGGGGGCTTCCTCGGTCTCTTTGGGAGTCTTATTCTGCGTTTGCTAATTCCGAGGGAGGTACAATTATTCTTGGCGTTTCCGAAAAAGATAATTATTGTTATTTGGATGGTTTAGAAGAGGATGTTGTGTGTAAGTGGCTTGATGATTTTTGGAATCAGATAAACAATAAAGAAAAAGTGAGCATTAACCTTTTGACGGCTAAGGATGTTCGTATAGAAAAGGTGAAAGATGATATTAATGTATTAATCATAAGGGTGCCTCCCGCAAGTTTTCGTTATCGTCCGGTTTATATAGGAACGGATATGTTAAAAGGAACTTATAGGCGAGATCATACTGGAGACTATAGGTGCATGCCAGAGGAAGTAAAGCGAATGTTGGCAGATTCCTTGCCTGATAAACCCGATTCTCTTGTGTTGGAACATTCGACGATAGAGGACTTGGATTTGCCAACATTAGATCAATATCGAAATATTCTTCGAAGTGTTAAACCCATGCATCCCTTTTTGACACTTGATAATCTTCCTTTTTTGCAGAGGTTGGGAGCTTGGAAAGTAAATCGAGCGACAGGAACTTATGGTTTAACTGCCGCAGGATTATTGATGTTCGGAAAAACACAATCAATACAAGAATTTTTCCCGGACTATCATGTCGATTACCAAGAGATATCCAATCAAGGGAGTCGCTGGATAGACCGTATATATCCAGATGGTACATGGGAGGCTAATCTTTTTCAATTTTTTCATAGGGTATGGCCTAAATTAAGTTTTTCTTTGCCCAAACCATTTTTATTGGAGAATGGGAGGAGACGTGATGAAGGTGCTATCCATGAAGCTTTGCGTGAGGCTTTTGCAAACAGTATTATTCATGCGGATTATAGGGGGCAGGGAGGAATTGTTATAAAGAAATATCCGGATCGATTCCTGTTCGTGAATCCGGGTTATATGTTAGTTCCTTTGGAACAGTATTATAAAGGAGGATGTAGTGTCCCGAGGAATACTACGATACAAACCATGTTCTCTTTATTAGGTTATGGTGAAAAAGCAGGGTCGGGTAGTCTTCGGATAATGTCGGCTTGGGCTAGTGCGCATTGGAGAAAACCGTTTATATCTATGACCAATAGACCGGATCGTGTTTGTCTAGATTTAAAAATGGAAGTATTGTTGCCTAAGGATAGTTTGGAGCACTTAGAATATATATTTGGGAAGGATGTTCGTAATATGTATGGGGATGCTTTGGTTATATTGTCTACTGCTGAGATAGAAGGGGTTGTCTCAAATCTTCGATTACAGGGTTTACTTAATAAACATTCCTCGGAGATATCTATTATGTTAAAAGATTTATGTTCGCAAGGATATTTAAATCCAGAGAATAAGGGACGTTGGACTTCTTATCATTTGAATAAGGGAATAGGACTTAAACAAGGAAGTTTATTTGAGAACTTGGATGGACACCTTAATGAAAAGATGGACACCTCGGATAAGAAAGATGGACACCTTAATGAAAAGATGGACACCTCGGACAAGAAAGATGGACACCTTGGCAGAAATATGCAAGAAATTAAAAGCTCAGAATTAAAGTCTTATATTGTAGAAATTTGCTCAAGTAGGTATTTAACAATCGAGGAGATCGCGGTAAAAACCCGACGTACTTCAAAATATCTGAAGAATAAGATAGTATCTCAATTATTGAAAGATGGGCTTTTAGAACGTTTATATCCTACTACTCCAAATCATCCTAATCAAGCATATAAAAAGAAACAACAATGAATCAGCAACCTACATTTTCGATCATAACGATCACCTATAATGCGGAGCGATGGTTGGAGCGTACGATATTGAGCGTACTTAGCCAGTCGTATCCGAATATCGAGTATATATTGATTGACGGAGCGTCGAAGGATAAGACCGTAGAGATCATCAAGCAATATGAGTCCGGTATCGCTTCTTGGATAAGCGAGCCTGATAAAGGCTTGTATGATGCTATGAATAAGGGATTGAAGCGGGCTACGGGGGATTATGTGTGGTTCCTGAATGCGGGGGATACACTTTATACCGCAGATACCGTGCAAAGAATTGTGGCGTCTTTGAAAAAGAAAGTATCTTTGCCAGACGTGATTTACGGAGAAACCCGGATCGTTGATGCGGAGGGTAGATCATTAGGGATGCGCAGATTGAAAGCACCGGAGAAACTGACTTGGAAGAGTTTCCGGATGGGAATGTTGGTTTGTCACCAGTCGTTTATATCAAAACGGGAGATCGCTCCGTTATATAATACGGAATACCGTTTGACGGCGGATTATGATTGGTGTATCCAATGTCTGAGACGATCGAAAAGAATACATAATACACGTTTGATCCTGTCTAATTTTTTGGAGGAAGGGTTAAGTAGTGTGAACCGGAAAGCTTCCTTAAAGGAGCGATATGAGGTCATGTGTAAGTATTATGGCAAGGTGTCGACGATTCTGTTGCATGGTTGGTTCGCCGTGAGATTCTATTTTGCCAAATGGTTTAAAGGTAGAGTATAAACAATAAATTATAGATAAGTTTTATGCGGAGTATAATGAGTAAATGGGGAAAACATATCGCAGCGATAGCCGTATTCTTGGTATTGACGGTGATTTATTTTTCTCCGGCCGTATTTGAGGGTAAGGTCGTCCGGCAAGGGGATACGGAAAAGGCTATCGGTATGGGGAATAGCCAGATGGATGAATATGAGAAGACGGCCCAACCGGGAGAATTCAGCGCATGGTCCGATGCCATGTTTGGCGGAATGCCTTATGTGTCGGGATATGGCAATCCAGCTCCACGGTTTCCCGGATATCTTTTAGTGGAGAAGCCTTTAAAAGCGCTGGGGTATATGGATGCGGGGATGGTGTTTACCGGATTCGTTTGTTTCTATATCTTAATGTGTGTCATGGGCGTAAATTGGTGGTTGGCGATCGCTGGTGCTATCGCTTTCGCTTTAGCGTCTTATAATCTGATCATTATAGAGGCCGGCCATGTCACGAAAGCGTATGTAATCGCTTATATGCCATTAACGTTGGCGGGTATGGCCCTGTTGTTCAAGCGTAAGTATTTATGGGGGGCGGTCGTGTTCTTGTTGGGTGTCGCTTTCTCTATCGCGAATACGCACCTGCAAATCACTTATTATTTATTATTACTTTGCTTCTTCGTTTATTTGGGATATTTGTTCAATAAACTGAAGGAAAAAGCTTATAAAGAACTGGGTACGGTAACCGCTATTATGGCTGGATGCGTGATATTGGCGGTGTTGCCGAATGCCCAGAATATGTATGCTCAATGGGATTTGGGACAGAACTCTATCCGTGGGGCTACGGAATTAACGACAACGACCCCTTCGGGCGAGAAGATTTCTTCCGGCTTGGACAAGGATTATGCGTTCGCTTGGAGCTATGGAAAAGGGGAGTTGTTGACCTTGTTGGTTCCGAATGCCTATGGTGGAAGTTCGGGTGGAATGCTAGGCCCGAATTCTGAGTTATATAAGGAATTAAGGGCGAAAGGCGCTCAAGTCGGAAAAGAGGTACAGGCTCCTACCTATTGGGGAGAGAAGACATTTACTTCCGGGCCGGTTTATTTCGGGGCATTGGTCTGCTTCTTGTTTGTTCTGGGAATGTTCGTGATCCGGAATCCGATGAAATGGTGGTTATTCGGAGGTTCTGTCTTTTTGATATTGCTGGCATTGGGACGTAATTTTGATAGCTTCAATGACTTTATGTTCCATTACTTGCCGATGTATAATAAGTTCCGTACCGTAGAGATGGCATTGGTTATTCCGGGTATGGTATTTCCTATTATCGCTATATGGGGATTGAAAGAGGTGTTATCCGAGGCCGTGAGCGATGCCTTGTTGAAGAGAGGATTGATCGCTGCTTTGGCTATCACGGGGGGGCTTTCTTTAATCCTTTGGTTGATGCCGAGTATGCTGTTGGATTTCCGTTCTTCTTTCGACGCTCAATATCAGTTGCCGGATTGGTATTACAACGCCTTGTTAATGGATCGTGCTTCCTTGGCTTCGGCGGATGCGTTGCGCTCTTTGGTCTTTATCTTATTAGGGGCGGCTTTGTTGTTCTGGTTCTATACCTCGAAAGATCGGAAAAAGGTGGCGACATTCGTAGGGATCGGCGTTGCGGTCTTGATGTTGGTTGATTTATGGACGGTGGATAAACGATATTTGAACGATAGTAACTTTATCCGCCAGAAACCTACAGAGGTATATAAAGAGACGGTAGCCGATCAAGAAATCATGAAGGATAAGGACCTTTCTTATCGTGTCTTGAATTTGAATAATCCTTTCTTGGAGACAACAACCTCGTACTATCACCATTCCGTCGGTGGTTATTACGCCGCGAAGCTAAGACGGTACCAAGAACTGATCGACCACCGTCTGCAAGGAGAGCTTAACTCGGTTATCGGGGCTTTCCAGAAAGCGCAGACTGCGGAGGATTTGATGGGGGCGTTCGCTGCTTGCCCGTCCTTGAATATGCTAAATACACGTTATATTATCTATAATCCGGAGCAACCGCCTTTGAGGAATCCATTTGCTTTCGGCAACGCTTGGTTTGTAGATAAAGTGGAGGTCGTGGAGAATGCGGATGCGGAAATAGCGGCGTTGAATACGATCAATCCGTTAACGACGGCGGTTGTCGATAAACGTTTCGCCAATGAGGTGAAAGGTTTCACGCCTCAATTGGACTCTACCGCTACGATAACATTGGATAGTTATCGTCCTAATAAGTTAGTTTATACGACGAAGACTAATTCTGAGCAATTAGCGGTATTCTCTGAGATCTATTATCAACCGGGATGGGAAGCTACGATTGATGGGAAGCCCGCTCCGCATTTCCGGGCGGATTGGATATTAAGGGCTATGTTAGTTCCTGCGGGAGAGCATCAGATCGTATTTGAGTTTAGACCGCAAGGTTATATTACGGCGGCTTATATTACTTCTTTCAGTTCGTTGATTATCTTGTTGTTATTGATTGGTGCGGTAGGATATTCGATTTGGAAAGCTAGAAAGCAAAAAGAGATATAAATTCCGGTTGGTTGTAGATACGGGGCACGCCCCGTATCTACAACTAGATGAAACCGCTATTGATAAAATCGAGCAGTTTTCTCGTTAGGGTTTCCCACGAGAGGGCTGCTTTTTCTTTGGATATGTTCGCAGGGATGGTGGCTTGCTGTGAGGGGGTGAAAAGTTCCTCGATACCTTGGGCGAGGGCCGTCGCGGATATCTCAGGCACTACGATGCCTGTACCCGGCTTTTCGATGCTGTTCTTGAAATCGCCTACGGGAGTACTTAACATAGGTAAATCGTAATTGTAGGCTACCGATACGACACCGCTTTGAGTGGCGGAGCGATAGGGGAGTACCAAGGCATCCGCCGCTGAGAAATAAATGGGGATTTCCTCGTCGCTGATATATTCACAGTGGACGAATATACGTTTTTTTGCCGGAGATGCATCGATCAAGGTCTGATACTTCTCAAAACTTCCGTAACATTCACCGGCTATAATGAGATGGTAATCCTCGTTAAGCTGTCCCATCGCTTCTATCAGCAGGTCTAATCCTTTATAATCCCGTATCAGTCCAAAGAATAGAAGATTCTTTTTGGACGGATGGATTCCTAATTTCCGGCACGCCTCGTTCTTGTTGATCTTACTCCCGAAATGATTGTAAAGCGGGTGTGGGTTCTGGATATATTTAGCGCTCGGGTAAAGTTTCCGCAAATCATACCGCACGTTATCGCTCATCACGATAAAGCCATGGCATTGCTTGAAAAGTAACGAAGCTAAAGGCTTGTCGAAGAAACGCGGCTCATGGGGAATCGCATTGTGGATAAGGGTGATTACCTTACAATGCTTTTTCATCCGGTTCGCTACGTGGGCGTATCCGGGAACGAAAAAGGACATCCAGTAAGAGATAATCAGTACGTCCGGCGCATAGGAGCGAATGGCGTTTACGGTACTGAAATAACTAACCGGATTGACGCTATCTAATACTCGCTCGCTCTCGATCTCGATCGCACGGTCTCCCTCTTCCACATATTGGGTCTTGCCGGGAAATAAGATATCCGGATAAAGGCGTTTGAAGTTGAAAGCCTTTACTTCATGACCTTCTTTTACTAATTCCGTATAGAGCATCCCGCTGAATTGGGCGATACCGCCACGATAGGGATAAATAGGGGAGAGAATAGCGAAACGCATGGTAATTGAAAATTAAGAATTGAAAATTGAAAATTAAGAATCGAGAACTACAGGAGCTGTCCTCCCTTCATTTTCAATTCTCAACTTTCAATTTTCAATTAATTAGTATCTGTAATGATCAGCCTTGTACGGTCCTTCTACCGGTACGCCGATATAATCAGCTTGCTTTTGTGATAATGTAGATAATTTCACGCCGATACGTTCCAAGTGTAGGCGGGCAACTTCCTCATCCAAGCGTTTCGGTAAGCGGTATACACCTACCTCATAAGCCATTTGCCATAAGTCCATCTGGGCAAGCACTTGGTTCGTGAACGAGTTACTCATTACGAATGACGGGTGTCCCGTAGCGCAACCTAAGTTTACCAAGCGTCCCTCTGCCAATAAGAAGATGGAATTTCCGTTCGGGAACGTATATTTGTCCACTTGAGGTTTGATATTCGTGTGCTTGATATTCGGATAGTTGACAAGCTTGTCCACTTGGATCTCGTTGTCGAAATGACCGATATTACATACGATCGATTGATCTTTCATCTGTGTCATATGCTCGATCGTGATGATATCGCAGTTTCCGGTGGTTGTAACGAAGATGTTACCCTCTTTCACGGCCTCTTCCATGGTCGTGACCTCGAAACCTTCCATAGCGGCTTGCAAGGCGCAGATCGGATCGATCTCAGTCACGAGTACACGAGCCCCGTAAGAGCGCATGGAGTGAGAGCAGCCTTTACCTACGTCACCGTATCCGGCCACGACTACTACCTTGCCGGCGATCATTACGTCCGTAGCCCGTTTGATGCCGTCCGCCAAAGACTCACGGCAACCGTATAGGTTATCGAACTTGGATTTCGTCACGGAGTCATTAACATTGATAGCCGGAACCAGCAACTCACCTTTCTCCATCATCTGATACAGACGGTGAACGCCGGTGGTCGTCTCTTCCGACACACCTTTCATCTCGGCTACCGTACGGTGCCAACGGCTGTTATCTTCTTGAAGGATACGATTTAATGTATCTAGAATAACCTGTTCCTCATGATTCCCGCCTTTGCGGTTGATGGTCTCCGCGTCGTTCTCCGCACGATAGCCCATGTGAATCAGCAAGGAAGCGTCGCCGCCATCGTCAACAATCATGTGAGGGCCTTTACCTTCCGGGAAACGAAGCGCCATGTCCGTACACCACCAATATTCTTCCAGCGTCTCGCCTTTCCAAGCGAATACCGGTACGCCATCAGCTGCGATAGCCGCCGCCGCATGGTCCTGTGTGGAGAAGATGTTACAGCTAGCCCAGCGAACGTCCGCTCCCAACGCAACTAATGTTTCGATTAACACTGCCGTCTGAATAGTCATATGCAGTGAGCCGGTGATACGTGCGCCTTTCAAGGGTTTCTGATCGGCGTATTTCTGGCGTAGCGCCATTAATCCCGGCATTTCGTGTTCGGCGATCTCGATCTCTTTGCGACCGAATTCAGCCAAACTCATATCTGCCACTTTATAAGGCAGATTAGTTGGAAATAATTGTGACATAAATTAATACTATAAATGGTTGAGACGCGAAGGTACGAAAAAGCGTTGATAGTAGGTGTTCTTTATCTATGAATTTCCATCTAGGGCAGAGGCTTGCCGAGGGGTACGGTGGGTTCGTTACTGCAACCTGCCTTGCAGCAGTTCTGCAACAGCCATGCAGCATTACTGCAACCCGCATTGCAGTAACACTGCAACGCCGTTGCAGTATTGGGCTCTCTGTAGTTTTGCGATTTAATGAATACTGAAGGCTCCATCTACCAATAGCGCATGGCCATCTACGAAGCTCGCTTGCGGGCTGCATATCCAAAGTACGGCGTTGGCGATCTCTTCCGGTTTACCGAGCCGCCCTGCGGGAATGTCGCGCACCAGCTCCTTCTCCAAGGAAGGGTCACGCCGCATTAAGTCTTCCGCCATCGGCGTACGGATAACGCCCGGACATACGGCATTGATGCGGATGTTCTTTGCCGCATAGTCGATAGCGGCGGTACGTGTCAGTCCGATAACGGCATGCTTACAGGCTATGTAGGCCGCTTGCCCCGGAAATCCCGTGACTCCGCCTTGCGATGAGGTGTTGACGATGGCGCCGCCGCCTTGTTTCAGCATTTGCAGGATCTCATAACGCATGCAGTTCCAGACACCTTTCAAATCCACAGCCACGGTACGGTCGAATTCTTCGTCGGTGATTTCTGCCATCGGGCGTTGCGGTGTTTGTATGCCTGCGTTGTTAAGAGCCGCGTCCAGTCTTCCGTAGGTAGCTACGATCCAGTCGACCATCTCCTTTACGGCTTGCGTGTTTGATACGTCGCACCGATACGCTACGGCCTTATGTCCCTCGGCTATTAATTTCTCAGCCTGTTCTCCCGGCTCACGGATGTCTGCCAATACGGTTATGTATCCAGCCTTGGCGAAGGCTTCGGCGCAAGCGAGTCCGATACCCATCGCCGAACCGGTTACTAAAGCTACTTTCTCTTCCATTGTCTTTGTCATGATCATTTGATTTACATTTTGTTATTATTTATGTCGCGAAGATAAGGAGGGAGTGGTATAGAGGCTTTGTTATGTGGTTCAAATAGCTTTGTTGTGTGGCCCATTATAAATATTATATATCCTCGGTTGGCGGTACGCCATACGCAATCTTATAGATTTTCGAGAAATGGGAAAGGTTCTTGAAGCCTACTTCGAAACAAATCTCCGAGACCTTACGCCCCCCTTTACGTATCAGCCCGTGTGCGGCTTCAAGGCGGCGTCGGATGAGCCATTCCCGGGGCGAGAGAGCGCTACATTTCTTGAAATCGCGTTTAAATGTGGAGAGACTGCGTCCCGTATAGTTGGCGATTTCTTCCATGGAAATATCGTTCATGTAATTCCGCTCCATAAATTCCAGTATGTCTATCTTCCATGGATCGGTAAAATCGAAGATAGAGGCATATAGGTTCTTGTCGGTATTGAGCAACACATAAACGCCCTCGACCATTTTTAGTTGCAGCAATTCGTCTGTCGGTTGGATCTTGGAATTGAAATAAGGGGTCATCGACTCAAACAAGCTTACTATATCGGGACGGTTGGACGGTAGCTTGTAAAGGCTTACCTGATCTCGCTTGGCGTCTTTAGGGAGAGTGTTTCGATCTAATTTGCCGTAAAAGCCGCGCAGGAACTTCATGGTGAACATCAAGAAGATCGCCTTGAACTGCTCGCCATTCCATGCTTGTTTCGTCATCTGCACGCTGAAGTCCTTGCGGATGAAAGCGCATTCTCCTTTATGTAATCGGGTGATTTGGCCTTTCTCGTCGATTACCATCTCTCCGGAGTATACATACACCAACACGTGCGAATGATTCCGGTGCAGGCAGCTCTTCCCGCCATCGAAATACATCGCTAAAAATAAATCCGAGTAACGCAGTGTGTTGATTCCGTCCATCGTTCTTTAGGAAAGTGGGCGACACGGGAAGATCGTGCCGCCCATTATGAGGATTTTAAAGTAACTGTCAACTGTTAACTGTCTACTAAGTCGTCAGGCCGGCGTGATACCTTGCTCTTGCAATAGTTTCAGCCCGAGGTCTTTCAACTTGAACTTCTGTATCTTTCCGCTTCCGGTCATCGGGAAGGTATTGACGAAGAAGATGTATTTCGGGATCTTATGCCGGGCGATCTTTCCGCGGCAGAAATCTTTCACCTCTTCCTCCGTAGCCGTCACACCATCGTGAAGGATGATAAAGGCACCCACTTCCTCTCCATATTTCTTGGAAGGAACAGCGGCTACTTGCACGTCTTTCACGCCGGGGAAATGATAAAGGAATTCCTCCAGCTCACGTGGATAGATATTCTCGCCTCCACGGATAATCATATCCTTGATACGGCCGGTGATACGGAAGTTTCCATTCTCATCACGAACGCCCAAGTCGCCGGAATGCAGGAAACCATCCTTGTCGATCGCCTCATTGGTGGCGGCTTCGTTTTTATAGTAACCTTTCATGTTATTATAACCGCGGTTACACATCTCGCCCTGTACGCCGACGGGGCATTCCTCGCCAGTCTCCGGGTCGATAACCCGTACCTCGGTAAATTCGAACTCATGGCCTACAGTATTATAACGCACCTCGGCCGGATCTTCGATACGGGAGTGGGTCATACCCGGTGAGGTCTCTGTCAATCCATACACGCTGGTTACACGCATATGCATCTTCTCGTCCACGGTTTTCATGAGTTCAACCGGGCAAAGAGAACCTGCCATAATACCGGTACGTAACGACGTGAGGTCGAACATCTCGAACATCGGGTGGTTCAGCTCGGCAATGAACATGGTAGGCACGCCGTACACGGCCGTGCAACGCTCTTTATGTATAGAAGCTAATACCAATAGCGGATCGAATTTCTCGACCATCACTTGCGTACATCCATGCGTCAATACGTTCATGGAAGCTAATACCACGCCAAAGCAATGAAAGAGAGGTACGCAGCAACAAAGCTTATCGTCGGCGGTGAATTTCATATGCTCACCCGTCAAGAAACCGTTGTTGGCGATGTTGTAGTGAGTCAACATGACCCCTTTCGGGAAGCCGGTCGTACCGGAAGTATATTGCATATTGACAACGTCGTGGCAATTTACTCTCGCTTTGGCAACCTCTAAGGTCTCATCCTTTATATTTTGTCCGAGGAGCAACATCTCGGGCGTATTGTACATACCCCTGTATTTCTCCTGTCCGATATAGACTACGTTTTTCAAGCGTGGGAAACGTTCGCTTTTCAAATATCCCCGTTGGGAGGTCTTCAATTCCGGCAACATGGTATAGACCATGTCCACGTAACTTCCGTCGAACACGCCGTCCGTGATACACATCGTATGGATATCGGCGTTCTCTACCAGATATTCCAGTTCGCTTTGTTTATAGTTGGTATTGATCGTGACCAGTACGGCACCGATCTTGGCTCCGGCATATAAGAATGTCAGCCAATCCGGAACGTTTGTCGCCCATACGCCGACATGCGTGCCATGTGTGATACCGATCGCCAACATGCCTTTCGCCATGTCGTCCACACGCTTGTTGAATTCGCTCCAAGTGAAACGTAAGTCACGGTCTGAATAAACGATATACTCCTTATCCGGTGTATTCTCGGCCCAATGTTCCAGCCATTGGCCAAGGGTTCTGTTATGTAATTCCATAAAACGCCGGATTTAATAAGGTGTATAGACAACTCCTAAGATTCGAGCCCTGTTGTCGGCTGCCGCATGTACATGATGCGCCACGATAGAATCATAATAGATGCTATCGCCTTCCTCTAGGATATAGGTGTTTTTTCCGTAATTAATCTCTACGACGCCACTCAATACGTAGATAAACTCTTCTCCCTCATGCGTGGACAGAATGAAATCCTCGCCTTCCTCGGAGGGAGCGATCTCGATCAAGAAGGGCTCCATATGGCGGCCGGACTTATCTTGCGAGAGCGAGTGGTAATCCATATGCTTGTGCCCTTGTGTCGCATTGTTCGTGAACCCGATACCATCGGCCTCGCTATCCTTTTTGCGGCATACGACCGGGCCTAGCTCCGCTTGGTCATCCAAGAATGTACCCAAACGTACCCCTAATACCCGTGCTATTTTGATAAGAGGGGCCAAAGATGGAAAATCCAAGTTACCCTCGATACGTTCGATCTGTTCGATACCTAACCCGGAGCGTTCGGCTACCTCCTCGATAGAGAGTTGTTTCGATTCCCGGATATTTTTAATTTTCGCGCCTATAATTTTGTTGTTTCCCATGTGTATGATTTGTTATTTATAGTCCTGTAATGTTTGATAATTTGATACTAAACGGCGCAAATTTACATTAATATTTTATTATATCTAGGATTAAGACAAATAAAAAGAGGCTGTCTCAAAATAAACTTGAGATGGCCTCTGTTGTTTTATTCCAAGT
>OGQP01001665.1_pt1 | contig 12841 bp, 10 predicted proteins | sample 1553251 | NCBI WGS metagenome assembly OGQP01 (sample SAMEA2580016, study PRJEB22360) | human gut metagenome | biome: human gut; feature: human-associated habitat; material: faeces | place: Denmark | collected 2008/2010 | reverse complement strand
TGCACCGGTTCGGATGCTTCCGCTTTTTCCGGGGTTTCTGCATCCGGATTGGGCAGTATTCTCGGCGGTATTGTGAAAGTAGGCGGTATAGGGTTCCTTGTGGATAAGTATGGTGAATCGCTGAACAGTGCCATCAATTCTGTTATGATGAAAGAAGGCGCAGGTACGAACTATGCTACAAAGGTTGTTCCTATCGTCAGTATCGGTAACAGAGGATATATCGGAGCAGCACAGGTTATCGGCGATGCGGACCAGGTGGAAAAGGTGGAAGCGGTAGGCCAGCTTGAAATCAGCTGGAATAACAAGCTTTTCCGCATCAAAGGTCTAATTCCTATGGACAGTAAGAACCCGACCAGTTTCAGCCGTGTACAGGGCGTAGGTGTTTCCGCCGTTATTGATGTAAGAGTTTAATCGGAGGACTCAGCATGAAAAAATCTATTCTTGCAGCAGGTATTTCTTTGTTACTCGTATTTCCGGGAGCAGCAGCCGAACCGACGACCCTGAACGGACGTATGGAACGGGTGGAAGATGTCCTTTATGGGGAACCCCGCAGCGGCTCCCTTACCGAACGGATTACTTCCGCCGATAATTTAATTTATGGCACAGGCAGTTCGACAGGCGTGGGTCTTGATGACCGGGTCGGAAATCTTTATGCTGATGTGGTAAACAGTGGTAATGATGCTGCACCGTCCATCTCTTCCCGGACGAATGCCTTGGAGTACTACCTGACTGATGAAATTAAGCGGGAACCGCTTGCCGGCCGTATCGGTGATATGGAAAAAAGCGTTTTCGGCAGCGTGAAATCAGGCGCATTGGATAAGCGTACCGCGGAATTGGAAAAAGCTATTTATGGAGATCAACATTCGGAAATGAAGGATGTTGTTCTTCCTGAAAAGACGGTATTCAAGATTTCTTTAAATGATAATATCAGCAGCAAAACAAACCTTGTGGGTGACCCTGTAGAATTTACCGTGCAGGAAGATGTGAAGGTCGGTGACATTCTTGTGCTGCCCCGCGGTTCCAGAGGAAGCGGCGTGGTGACGAAAGTATCCCGGCCGAAGAGCTTTGGACGCAGTGGTAAACTGGATATTTCATTTGATCAGGTATTTTCTTTGGATGATGAACCGATTCCGACCGTTCTCGGACCGGAAGCAAAAGATAAGCTGAAGATGGAAGCTGCTGCCGTAGGCGCTTCTACTATCGGCGCATTGGCGCTGGGGCCGGTCGGCCTGGTAGGCGGTTTTTTTGTTAAAGGTAAAGATGTGGAACTTCCTGCAGGATCTGAATTGTATATACAAACGCAGAAAGATGTTACCACGAAAGGTCTTGTTACCGCTTCTGGTGCACCGAACATGGTACTTCGCAAGAGAGTGGCCAAGTCGGCTGTTGCCGGAGAGGCAGGGAGTACAATGGCTTCTGATGCCGGTTCTTCTGTGAATACTGTGGAAAATATGCGGAATGAATTGAAGTTCGTCAATGAGGACGGAGATGAAATAGATACCAAGACAAAAACAGTAAAATCTGATGCGGAAGAGACAAAAGCGGATGTTTCCGGGACAGCGGAAAAGGCTGCTGATGAAGGAGAAGAAAATGCATCAGTAGTTATTGTAAGAAATGAATAAATCGAAATTAAAAAGGGCATTGATTTTAGGGTGTGCCCTTTTTCTGGGAACGGGTCCGGAAGGATATGCTTTGGCGGCAGGCGATATAACTTATGAAGAAGGGTTCGTCGTCGATGAGGATCATAAGGGCGTAGTGCGCCCGATTCGTCCTGCGGAAGTTCTTGTAAATCGGAACAATGCAAAAACAAAGGAACCGGTAGAATCCGATTCCCCGTCTTCGGCAGCCAAAAAAGGGAAGAAGGCAAAAGATACCGGGATTTCTCCTGAACATCCTTTAACTTTTACTGCGGACTATATCCGTTATAACCATTCTACAGGAGATGTTATGGCGGAGGGGCGTATTGATATGCGCCAGATGATGGATCAGTACACTACAGAATATGTCTATGGAAATACGGTTACCCAGCAGTATGTTATTCCGGGAGAAGTACACTGGAAAAATCCCACTACTGATATGACGGCACAGCGGGCGGAATATGACGGTGCCGCATCCATAGGAAAGTTCTATGACTTTTCAGGCTGGGATTCAGGTCTTTACTATTTTAAAGGGGATAAAGGGACTTATTATCGTAAGGACAATAAAATGGTTGCGGATAGAGGCTACTTCACGACGAAGCATGCTGTCGCCAAAGTACCTGACTATCGGATTGAAGCAGATACCATCGAAATTTATCCGGGAGATCATTACACGGCTTATGATGTGAAATTAAAGGTGAAGAATACAACCCTTATTTCTTTTCCCAAGTACAGGGCTTCTTTGAAAAATGACAATGCGACCAGCCCGTGGTCGCTCCTTCCCCGCCCGAAGTATGACAGCGATAACGGATGGGGATGGCATAATGGGCTTGAATTACCTGTAGCGCATAATGACGATCTGTATTTTTATATCCGCAATGAATGGTACACGAAATCAGGATACAAGCCGGATGTCGGTTTTAGCTACAGCACACCTTTCGGGTGGTTCAATTTCCATTATGCTGAAAAAGAAAGTTCTATCAATGATGAGGGTGGTTTATGGATTAAAAAGCGGCCGTCCCTTGAGTTTAAGTCTAATCGGTATTACCTGTTTAAATCGCCCTTCTATGCAGGTATAAACGGAGAAATCGGTTATTGGGATGAGGAAAGGGCAGGCGGTAACCGTAAGGGCAGTTATAAAGGCTTCGATGTGTATATTTCCGGTGATCCCGTAAAGCTGGGCAGGTTTCTGACTTTTAACTGGAGAGCAGGGATTGCCAAAGATTACTACGGATACCAAAATGAGATACGTGAAAATAAATACTATTCCGTGGGGCTTATGGGAGGATACAGAGCGGTTTCCGGATGGATCAATTATACAAATCGTGCGATCACGGGATATACGCCGTATCTTTATGATACGTTCAGTACGACGAAACCGATTGATATAGGATTCAGACTCGAACTTACACCCAAAGATGCTGTAAGCGTTTCCTGGACGATTGATGCGAAAAATGGTAATGTGGATCACCGCTATTATACTTACTACCGGGATATGCATTCATTCTATGGATGGATCCGGTATGACACGGTGGAAAAGAAAACAACATTTATGATCATGCCGAAAGATTTTAGATTCTGATTGGGGTCAGCGCTATAGGGGCTGGAATGAAATTTTCTTTAGACAAACATTTAGATGTCGATTTACAATATATTTTTGGCAGTAAATGGAATGTAAATGCGGAAGATCTGCAAAATTATGAAGCAGTTATTTCCAATGCGGCAAAGCGTGTACAGCGGATAAGAGAAACGGGAAAAGGCCCGGGAGGCAAAGCGGTTCTTTTTTCCCGCCTTCCTTATATTTTAGATGAAAACGTTCTCATGACGGCAGAAGAGCGGCTGCGGCTGGAACGGCTGGACGGAATCGGGAAAGAACAGGATGTTCTGATTTCTATCGGGATAGGAGGATCTTATCTGGGAAATCAGGCGATTTTTGATATTTTTTATGGTCCGTACTGGAATATGCGTTCCCGCGGGGAAAGAAACGGGTACCCGCAGGTATTCTTTGCGGGACAGAATGCCGACCCGGCAGCGCTTATGGATCTCGTTCGCCAGCTTCGGAGGGAACGGGACCGCTGCGGCCGTAAATTGAGAGTGCTGCTCCTGATAATTTCCAAGTCGGGGACAACTGTGGAACCGATGGCGGCTTTCCATGTATTGAGACGGGAATTATCCGATTTTTGCGAGCTTTCTTTTATTACAGTCACTGACAGAAATATCGGTAAGCTCCATGAATTGGCCGAACGGGAAGGATGGGAACAGTTTGCCGTGTCTGAAGGTATCGGCGGCCGTTTCAGTGTCTTTTCTCAAGTCGGTTTGGTCTGGGGGAAGTTGGTCGGTCTGGATATAAGGGCTTTTCTTGACGGTGCGAGATTTGTGGAAGAGCATTGCCGGGGGAAAATTTCGGATAACCCGGCACTTATGCTGGCTGCGGTCAAGTTTGAAAGAGTATGGCGCGGCGGCAGAGGTCATTATGCCTTATGGTGCAGGCCTCCGTGCGTTAGGCTGGTGGTATGCCCAGTTGCTGGGAGAGTCTTTGGGGAAAAAATTTGATACCCATGGGAATATCATTTACAACGGCCGCATTCCGGTTGCCTGTGTAGGCACGACAGATATGCATTCCCTTACGCAGGAACACCAGCAGGGGAAGAAGAATAAAATTGTACAGTTTATTTCCGTGAGAAATCTTCCCGATAAAGCGGATTTCTTTTGTGATGACGGCCGCGCAGGCGGAATGGTGGATTTGGGGATGCTGCTTAATGCCGCTGCCCGGTCTAATCAGGAGGCTCTGGCACAGGAAGAAAGGATGAGCTGCGCGATAGAAATTGAAAAGCTGACAGAATTCCATATAGGAATGCTGATGTACTTCTTTTTCCTTGCTACCGCCTATGAAGGCGCTATGGCGGATATCAATACATACGACCAGCCGGGGGTGGAGGATTACAAGAAAATTCTCCGCAAGTATTTACAAAAATATATGAAAGAGGCATGAGGTTATGGAGGGGGCGCGCAGGAGATGGATAGTCCCGGTGACAGGGGCAGTGGCGGCCGTTTTAACGGTGTGGGGCATTCTTGGTGTCGGTAAAGCGTCAACCGTTATTCCTGAAGAGGCAAACGGTACAACTCCTGCTGCTGTAAATGAAAGTGAAATGAAATTTGGAAAAATATCGGGCGGCGTTAAAAAATATGATGCGGCTCTTTATTTGCGGGGAAAACCGTTGAAAGATCCGTTTTATGCGGTGCGGTCTTATGATTCAAAGAGGGAGAATGAAGAAGCGCTGCAGATGCCGGCAGCAGAAGGGACAACGGGGACTATCCATCTTGCCCCGGTTTTACAGGGAGTCATGGAGTATGGAGGGAATCGGCGGGCCATGCTTGCCGTGAATGGAGAATCAGTTACAGTTCGGAAAGGGGATCGGGTGGGTATATGGTCAGTCGTTTCAATCGGAGAAAAAACAGTCCAGTTATCATCGGCAGCAGGAAATCTTTTTTTGGAACTGCCTTGAGACATACCGCCTTTTTATTCGTAGGCACTCTGTTTTTCTGTTTCCCTTTTTCTGTCAATGCGGAAAACAGAATGCCGGAGATGAAACTGGAAACGAGTGCTCACGAAACGATGGAAGCAACACTCCGCCAATCCATGGAAGAACGAAAAGGGGAAAAGGCAAAAAGTTATTTAACGAAACATGCTGTTACGGAAGAAAAAGAACCTTCCGATTTCAGTCTTCATGTAAAGAATGCGCCTATCCAGGAGGTTCTCCGGAGTCTGGCGGAACTTACAGGGAAAAATATTGTCTTCGGCGGTACAGTTACAGGAAGTGTGACGGCTGATTTAGATTACGTCACGCCGAAAGAAGCGCTCCATGCCATGCTGGTTTCCCAGGGACTCATAGCACGGGAAGAGGGGAGCATGCTTATTGTTTTTGGGGAATCCGCCATGAAAAATGGGGGAAGAGCAACGAAATCCTATAAATTGTCTTATGCGGAAGCGAAAGAGGTGGCGGAAGGGATTCGCCAGCTTTCTGACAGCGTCCATGTAGCATATAACCAGACGGCAAACGCGGTCATTCTGAGCGGAACACCTTTGGAAATCATGGAAACCGCTGCGGTTCTCCGCTCTCTGGATGTTCCTGAAAAACAGGTAAAAGTAGAGGCGGAAGTTATTGCCGTGAACCGATCCCATTCCAAAGAACTTGGGATCGACTGGGATTTTAAAGCTCTTACCGGCAGCGGCGAGTATCGCAGGGAAAGCTGGAATGAACAGCGGTATGTCACCGATGATGCGGGAAATATAAAGTATGATAAAAATGGAAATCCGCGGATGCGGAATATCGAACATAACGGATGGAATGTGAAGATTCCTGAAGGCTACGCAGGTATTTCCTACGGCAGATCCGTGGCAGGGCATCCCTACACCGCTTTTTTCAGGGCTAACCTGAATGCTCTTGTTTCTACAGGCAAAGCGAGAATCCTTGCCCGGCCGAATGTGGTCACCATGAACGGGCGGGAAGCGGAAATACTTATAGGAAATAAAATTCCGGTTATCGTGGAGCACGTGGATAACGGCGTTCGGACAACGACCACGGAATACCGCGACGCAGGCATCAAGCTTACCTACACGCCGCGAATCAGTGCGGACGGGGAAATCACCGCAAATGTGAATGCTGAGGTTTCCACGCCGTACCTTGTGCCTGAAATGCGGGCTTACCGTATCATTACCCGCCAGGCAAATACGCTGGTCCGTCTCCGGTCGGGCGATATGCTTACTATCGGGGGTCTGATAGATAAGGAAGAAAATAAAACCTTTAGGAAAGTTCCTATTCTGGGAGATATCCCCTTACTGGGAAAACTTTTCCAGAGCAAGAGCCGATCCGTGGAGGAGTCGGAAATAGTCATCATCATAAAAGCGGAAATACTGGACAGATGAACCGCTTTTATAGGAAGATAAGGGAAATATGGCAGTACTTAGAGTCAATGGTTTAACTAAATATTTTGGCATTAACAGCGTTTTTGAAAATGTTTCTTTCGAATTGAAAAGCGGCGAACATATTGGGCTTGTAGGGGCGAACGGCGCAGGGAAAACGACACTCCTGAAATGTATCATGGGAAGGGAAGAGGCTGACCGGGGAACGATAAAAGCCAGTGATGGTGCAGTAATCGGCTACCTTCGCCAGGATTTCGATTATGCCGGTGAAACGATACGTGATGAAATGGAAGAAGCATGGAAAGACGTTCTCTTTTATAAAGACAAAATGGAACGGCTGGCAGCCGAATTGGAATTTCATAAAGATGACGCTGATCTTGTTTTGGAATATGGAAAAACTGAAGCCCGTTTTGAATTTCTCGGCGGTTATGATTATGAATCTGCCACGAAAAAAATTTTAACGGGTCTCGGTTTTACGGAAGAGGACTGGGATCGGGATATTCATTCTTTTTCCGGCGGTCAGAAGGTCAGGATTAATTTGGCGGCTGCTTTCGTGCGTCATCCGGATTTCCTTCTTCTTGACGAACCGACAAACCATTTGGACATGGGCATGCTGGAATGGCTGGAGGATTATCTTCGCTCCTATAAAGGAGGCGTGCTTATGATTTCTCATGACCGTTACTTTCTTGATGCTGCGGCGACAGGCATTATCGATCTGGAGAATCACCGCATTCATTCTTACCGCGGCGGCTATACGCGGTATATGGATACGAAGACACGGGAAACGGTAGCTTATGAAAAAGCGTATGAAAAGCAGCAGGAGCATATCCGTGAAACGGAAGAATACATAAGAAGATACAAAGCGGGGATCAAATCAAAACAGGCACGGGGACGGCAGTTGCAGCTGAACCGCTTGGAACGGCTGGAAAAACCGAACCGGCAGGCCACACTTCGTTTTCATTTCACACCGCCTGATGACTGTGCGGATAAGGTTCTTGATATCCTTCATGGTACGGCAGGATATAATGGGACTCCTTTATTTAAAGATATAGAAATGCATATAAAAAAAGGGGAGACGGTAGGACTTATCGGACCGAACGGTGCGGGGAAGACGACCCTCCTGAAAATGATTACAGGGGAACTGGCGGGAGAGAAAACGCTTATCCACATGGGCAGCCATGTACAGGTGGGTTACTACTCCCAGGAGCAGGAGTGGCTTTCACCGGATCGAACCGTTATTGATGAGGTGCGGGATCTTTTCAATTATGGCGAAGCGGAAGCAAGAAATGTACTGGGCATGTTCCTTTTTCGGGGAGAAGATGTTTTCAAAAAAATATCTCTTCTTTCCGGCGGTGAAAAGGCGAGGCTGTCCTTGTTATGTCTCTTTCTGAAACGGCCGAACTTTCTCATCCTTGATGAACCGACAAATCATCTGGATATTCCTACGAGGGAAATCATGGAAGAAGCCATACAGGCTTTCGGCGGAACCTGTCTGATCGTTTCCCATGACCGGTATTTTCTTGATAAAGTTGTGACGCGCACACTGGAACTGGACAATGGCAGGCTTACTGAGTACCTTGGCAACTACACTTACTATAAAGAAAAGAAAAAAGACCTGGAAGAATTTGAAAAGGACAGGGGAAATGCAAAGACTGCCAAGACGCCTGCCAAAATGACAGTATCCAAGGCGGAACCGAAAAAGGCAGAAAAGAGGGAAATTTCCATAGCGGCAGCAAAAAAGCTGGAGCAGGTGGAAATGGAAATTGCACGGCAGGAAGCGACCGTGAAAATGTATACTTTCCGTATGAATAGCGAGCCTGAAAATTATGCCGCCATTACGGAAGAGTATAAGGACGCGGAAGAAAAGCTGGCAAAACTTTATGAACGATGGGATGCCATCGCAGAAGATATGTAACGGAGGATTACATGAAAGACACGGCACTGGCGGCAGCCAAGGAAATGATTAAGACGATGGAAGGCTTAGCGGATGGTTTGCAGGAACGGCTGCGCAGAACGGAAGCGGAAAATGAGGCGCTTCGGAAAGAATTGGAAAAGTATCGTGAAGAAGAACGGGAAATGGCGGAAGAGGTTTTTCGGGGAGGCTCCGGTGAATTTAGCCGCTGTGATGACGGAGAGACATTAGAAGACCTAAGCGGGAAACTCAGCTGTTACTATCGGGATTTAGATCTTTATGACGAAAAGCGGATTACCGCTGAAGACGGGGAGACGCTCTATCACACGATAAAGTACATCTTCAAACAATTAAAAAAAGCAGGTGTCCGCTTTAAATGATGCCTGCTGTAAATGACGGACAGAAATGTTCGTCTTTTTTTCTATTTTAATTTCTTTGCCTGCGCGTAGAAGAACATATACTGCTGAAAAATGCCTGCTGCATGGCCATAAGATGGGAACGGGCTGACTCCGCCATAATGTTTCTGAATGACCCGCCCGATCCACACATCTACAGGTGCGGCTGCCGTGCGGTGGTAAGCGAATGGGGAAATACAATTTACCACTTTGATGCCTGCTCCGGGAAACAGAAGAAGTTTTTCCGTGAGTTCCTTATCAGACAATGTTTCCATTTCGGTGAAGCTGATCTTTTCTCTCGCAATCATGCGGGCTGTGGCATGAATATAGGCGGCCCGGTACCCGAGAGAACAGTTTTTCAATTCATTGACAGATAATTTCCCGAGTGCTGACGGGGAGGGAAATGTGTAAAAAGTCCGCCCGTTTTTTGTAATTTCCTTTCCTGCGGCAAGACAAAGTTTGTCCACGGAACTCCGTATAGCGGGAATGGATTTCCTTTGGGAGATGATAAAGGTGATGAGCATTTCAAAAGGATCCTGCCGCAAGATGCGGATACCTTTTCCATATCCGGCCGCAGCCCTGAGAAAATGATCTTTTGCGGGAATGGAGCGTCTGAGCGACTTGTAAGAAACAGATAAATCAAAATAAGGAGCCCACACCCGCTTCCATACGTAAGGGGTGCAGTCCGCTTCCCAGGTATCCGTTCCAAGCGGGGACAGAGACAACGTGTTTTTCCCTGTGATGAAATGGAAGGAACCGTCGGGCTGTGCGGAGGCACGAAAACATTGTCCGCTCCGTATGATTTTTTCCGGATCAAAGTCGTCAGGAATTTGTATTTTCATAAAATAACCTCTTTTCCTCTATTTATTATACAGGGGATTTCTATTCTTGCCGTGAACAGACGGAATTGGTAGTATAATAACAACATGAAAGGTACATAAATAATAATTTAAAGCAGGTGCAGTTTATGAGAGCAAGAATACATAAAAGTCTTTTAATGATGGGTGTTATTTCAGTAGCACTCGCATTTTTACTGGCAATTATCCTCCATTATCAAAGCATGCAGGAACAGGCGGACCGTGAACTGGCGCGTGTGGCGCAGACGGCCGCCGCCGCGGTATCTATGGAGAAGGCTCCTGAAAGCAAGGCATACCTTGATGCTATTTATGATGGAAATAATAAGGACATCCATATCGTATGGCTTACGGATAAAGGGAGCATCCTTTACGATACCGATGAAACTCTTGGAAGGAACTATCTCGAGATGCCCGAAGTCCGGCAGGCGATCCGGGAGGGATCCGGGGAAGTCGTTCATAAATCGTCTGATGAGCATCCGAAAAGTTATGTAGCGTACCGTACGGCCGATGATACCATTCTTCGTTTTTCCAAATCAAAAACAATTTCTTTTTTTGTTGCGTCTGATTTTATTCCTGAAGTCATCCTTTTCCTTCTTGTTTTTTCCGTGGGATGCCTTGCTGCGGCGGAACATGAAACAAATCGTATCCTGAGTCCCGTCCGCGGCCTGGGAAATATCATACAGGACATTATGGCGGGAAAAGAGATAGGCAGGCTGCCTGATGAATATGAAGAACTTATGCCCCTCATCAACAAGGTGGAAGAACAGCATGATGAAATAGAAAACTATTTGGAAGATATTGAAGAAGAAAGAAATACGACCCGTACCATTTTGGATACTATTTCTGATGGGATTATTCTTTTGAACAGCCGGAAAGAGATTGTCGATTATAATGAGCGGGTAAAAGAAATATTTCATGTGGAAAAAGACAAGCGCTTCCGCCGCATTTCCTTTCTCTATCATGATGAAGATTTTCTTCGCGCTGTCGGACGTGCCTATCGTTCTGAACGTTCCCGCGAGTATACGATGACGCTCTTTGGGAATCCATTCCGGATGACTACGGCAAAAACGGAACTGACTGATGGGGAAGAAGGGCTGCTCCTTGTTCTCAGCGATATGACGGCAAATTACATGGCGGAACGCATGCGCCGGGAATTTTCGGCGAACGTTTCCCATGAATTAAAAACACCTTTGACATCTATCAGCGGGTTCGCGGAAATTATCTCCAGCGGTATGTACCAAAGCGAAGAGGATTTGAAAGTTTTCGGCAGACGAATTTTAGATGAATCCCATCGGATGATGTCCTTGATTGACACCATCATGCACTTGTCAAAAGTGGAAGAAACAGAAACCACGATCAAATGGAAGCCCGTAGAAGTTGCTGGACTTGTCCGCTATGCCGCCGAACTCATCAAACCGCAGGCTGATAAGAAGAATATAGTTGTCGAGCTGGATATGGAGCCTGTCCATGTCTACGGGAATGCCGCTCTTTTATCCGAGCTGGCGATGAATCTTTTGGATAATGCGGTGAAATATAATCATGAAGGCGGCCATGTAACGGTGAAACTGGCGGCGGAAAACGAAGAAATGGTCATGACCGTTTCCGATACGGGAATCGGTATCCCCGCAGATAAACAGAACCGTATTTTTGAACGCTTTTACAGGGCAGAGGAGAGCAGAAATAAATTCACCGGCGGCAGCGGACTGGGACTTGCCATCTGCAAGCATATTGTAGAGAAACATAAAGGCAGTCTCACTATTTCCAGCACAGAAGGAGAAGGGGCCACCTTCATCGTTACTCTGCCTGCTATGAGTGAAAGCGATGTGTCCGTGGAGACGGATAATGATATTCTTGCAAAGCAGGAAGCTGCTGATGGTGAATCGGGGAAATTGGCGGAAATGGAAGCGGCAGAAGAAGCTGCTGAAGAAATGACTGAAGGAAGCGATGCAGCCGATAATACCGAGGAGAAAGAACTATTGAAAAGGAAGAAGGAAAAGAAACGGAAAAAAGCGAAGAAGAGAAAGGCGAAAGATGCAGAACAGGCGGAAAAGCAAAAAACAGCCAAAGAAGAAAAAACGGGAAAAACATCAAAAGCGAAAAAGTAAATTGAAAAGGATATGCCTTGGGAACATCCCGGAGACATATCTTTTTATAATGCTGATTAACGCATTGCGGCAGTAAACATACCGGTTGCCTTATTAAAAGTAAGGACATAAACTGAACTGCCTGCCGATGAATGGCTGCCGCCTGCCGGCGGATCAACATGGAGAAGAAGATCCTTCTTTGTGATCTCCAGTGTTCCGTCGCCCTCTTCTCCCGTAAGGGAAGAACCGTCGAAGGCGAGAGTAAATTCCCCCTTTTGGTAGGATACGATGCGGAGCCCTTTAATGTCGCCCGTCTGGAAGACATAAAAACGCTTTCCGTTATCCGTTTGCACAAATTGAGTTATGGAGACAGAAGCATCTTTCCTTCCGTTTTCTCCATACAACGCGACAGGGAGATCGGAAAGAATCAGATTGGATTCGTTGATTGCCGTTGAAAAAACAGCATCCGCCTTTCCGTCATTTACCGCGTTCAGATTAATGCCGAGACGCTGCTCTGTAGAAAGATTAATCTGGATGGCCGCTTCACCTCCGGAAACCGCCAGGCTGGAAGTGGAGCCTTCCTGCCAGTTGGCATAAGCTGTTCCTGCGGTAATTATCGCAGCGGCAAGAGTAAATAATATCTTTTTCATAAAATACCTCCTTACTCCTATTATAAACGATATGAAAAAAGAAGTTGCGAAAAAATGGAAATACACCGTGTACACATCAAAAAGACAGTCCTTTTATGTAAAAATATAACCTAAGTGAATACACAATATATGTTCGTTGGAATAAGGAGCCTTGTTTACCTTATAAGCGTATTCTTAATCTGATGAAATGAATAAAGAAATAGAACCTTTTTATCGCTTTTATGAAAGCAGAGGAAAATCCATGCGGGCAGCAGAGAAAGAAATAATGAAATTAGAAAAATGAGTGTTTGACGAAAGAAAAAAGACTTGCTATAATTCATTTTGCTGACAGGGACATATTCTTGCGGCATCCGGTTCCATTTTTTCAAAAGGATTCAAAAGA
>OGQP01001661.1_pt1 | contig 12854 bp, 7 predicted proteins | sample 1553251 | NCBI WGS metagenome assembly OGQP01 (sample SAMEA2580016, study PRJEB22360) | human gut metagenome | biome: human gut; feature: human-associated habitat; material: faeces | place: Denmark | collected 2008/2010 | reverse complement strand
CGCTACGAGGTAAACGGCCGCGCCTTTTTCGCCGTCGGGTTCCGCAACGATGCCGAAGGGTGGGAGCTCCGCTCCGAGCGGTTCAAAGGCGGCTCCTCGCCCAAATACATTACAACACTCAAAGGATGCAATGCAACTAATGATATGAATGCAGTCATTGACAGCAGTGCAATCAATGCAACCAATGATGTCAATGCAATCACGGATTGCCCCGCAATCGGTGCAATAGCATCATTCCATGCCGGCAATGATCCGATGGCCTGCGAATCGGACAGGGCCATGTCGGCATCCCATGCAAGCGTCATGGTCTTCGAAGGGTTCATAGACTTTCTCTCGTATCTGTCGCTTGCGAATAACATACATCCGGTCAGCGATACGGTCGTGCTGAACTCGGTCGTCAACCTTTCCAAAGCCGTTCCGTTTCTTAACCGGCATTCGGTGATCCACGCCTTTTTCGACAACGACGAAACCGGACGCAAAACGACCTCCGACCTGCATCGTCTTTGTCCCCGCAGCGAGATCATCGACCAAAGCTGTTTCTACCGCAGATACAAGGATGTCAACGACTATCTGATCGCCCGAAAAACCTGTCCGAAGCCCCCGGAAACCGTATCCGACAGTCTGGGTCGTGATCTGCGACCTTCGAAAGCGGAAACAGCGGCGATTGAGTCTCAGCGCCGGAAAGGGGTAAAGGTTTAAGGAAGGCAAGGTTGTGTTTTTGTCAGCCAAAAACCGCTGCCTTCCCGTCGGTCGGCAGTCGATCCCGCTGGTCTGGATATTCGATCATTATTCTTTTCACCTGAAATCGCAAACGAATGGCAACACCGAAGAAACCATATAACAGACAGGGCGGCCGTCCTGTGCTGAGCAAATCCCAGCGGCAGGAATACCGACTTACCGTCCGCTACAACACGGAGCTACATCTCCGGCTCAAGGCTCTGGCCCGGCAATCGGGTCAGAAGCCCGTCGAGGTCGTGCGGCAGCTCATCGCCTATGGGTGAGTGAAGGAGCGGGTAAAGAAGGAACACCGTCCGGTATTCGACCTGCTGAAAGGATTGTCCGACAACCTGAACCAGCTGACCCGGCTGGCACACGCCAAAGGCATCGAACGGCTGGAGAAACAGATTGCATCGGTAGTGCAGGAAGTTCGGCGGCTCTTAAAATATTTGCGCGATGATCGGTAAGATAATATCGGGATCGTCCTTTTCGGGGACGGTAGGCTACGTGATGAAAGAGAAATCCCGGATATTGGAGGCCGAGGGTATCGTGCCTCCGGATGCAAAGCGCATGGCCGAGGATTTCAATGACCAGACTCTCCTGAACCCGCGGCTGAAAAACACCGTCGGGCATATCTCGCTCTCTTTTTCACCCAAAGACGCTCCACGGATGACCGACGCACTGATGACGCAGATCGCAAAGGAGTACATGCAGAAGATGGGCATCACCGATACGCAATACCTATTGGTGCGCCATCTCGACCAGCCCCATCCGCACTGCCATCTGGTCTACAACCGGGTCGGAAATGACGGGCAAACTATTTCGGACAAGAACATCAAGATCCGAAACGCCAAGGTATGCCGAGAGCTGACCGAGAAGTACGGGCTATACCTTGCGCCGGGAAAGGACGACGTGCGGCGGGAGCGGCTGCGCGAACCCGACAAGACCAGATACGAAATCTACGATGCGATCAAAAGGTGTCTGCCCCGATGCGCCGGATGGAAAGGGTTGGAGAAGCAACTGGAAAAACAGGGCATCGGCGTCCGCTACAAGTATTGCGGAAATACCGATCGCAAACAAGGGGTTCTGTTCTCGAAAAACGGTTTCGAATTTTCCGGCTCGAAGATCGACCGGGCTTTTAGCTTTACGAAACTCGACCGCCATTTCCCCTGCCTGCAGCAACAAACCCTGCACTGGGCTGCACTCCTCGGAAACCTCTCGGCGGCGGTTGGCAATTACCGTTCGGCGTTTGCAGCGCTGTTCGGCGGCATGGGCGGCAGTACGCGCGAAGAGCCTGCTGCACCCGGTCCCGGCGGGAAGCTCGACACTATTCCGCTGCCGCCGGCCGGTTCGCCCGGCGGGGTGTCGGCCGAACAGTTGCAGCGCAAGCCGGGAGAAAGTCCCGAAGAGTATATCGCACGCATCACGGCACTGCTCAACGCTGCGGCCGAGGCGATGGCTATAGCTGCGATGGAACACAGGCGCAGGTTGCGCGAACAGAAGAATAGACCTCATGTAAAACTTTAACTTCAATCCAGAAATGACAATGAAAGAGAATAATCAGATCTCCCTGTCGTTTGAGATGTACGAAGATCTCAAAGACACGCTTGTCAAGGCCATCAAAAACACCAAGGCAGGTGGCGCAGGAAACGCAGGTTTGGAGAATGCCCAGCTGGAACGGATCGAGCGGTTGATAGAGGCTGCGGAACGCTCGCAGGGGCAGGTAGCACAACTGCTGGAGCACCTGCAACGGCATACAGCCCAGCCCGAAATAAAAACCGAGCAGGAACGGGAGATAGTTAACAAATATGATATGCTGCTGCAACAGTTGGCTGAGAGACTGGAGGTGATCGACAAGGAAAATAGGCAGACGCATACGTTGATAGAGCAGGTAGGGCAAGCCGTCGAAGCAGCGGCAATGCTCAAAAATCTGCCTGTGCAGGAGCATCGACATACCTATACGCTCGATATTAAATCCTCGAAAACCGCGCTGGTAATATTTGTTATGGCGGTAATAATTGTCCTCCTTATTGGTTTTATTTACCGGATCTCGGTAAGCAATCAGCAGTTGGCCGCAAATGATTTGAAATACCGCTATATCAAAATGAAAGGTGAGGCGACGTCCAAGCGTATCGCTGAGCTGGAGGAGATTTTTGAACTAAACCGCGACAACGCAAAAATCCGCCAGATGAAGAAGGATGTCGAAGAATATGAACAAACCATTCAACGCAAAGTCCAATTAGAAGAACAGGCAAGACTGAAAGAACGAGAAGCCGAGCGTCTGAACAAAAATGCCTCCCGATTGAAAAACAAATAAGCCCCCCCTCCTCCCAAGGTATTGCCGTCGAAAGAAATCCGCAAGGTCATGCAAGTTGCTCCGCAAATCTTGCGGATATTCTTACCAGCAGTATCAGCTGATCGCTACCAAAGGAAATGACTGAATCTGGACATCATGCAACCTGCGATTATTACTCCTAAATCGCACGATAACACCTCATCATGTTAACAGTTCTATCATTGTTCTGTCGCATAATGAGTGAATATACAATCATTTTACTCAAAATAAGAATCTGGCGATTAAATATATTCGGATTATCTAACCTTAAAATATACAAAACAGTTCACTGTTCATGGACACTTGATGATTGAATCTATTTTATCAATAATTCTTGGCAATTGGGATTTCTGTATCTCACATTCCCATACTATAATAACTCTCCATCCTTGCTGCTGAAGCTTCAATATAACTTCTTTATCTCTTTGTTGATTGCCGAGAATTTTTGATTCCCAGTATTCTATATTTGATTTCGGCAGAACAAAATGCTTGCATCCTTCATGTCCGTGCCAGAAACATCCATTTATAAAAATTACCGTTTTGTATTTGGGTAAAACAATATCTGGTCTGCCAGGCAATTTGTTGACATTGATCCGATAACGATACCCTCTGCGGAAAAGTTCATGTCTTACAAGAATTTCAGGCCTAGTATTCTTGGACCGAATATGCGACATACAGCGACGGCGTTGTTCTTGAGTTAATGTATCTGGCATTTTGATGCTTATTATCTTTTGGTAAAGATAGTGATTATTTAAAAATTTAGGCCGGTTGACAAACAACATTCTGCATTCTTTGGATGTTATTCAAATATAAACGTTTATAGCCCTCTGATTTTTTATTCAGTCAATCTCCGTTTATGAAAAAAATGTATCTTTGTAAAATACGATTCAGCCGATTGAATACATTCAGTGTGCTGAAGAATGGTAAAAATATGCAAGATGCAAACTATAAAATGATGAAGACCAATAAACAGCTGATTGGCATAGACCTTTTTGCAGGTGCAGGCGGATTAAGTCTAGGTGCAGAAATGGCTGGCATATCCATGCGGTATGCAGTTGAAGCAGACGCTTATGCAGCAGCCTCATATAAAAGGAATTTTAAGAATGCAACCGTATTCTGCGAAGATATAAGAAAACTTTCAGCCGACAAATTAAATACTCAACCTGTTTTTATCATAATGGGCGGTCCTCCATGTCAGGGGTTCTCTCTTTCAAACACAAAAACCAGAGATATGTCAAATCCAAATAACAGGATGTTTGAGGAATTTTTGCGTTTTGTTGATAAAATTGCTCCAACATGGTTTGTATTTGAAAATGTATATGGCCTGACAAAATTTAAAAACGGAGAGGAGAATATCCAGAATCATATAGAAAACCGATTTAGAGATATTGGCTATACAGTCAAATCAAAAATACTATATGCTTCTGACTTTGGCGTGCCGCAACGCCGAAACAGGCTGTTTATTGTCGGGAATAGAAATGGGATAGATTTTGAATTCCCCAAAGAATTTGATTATTCAGTTTCTGTTGATGAGGCAATTAGTGATTTACCGGTTCTTGGAAATGGAGAAATTCAAATGAAGGGGGAATACACAGTTCCTTTTGAGCAGGCGTCTCCATATGCTCAGCTGATGAGAAAAAAGTCAAAAGCCCCTACCCAAAATATCGTATCACGCAATAAGGACTATGTAGTTGAGCGCTATAAATACATCGGACAAGGCGAAAACTGGTCATCTATCCCCGACCGCTTAATGGAGAATTATGCTGATAAAAAACGATGCCACAGCGGAATATATAAACGATTAATCGGTGGCAAGCCATCTGTGGTAATATCGAATTATAGAAAAAGCATGCTTATACATCCTCATCAAGATCGAGGGTTGTCCGTTCGCGAAGCAGCCCGGCTGCAAAGTTTTCCAGACCATTTCATATTTGAAGGGCCTGTATCATATGTTCAGCAGCAAATCGGCAATGCTGTTCCTCCGCTGCTTGCCAAAGCTGTTATGAAGAAGATATTAACTTATAAATAATATTGTTGCGATGGGCATCTATAAAGAAAATATTCCTAAAGCTGATATGCTGATGGGGTCAATGCGCTCAATGGGCTATTCTTTCGAGTCTGCAATCGCTGATGTTATTGACAACAGCATTAGTGCCGGATGCTCATACGTTTCACTGTTTTTCCCAACCGATTCTTTCCAAAAACAAGCAGTGGGCATTCTTGACGACGGCTGCGGGCTGTCTCGTGAAGAACTTTTCGAGGCAATGTGCTATGGCAGTTCTGCGGCAGAAGCAGCCCGCTCTGAAAATGATTTAGGAAGGTTTGGGCTGGGACTTAAAGCTGCATCATTGTCACAATGCCGCATATTGACAGTTGTGAGCATGCAAGACGGAGATATCAGTGCGTATTCGTGGGACTATAATTACATACTTAAACATAAAAAATGGTTTGTTAACGAACTGACCATTGATGAAATATCAAATCTGCCGTACATAGAGAATCTGCGTGAAGCAGGAAAGACTAATGACAGCGGAACTCTTGTGATATGGGAAGATTTTGATGTGTTGGAAAAGTCGAGTCATGGACAGGTTTTCAGCACTCTTCGTGAATTAAGCGATAAAGTGCAGGATCATGTGGCTCTTATTTTTCACCGCTATATCTCTGCGAAGAAGCTTGTTATCTGGATTAACAACGCGAAAGTAAAGGCACAGGATCCATTTCTTGAAAGCAATGCTAAAACTACGACAAAAAAAGAGTTCGCTATTGCACTGCGGGACAGCCAAGGTATTGAACGGCTGATAAAAGTGCGTCCGTTTGTACTGCCTTTTGGCTCGGACCTAACAGAAAAAGATAAAAAACTTTTAGGCGGTACTGATAATCTGAGAACAAGACAGGGTTTCTATATTTACAGGAATCAGAGGCTTATTATTTATGGGACATGGTTTGGGCTCAAACGCAGTGAGCTGACAAAAAATGCCAGAATACGTGTAGACATCCCCAACTCTCTGGATGACATTTGGGGCATCGATATTAAGAAACAGAATGCTTCAATACCCAAATCAATTCAGAACCAGCTTAAAAAAACCGTTGAAGAAGCAATGGACATTTCTGTTAGAAAACAGACGCATCGCGGCCGCAAAGATAATTCGGAAGATAATATAAGCCACATTTGGGATAGAATGCGCGGCAGAAATGATGCCTACTACTATCAGATCAATCGAAACAGTCCGCTCTGCAAATATGTGATGGAACACATTCCTGACGATGCGGCAGACATCGTAGAAACTTTGTTGTCAGAGATAGAAAAAGGTATTCCAGTACAGGATATATACGTAGACAGGTGCAATGACGCTATTGTTGCAGCGGATAAAACGCAAGACCTTGAGGATAATTTTCAGTTGGGAGTTACGCTGATCGACAAAATGATTAAATACGGCAGGGAGCTTAATGACGCTGTTGATACTATTATGAAAGCCGAACCATGGTGCTGTCTTCCGCAACTGAAAGAAATGCTGATAAACTATTATACAAATGAAGATAAGCAGTGATGAGTTCAATGATCTCATTATGGTTATCAAACGCCGCATCGGGGTCGACAAGCGAAACGGGAAAACCATAAAATACGAAGATATTGACTCCTATATAGATAAGGGGCTTGAATTTATTCCAATCAGCCTGACTGATGAGGACAGGGCAGAAGTTTTTCGCGCCATCGAAACAGAAGAAGCTATAAAACACACTAAAGGCAATTGTATATTCGACGACTATGATGATCCTCACAATTGGTATGAGCATGCAGAAATCGAAGATGAGCATTTCTGGAGGCTGTACAGCAAATATCTTCTGGAAGAATCATCGCTTGATGACAAGAGTATAGACATCTTGGACAAGAAGACTCTTCCCGCCATAATGAATTGTCTTTGCAATCCGAAAGAAGCGCATGAAGGAAGGCGGTTGATTCGCGGTTTGGTTATTGGTGACGTTCAGTCTGGAAAAACAGCAACGTATTCCGGTCTGATATGCAAAGCTGTTGATGCGGGTTACAAGGTTGTCATTTTGCTGGCAGGCATAACAGAGAATCTACGCCAGCAGACTCAGGAGCGTATTGACCAAGGCATTGTAGGCCTTGAAATCAAGAGAGATGATATAACAAAAATAGAGAAGCCCAAGCGAGTGGGCGTCGGCAAATATGACAAACAGCTGCTGGCATCGTCTTATACAACTCAATCATCAGATTTTGTCGGACAGAAAGACAGTATTTTTGTGTCGCTTGAAGCACAGCGTTCAGTTGTATTGTTTGTTGTCAAAAAGAATGTATCAGTTCTTACAAAATTACACAACTGGCTAAAGTACAACAATTATGATCATTCAGAGGAGTGCGTTAATGCGCCCTTGCTACTTATAGACGATGAAGCGGACAATGCATCTGTCAATACGAGCAAGGATGAAACGAATCCAACAAAGACAAATGCTATTATAAGAAAAATTTGCAATTTGTTTAAAACCGCATCGTATGTCGGTTTTACAGCGACCCCATTTGCAAATGTTTTCATCGACCCGGATTCTGTTGATGAAATGAAAAATGCAGATTTGTTCCCGGAACATTTTATATACACACTGCCAACCCCCTCAACATACATTGGAGCAAAGCAGATATTCAATGCCGGCTCCAAATATTATCGCAATATAAAATATATCATTGATATTGATGAACCCGACTACGGAGACGGATGCTGGCGTGATTGGGCTCGCACCCACATCGATGAGTTGAATGCAGGGGCATTTTACTATCGGCATCAGAAAGAATGGAACGGAATCCTTCCCGATTCGTTAAAAGAGGCTATTTATTGTTTCTTTTTGGCGAATACCATTCGAGATTTGCGAGGACAAAGTTCAGCGCCAAGAAGCATGCTGGTGAATATGTCTCGATTCGTGAAGGTGCAAAATGTAATAAAAGAAGAGGTAGAACGTATTTATGATGAATTCAAGAGCATCGTTGAAAAAGATTTCAACAGCGATTCTTGCAAAAACACGAATCTGCCTCTATATAAAGAATTGAAGCAGTTGTGGGATAAGCATTACAGTTTTGTCTCTGATGTTTCATTTGAGAGAGTTGTTAGAAAAGAAAACCTTTTCAAAGCAATTGAGTGCATAAAGGTTCTTGTTGTAAATGGATTAAAATCAAGCGGGAAACTCGACTACAAAGAAAATCCGTCATTGCGGGTTATTGCCGTCGGAGGAATGGCATTGTCACGAGGTTTGACCTTGGAGGGGCTGCTGACAAGCTACTTCTACCGCAATACGGCTACTTTTGATGTCCTGATGCAGATGGGGCGCTGGTTCGGATATAGAAAAGGATATGAAGATATCTTCCAAATATGGACGAGTGAAGAAAGTGCAATCTGGTATGATGAGATTTCTATGGCGTCAGAGGATTTGAAGGAAGAGCTGAAAGAGATGTTTGCACAGCGGCTGACGCCAAAGGATTTCGGAATTAAAGTGCGCGACAATTGTCAGGAGCTGCAAATCACTGCTGGCAATAAGATGAGGCAGTCCTTCAATCTGGATATACAGGAATCCTATTACGGCAATATATATGAAACACCGTATATCAGTCTGAATGCGACTCACAACACTCTTAATCTTGAACAAGTGACTTGGCTGGCAGAGGAGCTGTTTAAGAGAAACTTGTCGTTTGATAAATTCAAAAATAATACATCTCTGATAGTAAAAGATGTGCCGAAAGATATTGTAGCGGCTTTTGTGAAAAATATTAAAAGTTCAAAGGTTAATCCGAGTTTCAACACTGAATATATTCTGGATTTCATAACAGATGAAAACACGGTAGGATTAGAGCATTGGGATATAGTTTTCCAAAGCGGCGAGTCTGACAAATGTTATGAAATACCGCACATAGCATCTGTCAGATGTGCAGCACGCACTGTCCATGTTGAGAATAATGCTATTGCTGTAAGCTCGCGGCGAAAATTGCTGAGCACTCAGGAAGGTGCTTATGGACTATCTGAAGATCCGTTGAATTTCGTAAAGAGAAAATGCAAAGAACAGTGGAGAAAGGAAGGTAAAAATGAAAATCGGGAAATTCCAAATAGAGCATACTTTGAGCATTTGGCAGACCGAAAACCTCTGTTGATAATTATGCTCATCGAGCCTGTGAGGACCGAGGGAAAAGATGAAAAGAAGAAGCTGTCTGAATACCGGGAAGCATTGGGGGGAGATAAAATGGTTGCCTTTGCCATAGGATTCCCAGGAGTAAAAGGTGCTCAAAATATAAAACATTACAAGGCGAACAAAATATATTATCAGCAGTTTATGCAGGATGAGTCAGAAGACATTGAAGACAATGAAACAATACAATAGCCAGGATATATACGGCATTTTCTCTGAAGGATTTGAACAAGGCTTTTTTAAAAGAGTTGGAACAGCCAGAGATCTTGACACCTATATAGGCAAAGACGACAAAGGCAGATATGCTTTCAAGTTCAAAGGACAGTATGTTCCAACACGAATCTTTGGCTCCGAGGTAATATCTGTCGAGCAATATGAGGATGATAACTCATATTCACTGATTTTCTTGCTTGAGAAAGAAGAACTCCTTGAACGGTTCTGCACATTCTGCCAGGATCTTCTGTCTTCTCTTAACGGAATAACTGACCAGGTTGAAGGCTATCGGGCCATATGCAACAGATACGCATCATGGAAGCGTCTGTTCAAACCCAATCACGGAGACTTGACTGAACCGGAAATTATGGGCTTGATCGGGGAAATGCTATTTTTGAAAAACGAAATGATTCCAATGTATGGAACAGACAAGGCAGTAGACAGCTGGACCGGGCCTGAAAAAACCAGTAAAGATTTTTCAATAGACAGCATCTGGTATGAAGTGAAAACAGTCAGCGCAGGGAAAGATGCTGTGCGCATCTCTTCAATTGAGCAGCTGGATAGTAATGTTGACGGCTGTTTGGCTGTATACAAACTTGAAAAAATGAGCCCTGGATATAACGGCGTTAAACTCAGCTCTCTCGCCAATGAAATTATGACATTGATAAGCAGTGATTTCTACAAGGAGATGTTTGCAAGGAAACTAATGTCATACGGCTTTGACTGGTCAAGTGATTACGATAACTTTGTATATTCACAAAGCTCATTTGCCAAGTATATTGTGTCAGAAGGATTCCCGCGCATTATGCGGAATAGTATTGCACTGCCAATTATAAAGGTTCAATATGAACTCATCCTTTCAAATTTAGAAGAATTTAAACAATCATAACAAGCACACCGCAATGGAGATAGGCGAATTTAGAAAACAGTTTATGGAGCAGCTCCGCTTTGATGCCGAACATGAAGGATCGGCGCCTGAGGCGCAGTTTATCAGCAGAGCACTGGAACTTCTGGAAGATATAGGAGATGTTTCTGATCCTATGCCTATGTCCATCGAAATGAAGGGGCGCCGGGGGCGCATAATGTCTTTTGATGCCTATGCTTATGATGAAGCTGATGGAGCGCTGGTTATGATTGCCAGTGATTTTGTCAATGAAATCGACAATATTCCTACATTAACCAATACACGCATTGATGAATTATTCCTTCACATGAGGAATTTTATTGAGGAGAGTGTTGATGGTGATATTTCTGCATATTGCGACGATTCAGACCAAGCCATTAATGTTGCAAAGGAGATAAAAACAAAAGTGGGCAAAAGTATGCTTGCTACCGAAATCTCCCGATTCAAGTTTATCATTCTATCCAATGCCATTCTCAGCAAACAGGTTAAAAACGTCAGCCGCGAGGAATTCCTCGAAAGGCCGGTTGAACTGAATGTGTGGACAATAGAGCGTTTTCATCAGACATATGCCTCTAATTCCAGTGAAATCATTGAGATTGCAACCAAGGATTTTGATTGTGACGGCATTCAGTATCTCAAAGCAGACATTGGCGAGGATGCGAACTATGATGCTTATCTGGGTATTGTTCCGGGAGAGTTCTTGGCAAAGATTTATTGCAAATATGGCAGCAAGCTGCTGCAGGGCAACATTCGTGCTTTTTTGAGCGTGAGAGGCAAAGTCAATAAAGGAATACGTGAAACCATTATAAAGCATCCGGGAAATTTCTTTACATATAATAATGGAATTGCTGTGGTTGCCCGCTCAATCGGTTTTTCTGATGACGGGACAAAAATAGTATACCTTAAAGATCCCCAAATAATAAATGGCGGTCAAACTACGGCATCACTGGCCAATGCAAAAATCAAGAAAGAGGTAAAGGACGGAGGCATGGATAACCTGTTTGTCCCGATGAAGCTGACAGTGCTTAATGTTGATGATGATATGTCCGAGGATGACATTGAACGATATAACAATATTACCAAAACAATATCTCAGTGTGCAAACAGCCAGAATGCTGTGTCTGAAGCCGACTTTTTCTCAAACCATCCATACCATGTCATAATGGAACAATTGTCAAGAAAGAGGATGGCTCCGCCGGTAAATGGCAATCCATACCAGACAATTTGGTTTTATGAGCGTTCAAGAGGGAAGTGGGAGCAGGAACAAATGCAGCTCAGTTCCGCGGCTCGTGCAAAATTTTGTGAGAAACACCCTAAAAATCAAGTCATCAAAAAGGAGAAACTTGCCAAATGCCTCAATGCATTTGCAATGAATCCTCATGAGGTATGTCAGAGTTCGGCTATTAACTTCTCCCGATTCGCTAAAACGATCGACAGTCTGTATGAAACCTCCAAGGAGAGTATCAATGAGGTATATTTCTCAAAATGTGTATGTTCTGTAATTATCTTTGATTCGCTGGATCGTCGCATCAATAAAGCAGACTGGTATCCGACAGGAGGTAATAAAGCTCAAATAATTCCATATGCCATAGCAAAAATGATGGCTATGATTCCCAAGAACATGGATCTTGACTGGAAACTCATTTGGCAAAAGCAGGAAATGTACCCGGCTCTTGAAAAGGAGCTGATGAAACTGGCACATATTATTCATAATTTCTTTGAGGAGGAAGCACAAGGCGGATTGGTTAGAAGTATGGCCCGTCGTGCAGATACCTGGAATAAGTGCAAAAGTTTGCCGCTGTCCTTATCGGATGAGTTTGTGTCAACCTTAATCTCAAAGAATGAGATGAAGCAGGAAGAGGCTGCCGCAAAAAAAGAAAGAAAATTCAGCCATAATATAGATGCCTCAGTTGAAATATTTAAATTGGGAGCTGATTATTGGACTAAAGTGTGCAATGATTTATCAAAGGAGGATATGCTGCCATATGGAGATGTCGCATTTATAGGCAGTATCGCAGAGTATATTAAGCGAAATTCTCTGCCGTCTGCCGCACAATGCAAACGCCTCGTCAAGATTATTGAGAAAGCAGAGAAAAAAGGATATATTATGCCGTAATATTTTATAATATATCAATTCAATTAGTACACCTTTAAGCATATTTACAGCAAAACCTGTGAATTATACTCCAAAAGCGGAAATCTAATATGAGGCATAATACAAAACAGCATCATTAAACATTAAACTTTTTGAAGATAACAGTTGTAGAAGGGGGGGCTGTTTCCGGCCGATATGAAAAATCATTCCTTGTGGAAATTATTCCCGATTGTGCGAGATAAGTAGCCAGGGGCAGGTCTCAATTTTTGTCGTCCCGGACAAATTGCGGACACGGTGCGGACACAGAAAATGCAAAACCCCGTCAGAGTTTACTCTGACGGGGTTTCTGGTGCCCAGGACAGGAATCGAACCTGCACGCCTTGCGGCACACGCACCTGAAACGT
>OGQP01001652.1_pt1 | contig 12899 bp, 7 predicted proteins | sample 1553251 | NCBI WGS metagenome assembly OGQP01 (sample SAMEA2580016, study PRJEB22360) | human gut metagenome | biome: human gut; feature: human-associated habitat; material: faeces | place: Denmark | collected 2008/2010 | reverse complement strand
GGTTCGCCAGTTCGCGCTTGGATGCTTTCTCCCGCCGGAATCGCCATTCGTCCCGCAGCAGCACCCGTGCCGCCAGCATTTCGCCCGCGCGGTGCAGCGTGTACCCCGCGCCATGCATCCGCACATACGCCCGAACCCGTTCCGCCCACTGCACGCGCGTCCCTCCCCGACTTTCTTACTCTCATCATACCATGTGCCGCAGGTTTTGTAAAGCGCCGGGCGATTTTCTGCCAATTCGGCACATTTTTCGCAAAACCGCTTGACAAACGCCCGAAAAAGTGCTAAACTAAATCTCGTTCCGGCAATCCCGGACGAACCGCATAGGGGCATGGTGTAATGGTAACACGTGGGTCTCCAAAACCTTTGTTGAGGGTTCGAGTCCTTCTGCCCCTGCCAAAAACGAGCCAGTTTCGTGAGAAGCTGGCTCGTTTTTATGTGCATGGATATGAAAAATCCGCCTCCGAGAATGGGAGGCGGACAGCGGATTTATTCCTGTATTTGTATTAGCGGATAACCTCAACGTCTGCAATTCCCAGTTTTGCACCTCCGCCAAGCGCAGTAACAACATCTGACTTGCCTTTGATTGTTACAATAACTTTCTTTGCGCCCATAGGGATGTTCAAAGTATCTGCATTTGAACGTTTAGAAGTAAGATTAAGGCTTGTGTTACTTTTCATGGAAACACTATGTTGACCATATGATAGATATACCTCAAAAGTTGCACCATTTGCAACAGAACCCGCTCTCTGTCCATCAACATAAAGTACACCATTCACCGCTACTCCCCAGATTATCGCACGTGGTCTTTCAAATCGAACCATACAGCCTGCCTTGCGAACAGGTGCACCACAGCCGGGGCAAGCACTTGCAGCATCAGAAATATCGCGTCCACATTCCGGACATTTAATCATTGCCATCGTATACACATCTCCTTATCATTTTCCCTGAATGAACCTCGTTTCCGTTAGTGTCTTTGCGTAGTTTTATCCCTACATCGTCCGCATCACTTTCTACATCTCCCCTCCTTCACAATTTCCTTCTTCCATTTTACCCCCCCCCGAAAAAAGTCAAGTGTCTTCTTGAAGAATTATATATTTCTGACATTTCTAACAAAATCATGCCAAATTGTTGTGTATCTTCACAACGACTTTCGTTTCGGCGTGTAACCACATTTCAGAAAATCGTTTTTTTCTGAAATCAGCTGCCTCAACCCCCTCCAAATTTCAAATTCGCACAGAAAACGCGCCCGCCGACGTTCCGACGAGCGCGTTTATACTATTTGGGGCTCTACTCCCGAATTCAGTGCAGGACTTGCTGGAGACCCCAGTTATCACATTTTCACAAAGGAGGTGGTCAGCCGCCGAGTTGTGCGGTGTTGCTTTGAATTACTTCTTATTCTTCTGCTCCACCATCGCCTTGACCTTCAGCGGCAGACCGAGCAGGTTGATGAAGCCCGCGGAATCCTTGTGGCTGTACAGGTCGTGGCTGTCGCCGAAGGTGGCGATTTCCTCCATGTACAGGCTGTTCGGCGACTTCACGCCCGCGTTGATGCAGTTGCCCTTGTACAGCTTCAGCTTCACCGTGCCGTTGACCGCCTGCTGCGTGCTGTCCACAAACGCGGAGAGCGCCTCGCGCAGGGGCGTGTACCACATGCCGTCGTACACCAGCTCCGCGAACTTGCTCGCGACCAGCTCCTTGTAGTGGCTGGTGGCGCGGTCAAGCGTGATGGATTCGAGGATGCCGTGCGCGGCGTAGAGCATCGTTCCGCCGGGGGTTTCGTACACGCCGCGGGACTTCATGCCCACCAGACGGTTCTCCACCAAATCCGCGCAGCCGACGCCGTTGCGGCCCGCGATTTCGTTCGCCTTCGTCAGCAAATCCACCGCGTCCAGCTTTTCGCCGTTGATGGCGACCGGCACGCCCTGCTCGAAGTCCACCGTGACGTATTCGGGCTGATCAGGCGCCTTTTCGGGCGTGACCATCGTCAGCAGCAGATCTTCCGGCGGCTCGTTCCACGGATCTTCCAAATCCGCGCCCTCGTGGCTGATGTGCCAGATGTTGCGGTCCATCGAATACGGGCGATCCTTCTTGACCGGGACGGGGATGCCGCGCTTTTCGGCGTAGTCAATTTCCTCCTCGCGGGTCTTGATGTCCCAGATGCGCCACGGTGCGATAATCTGCATATTCGGGTCAAACGCCTTGATGGTCAGCTCGAAGCGGACTTGGTCGTTGCCCTTGCCGGTGCAGCCGTGGCAGATGGCAGTGCAGTTCTCCTTGTGAGCGATTTCAACGAGGCGCTTGGCAATCAGCGGCCGTGCGAAGGACGTGCCCAGCAGGTACTTGCCCTCGTAGACCGCGCCCGCCTTGAGTGTCGGCCAAATGAAGTCCTCGACGAACTCCTTGCGCAGGTCTTCGATATACAGCTTTTCCGCGCCGCACTTTTTCGCCTTCTCGTGGAGGGGCTCCAGCTCTTCGCCCTGCCCGACGTCACCCGCAACGCAGACCACGTCGCAGTCATAATTCTCCTTCAGCCACGGCACGATAATCGAGGTATCCAGACCACCGGAATAAGCCAGCAATACGCGCATCTTCGCCATAACAATCGACTCCTTTATCTTCATCCCGATTTTCATCATTTTTGTGTCCGTCTGCCGGACAAGATGGATTATACACCAAGATGAATAAAAATGCAATAGGTCTGCATAAATTTTCTCGGATTTTTTCGGAGGATGATGCCGTTCGGTTTCTCTGCACGCCCCGTGCAGATTGCAACGTGTAATTTCCCGCCACGCTCCTGCGACCTTTTCACTTTGCCTCCACACGCTCCGTGCAGATTGCAACAGATGCTGCCGATTCTGTACGCCAAGCATCCCAAGCTTTGCCTCCACACGCCCCGTGCAGATTGCAACGGCATCCCGGTTTCCTCCGGCGGGAACTACACGGACCTTTGCCTCCACACGCCCCGTGCAGATTGCAACTGCAGAAATGCACAGAATGCAATATGCACTTTTCAGAACGTGTGTTGAGTCGGTAGATAGCTTTTCAGTATTGAACAAAGCAATGCTGCGCTGACTATTTTCCCGAAACTCTTCTGCTGTCAAGGCAACCTTTGTTGCCATTAGCGACAGCCCCGGACGGACAATCGACCGGTTTTGTTGGTGCGAACCGCACCGGATTTTCATGTTAGCTGATGATTCGCCTGATGCCCATGCTGGGAATCGTATGCGGCAGTTCTGAAAGCCGCTGAATCGTCATATGATGATACGCAACAAATTGAGGATAGTCACGTTGGAGTGCCTCGCGGTCAAATACTCGGTAAAGTTCTTCCCCAAACTCTTTCTGTAATTCCTTCCTATTATATTCCGGCAAGTCTCTTCTGCAATGCTGAAGCAGGAACGCCGAGTACAAATCGCGCTGAATGCGTTCACCGTCTGGCATAATGTTCCAGCGGTTTTCAAGTGCCTTCTTGATGCAAGTGTCTGTCTGGTGGTTGTACTGACTGGCGCACACATGCGTGTCAACCTCTTTCACCCCTTCCAGCCCGCGTGACTGGCATTTCTGTTTCAGCATCGTAATCAGCATGGCAGGTGCTTTGTTTGCAATGGACTTTCCAAAGCGCTTTTTGCGTTTATACCGTCCTGTCTTTTCGGAAATCTCCGTTTTATTTGCCCTGTGCGCTAAATCGCAGTAACTCATGTTCTCCACAAAGAAGCAATCACCCAGCGTCAGCAGGTAATTCGCCAATTCGTTATGCTGCTGTTTTCGGATATCCGCCTGATGATGCTGAATCATAGCATACTGGTGCTGAATCCGCTTATATCGCTTGGAATTGTTCCACGTCAGTTTCACCCCTTGCTTAATGCTACCATCCGGCTTATAATTTCCCGGATTCATCGCCCGTCGGCTTCTGTCCATTTTACGCTGTAAGCGTCGCTTTTCTTGCTCTATGTTCTGCACACGGTCAGCCAATTCCAGCAGATTAACCTCCTTATCGGTCGAGTATGCCAGCGTTCGCGTGCCAATGTCGATGCCGACGACACCATGCCCGACGGGATGCTTCGGCGCACCGCTTATCGAATCACGCTTCACCGCCGGTTTTCCTTCCAAAGCAAGCTGTGCGTACCAATGCGTCTTCGTTTTGCCGTCTTTGCGTAGAATACGGACGTATTTCACGCGCTTGCTGAGCATTTCCGTTTCATAATCGTTGTCAGGGGACAGTTTCAACGGAAGTTTCAGCCCTTTCCATTCGACATAGCTGCCGCGAAAAATTATTTCGATGCCGCCGCTCTTTCCCGCCTGTGAATACCCTCTCAGTGAGGATAGTTCTCCCTTTTTCTTGAAGTGTACCATCTTTCCATCTTTTGAAAGCAGCACTTTTTCAAACGCCGTCCAAGCTTGTGACGCAATTCCATGAACTGCCACGCTTGAAGCAATGTTATCCTTGAAATGCGGATAATAATGTTTCATATCCGCCTTAAAGTGGTTTTCGCTAAGTCCATTTTGATCCAGCAATTGTCGTTTCTTTTTCCAAAGTTCTTTTGTTTCTTCTTGCTTCGCGTTTTCCAGCTTCTGTTCAATTTCTTGATATTGCTGCGTTCTTTCGAGTTTGCGCAGTTTCTTCAACTCCGCATGAACTATCGTATTATAGATTTGTCTACCAATTTCAAAGCGTTTTTCAAGGCGGTCGGACTGCCATTTTTCCAATTTAAGGGGCAGCGTCAGACAACAAGTCGCCCCGTCCTTCTCTTTCTCCTCATTGTTCACGCGCGTCCCCTCCCCTTCCTTTGCTTTTCCACCCCATTATACCGCATCTTCTCCTCATTTTCAAGCAAGAACAGCAAATTCGACATTCAGCCGCTGTTTTTTTACTGTACAGCGCTTTTTGCATTTGTCCTCTTCGTCCATCTATCCGCCATTTCATTCATCTCGTTCCGAAAACGTATTAAATTGTGAAAAAAATATCGTTAAAATCGTGTCAGCCACTTGACAAGAGCTTAACAATCTGCTACACTGTTCTCGTCACCCCGACAAACACCGACATCCCCCGTTCGCGGGCGCATCCCCGCAGGACGGATGAAGCATAAGGAGAGAGTATCATGGCGAAAGAGTATCCGATCGTCGATAACGTGGAGAGCTTCGAGGCGGCCCTCGCCCGCGTCCGCGCGGCACAAAAGGTCTATGCGACCTACACGCAGGAGCAGGTGGACAAGATTTTCAAGGCAGCTGCCCTCGCCGCGAACAACATGCGCATCCCGCTGGCGAAGATGGCGGTGGAAGAAACCGGCATGGGCGTGGTGGAAGATAAGGTCATCAAGAACCACTACGCCGCTGAATACATCTACAACGCCTACAAGGACACGCAGACCGTCGGCGTGCTGGAGCGCGACGAAGCATTCGGCATGATGAAGGTTGCAGAACCTATCGGCGTTGTCGCGGCGGTCATCCCGACCACCAACCCCACGTCTACCGCCATTTTCAAGACGCTGATTTGCCTCAAGACCCGCAACGGCATCATCATCTCTCCCCATCCGCGCGCGAAGAAGTCCACCATCGCCGCCGCGAAGGTTGTGCTGGAAGCCGCTGTGGCTGCCGGCGCGCCCGAAGACATCATCTCCTGGGTTGATGTTCCCTCGCTGGAGCTGACCAACATGGCGATGAAGGAAGCCGACATCATCCTTGCCACCGGCGGCCCCGGCATGGTCAAGGCGGCGTACTCCTCCGGCAAGCCTGCGCTGGGCGTCGGCGCTGGCAACACGCCCGCGATTATCGACGAATCCGCTGACGTGAAGGTGGCCGTCAACTCCATCCTGCACTCCAAGACGTTCGACAACGGCATGATCTGCGCGTCCGAGCAGTCCACCATCGTACTGGACAGCATCTACGACGCGGTGAAGGCGGAGTTCGCCAAGCGCGGCGCGTACTTCCTCGAAGGCGAAGAGCTGGACAAGGTGCGCAAGACCATCATCATCAACGGCGCGCTGAATGCCAAGATTGTCGGTCAGAAGGCGCACACCATCGCCAAGCTCGCAGGCGTGGACGTGCCGGAAACCGCCAAGGTGCTGATTGGTGAAGTCGAATCCGTGGATATTTCCGAAGAGTTCGCGCATGAGAAGCTCTCTCCCGTGCTGGCGATGTACCGCGCCAAGGACATCGACGATGCGTTCGACAAGGCGGAGCACCTGATTGCTGACGGCGGCTACGGCCACACCTCCTCTATCTACTTGAACGCCGTCACCCGCAAGGATTTGATTGACCGCTTCGCCGCGCGCATGAAGACCTGCCGTATCCTCGTCAACACGCCTTCCTCTCAGGGCGGCATCGGCGACCTGTACAACTTCATGCTGCGTCCGTCGCTGACGCTGGGCTGTGGCTCGTGGGGCGGCAACTCCGTCTCTGAGAACGTCGGCGTCAAGCACCTGCTGAATGTCAAGACTGTTGCCATCCGGAGGGAGAATATGCTGTGGTTCCGTGCGCCTGAAAAGGTCTACCTCAAGAAGGGCTGCCTGCCTGTCGCCCTGAATGAACTCAAGGCAGTTATGGGCAAGAAGCGCTGCTTCATCGTCACCGACGCGTTCCTGTTCAAATCCGGCTTCACCAAGGCGATTACCGACAAGCTGGATGAGCTGGGCATCGTCCACACCACGTTCTACGATGTTGCGCCCGACCCGTCCCTCGCCTGCGCGAAGGAAGGCGCCAAGGCGATGACCTCCTTCCAGCCGGACTGCATTATCGCCATCGGCGGCGGTTCCGCAATGGACGCCGGCAAGATTATGTGGGTCATGTACGAGCATCCGGAAGTGGACTTCCTCGACATGGCAATGCGCTTCATGGATATCCGCAAGCGCGTGTACACCTTCCCGAAGATGGGTGAAAAGGCGTACTTCATCGCCGTCCCGACCTCCGCTGGCACGGGCTCCGAAGTCACCCCGTTCGCCGTCATTACCGATCAGGACACCGGCGTGAAGTACCCGCTGGCGGACTACGAGCTGCTGCCGAAGATGGCGATTGTGGACGCAGACATGATGATGTCCGCGCCGAAGGGCTTGACCTCCGCCTCCGGTATCGACGCGCTGACCCACGCGTTGGAAGCCTACGCCTCCATGATGGCGACGGACTTCACCGACGGTCTGGCGAAGCAGGCGGCTCAGCTGATTTTCGAGTATCTGCCCGCGTGCTACGACAACGGTCAGAACGAGCCGGTTGCCCGCGAAAAGATGGGCAACGCCGCCACGATGGCTGGCATGGCGTTCGCGAACGCGTTCCTCGGCGTCTGCCACTCCATGGCGCACAAGCTGGGCGCGTTCCATCACCTGCCGCACGGCATCGCCAACGCGCTGCTGATTGAGCTGGTCATCCGTTACAACAGCGCCGAAGTTCCCACGAAGATGGGCACCTTCCCGCAGTACGCCTATCCGCACACGAAGCGCCGCTACGCCGAATTCGGCGAGTACCTCGGCTTCAAGGGCGCAAACGACGACGAGACGGTGGAGAACCTGATTCGCAACATCCATGCCCTGAAGGAGCGCGTCGGCATCAAGAACACGATCCGCGACTACGGTGTGGACGAAGAGAAGTTCCTCGCGACGCTGGACGAAATGTCCGAGCAGGCGTTCGACGACCAGTGCACCGGCGCGAACCCGCGCTACCCGCTCATCAGCGAAATCAAGGGAATGTATCTGAAGGCGTACTACGGCGAGTAATGCGCCATTCTCCCCGGCTTGGCAGGAATGCTTCTGCTGGGCCGGGCATTTTTGAGCACAAAAAATTTTGTCTGCTTGCAGGAATGTCGCATTTGGGCGGCGAATAGATATTTAGGACAAATATCGACTTCATGATGAGGTCGTCTCCCCCAATCAACACGCGGAAGAAGTAAGCAGTCGTCACCAACTCAATCGCGCGGAAGGGCCAAGGGAGGAACTCCCTTGCGGAGTCCAGAGGCAGAGCCTCTGGCGCCTCTCCCCCAATAAACATGAACCATATAGAAGGAGGTTTCCCTATGGATTTGACGCATGTGATTGCCGAACGGGAGAATAAGAAGATTTTCCGCGACGGCGACAAGGCCATCAAGGTGTTTGCCGAAGGGTACAGCAAGGCGGACATTCTGAACGAAGCGCTGAACACGGCGCGCGTGGAAGAGACGGGTCTACCGATTCCGAAGCTCCTTGCTGTTGACACGGTGAACGGTCAGTGGGCGATTACGACGGAGTTCGTTGAAGGCGACACGCTGGCTGCGCTGATGGCGGCGCATCCGGAAAAGGAAGACGAGTACCTAAACCTGTTTGTTGACATTCAGATGAAGGTTCACGCCTGCACCTGCCCGATGCTCAACAGCCTGACGGAGAAGATGCAGCGCAAGATTTCCGCCACCGACCTCGACGCGACCACCCGCTACGAGCTGCACACCCGCTTGGCGAGTATGCACGTCCACAAGAAGGTCTGCCACGGCGACTTCAACCCGTCCAACATTATCTTGAAGCCCGACGGACAGTGGTACATCCTCGACTGGTCGCATGCCACGCAGGGCAACGCGTCCGCTGATGTTGCCCGCACCTACCTGCTCTTCGTCCTGGAAGGCAAGGAAGCGCTGGCGGAGAAGTACCTCTCCCTCTTCTGCAAGAAGAGCGACACCGCCAAGCAGTACGTCCAGCAGTGGATTCCGATCGTCGCCGCGAGCCAGTCCCTCAAGGGCAAGCCCGAAGAGCGCGACCTGCTCATCCGCTGGGCAAGCGTTTGCGAATACGAATAATCATCAAAGGGACTGGCTTCGGTCAGTCCCTTTTTTCGTGGGGATGGGAGACGCGCCATGTAACCATTTCCCCGCATTTGTTGAAATCTGCCACATTTGCAATTTTCCCTATGTAACCAACTTTTCATCCCCTTTTTTTCGTGGTATCATTATTATAAGAAGGGGGAATTTGCCCTTTTCAAACTTATCTGCCGCGATTGCTTGTCAACCGCCTCCACAATCAGCATGAATGAATTATACACGGCCAATATTGCTCTCAGCGTCTTCGCCATGGCGATTATGCTCTTCTCCCTGCGCGGCGACATCAGCCAATCCAAGATCCGAAACCTGCTCTGCGGCGGCCTGTACGCCACCATCGCCATTTGCGCGCTGTGTGAGTGGTCGGGCGTGCAGATGGATGGCACGCCGCCCGCGCTGATTCCGCTGCATATCGCCGTCAAGACCATCGAACTTTCGCTTGCGCCGCTAATCGGTCTGTTCGCGGGCTGCGTTATCCATCCCTGCCCGCGGAAAGTGGTACACAGGCTGCTGTGCCTTGCGGGCTTCCACGCGCTGCTGGTGCTGCTCTCGGCGTTCACAGGGCTGATATTCTATGTCGATGGGCAGAATTTCTATCACCACGGGTTGCTCTACGTGCTCTACATGCTCGCCTACGGGGGCAGCATGGTGTTCTTCCTCGTGCAGATTTGGTTCGCCTGCCGCGCCTATCAGTACACCGGCGGCACACAGCTGATGCTCGCGACGCTGTTCGTGCTGTTAGGGCTGATGGTGCAGCTGTTCCTGCCGACGGTCAAAATCGACTGGATTACCATCAGCTGCGGTGCGCTGATGATGTCGAAATTCTCCAGCGACATGGTACTGCAAACCGACGGGCTGACGCAGCTGGTCAACCGTTTGGGCTACGAGCATTATCTGGCGCGCCTGCGCGTTCCTGCCACCATCCTGATGTTCGACGTTGACCGCTTCAAGGACGTCAACGACTGCCATGGGCACTTGATGGGCGACGCCTGCCTGCGGACGATTGCCGGCTGCATCCGCCGCGCGTATGGGAATTACGGGACGTGCTTCCGCATCGGCGGCGACGAGTTCTGCGTGATACTGACGCGGCGGAACGCGCAATACAACACCATGACGGAGATTTTCCAGCACCTGATGGATGCGGCGCGGGCGGAGAATCCGGTTCTGCCGATGGTATCGGTGGGCTGTTCGCATTTTAATCCGTCGACGGATGAGTTGGCGGATTCCTTGGCGCGGGCGGACGCGCGGATGTATCAGAATAAGGAAGCGCATAGATAAACACAGCCGCGACGAGTGAATACGCTCGTCGCGGCTGATTTTTATTCACCTGTATCCACCGCAGTGTTGGCAGTAGCGCGCTTCCTTCGGGTTTTCTAAGCCGCAAGACTTGCATGTCCAGTAGTCCATACTATCTGAAAGCGGTGCTAACGGCTTCATTTCCGAAAGCGATTTCATTGTGCTGTTACTGTTACTGCTATTTCTATTGCTACTGCTACTGCTACTGCTACTGCGCGGCAGATAGTTGTCGTTCTTATCTTTTGCAAGTTTTTTCTCTATATTTTCTAATGCTGCACGCAGTTCCAAATCAGGCAAAGCAGCAATGAGGATGTAGCCGATGATGCCAAAGATAATGCACACGGCAATCCAGTTCCCTTTGCTGTACCCTTTCTGCTCAGCAATGCCGCCCGCATACATTGCAAATGCAACGTTGATTGCAATTGCAACCAAAACAATCAGAAAATACGCAAAATCCATGTTTCTCAACCTCCTTGTGTGTATCATATCCGTTTTTTTCTATTTGTCAAGCATTTTCCTCAATTTTCACATATTTTTTCTGCAATGAAAAATCCGAATACAAAAACACGCATTCCACATTCGGAGTGCGTGCTTTTGTTGATATTACCGATTCACATACGCGTCGATTTCATTCCGGCTGGAGATTTGCAGCTTCTCAAAGATGCTCTCCATGTACGACTTCACCGTGTTGACGGAAACGCCCATCAGCGCGGCGATTTCCTTGTTGCTGCGTCCCTTCGCGGCAAGCATGGCAATCGAAAACTCGTAGGGTGTGAGCGCGTCGGTCACCTGCAGCGTCGACACGGGGTTGTGAATTTTCATCCACCCGCGGCTGAAGCGGTAGACCGACTGCACAATCTTGTTGTACGTTTCCGGCTCCTGCTTGCGCAGCGCGCGCTCCACCTGCCCCTGCAAAATGCCGTGATGCTCCACAAACGGGTGGATGTACCCCTCGCGGCTGGCGATGCTCCACGCGGCATCGAACTTCTGCTCCGCGCGTTCATCCTGCTTCAGGCTCATGCAAATCATGCACAGGACGATGTTGAGGTAGATGCTGTCAATGGGGTAGCGCGTGCCCGCCATCAGCAGGGCGGATTCGGCAATGCCCATCGCATGTTCGTATTCGCGCCGGATGTAGAGCGCGTGGGCGATGGCGTACATGGCGAAATACTGCATTCCGGGCGGAAGAATACCGATGGCGGGGCGGATAGGGGTCAAGTCGAGCTTCTCGGAGTGGAAGAACACGCTGATGAGCGCGTCGGTAATGCTGCTGTACAGCCGCCACGAATCGTCGTTTGCGCGCTGCCCGTCCCGCTGAATCATTTCGAGATTCCGGCGGCACTTGGCGGCATCCCCCGTCTGCAGCATCGCCATCGTGTTGGTAATCAGCGCGGTCAGGCGAATTTCGGGGCACTTGCTCGTCAGGTATTTCTCGCTGATTTCGCGGGCTTCCTCGTGCTCATCGCGGAAATAGTGGTGCAGGGCGCGGGCGATGTCGCGTTCCTCCTCGTCGTTCATGGTCAGCAGGAGATTCTGGAAGCCGTTGTCGCACGGGCGGGAAATCAGCGGCATATAGCACTTGGCCATCCGCGGGGGGATTTTTTCCTGCCCGCGCTGCCCGCTCTTGCGCAAATCCGCCGGATGCGGCGTATTCGCCGGAATCAGCCACCCGCCCGATTTCCGGATTGCCCCCTGAATCCGCCCGGTATTCAGGTAGTAATTCACCATGCGGATGGAAACGCCCCACAGCTCCGCTATTTCCTTTACGCTGAGGTAGTCCAATGCGCAGCCCCTCCTTGTTCTCCTTGTTTACGCTTACGGAATTGGCTCCCAAAGCATGGTCGCCGTTCGATTGCCATACGAGCCCTTGGGCAGCATGTAGGAGCGCGGCGTTCCTTCTACGCCGTCGATTTTCCAGCCTACAAAGGTATAGCCCGGGAGGTAGTAGGACGGGTCTTCTTCCGGTGCCCCGAAATAAATTTGGTTGTTGATGGTGTATTGAACCCAATTATATACTCTGCCGTGGCTCACGAAGGTTATGGTGTACGTCGCCACACGCCACTCCGCCTTGTAAAGGCGGTCGCCGGTTGAGCCTGCGGGGATAATCATCGGCGTTGAAGGGAACTGACCGCTGCCATCGAGGACCCAGCCGGAAAATTCGTAGCCCGGACGGTCGGGAGGGATGGGCAGGGTGACGGAATCCTCCACGGTGTAGCGTATCGAAGCTATGACTGCGCCGCCGTTCGTGACCAGTGTGATGGTGTATCTGATCACCTTCCAGTTTGCGGTATACGCCTTGTTCCCCGTCGAACCCTTCGGAATTTTGACGCTTGTCTGCGGCGTCGTGATGCGCTCGCCCGTCCAGCCGACAAACTCGTAGCCGTTGCGGGTCGGGGTTGGCAGCTCGAACTCCTCATCCGTTATGGTGTAAACCACCTTTTCTTGACCGCTGCCGCCGTCCAAATCCATGGTGATGGTGTACTCCGCCAAACGCCACTCCGCCTTGTAACGGAGGTCGCCGGTTGTGCCATGGTAGATAATGAGCGGCATGGCAGGGATCATACCGCTGCCATCGAGGGTCCAGCCGACAAATTCGTAGCCCGTACGGAGAAGGTAAGGCAGGGTGAAGGAATCCTCCACGGTGTATTTTATCGGAGACACGGCTGGGCCGCCGTTCGTGTCCAGTGTGATGGTGTATTCAATCACCTTCCAGTTTGCGGTATACGTCCTGTTCCCCGTCGAACCCTTCGGAATTTTGACGCTTGTCTGCGGCGTCGTGATGCCCTCGCCCGTCCAGCCGACAAACTCGTAGCCGTTGCGGGTCGGGGTTGGCAGCTCG
>OGQP01001644.1_pt1 | contig 12913 bp, 10 predicted proteins | sample 1553251 | NCBI WGS metagenome assembly OGQP01 (sample SAMEA2580016, study PRJEB22360) | human gut metagenome | biome: human gut; feature: human-associated habitat; material: faeces | place: Denmark | collected 2008/2010 | reverse complement strand
CTGCGTCGGTCGATGCGTATGTCTGCGTCGGTCGATACGTATGTCTGCATCGGTCGATGCGTATGGTTATAGCCTTTATATTTTTCTAACCTCTTCGATTATTGTCTTCTTCATGTCTTCCCATGATTCGTTGCATAACATCTTGGGCATCGGTTGCATCTCTGCATCCTCAAAATAAGTCAGGCTCATAATGGCTCTGAAGAAGCTGTGATCGGGGTATTTGTCTTTATAGAAATCAAGGAGTTCGGGCAATGTGTAGTGCTTTAGTATCTTCCTGTTCACATTCCAAGTCTCCAAAGAAGTCCAAGTCTATTGATTTGCGATGACCATACTGTAAAGCTAAAGCGGTTCCGCCTACCAATCTCATTTTAGAGAAGTCAGGTTCTTGCATTAACGCTTTTAAGAGTTCCAGTGTGTTGGGTTCGACTGTGCAATACGATAACATCTATAGTCCTCCTTTTTAGTATTTGAAATAGCACAAATATAGGATAGGCAGACGGGGTCTAAAGACCGTAAATTCATACAGATATTTACGATCTTTTCTTTTCCGTAGTAGTTTACCAATATGTTCCAATCGCTCCATTTACCGTATTCCAACACTCTTTGTACAAAGAACGAAGGGTACTTGTCCATGTCGGTTTGTGATATATCTACATCCCAAAACAACACAGGAGACAATTGTTCTTTACATTCTGTTCTGTCCATATATTTGTGCTATTTGTTTTTTCTACTCCAGGTAAGTGTAGCCGTACAGTCCTGAGCGATAGTTGCTGAGGAACTCTTTGCCCTCTTCGAGCGAGATCTTGCCCGCCTTGACGCTCTTCGTCACCCAAATCTCGAGCTGGCGCACGAGTTTCTTCGGGTTGTACTGTACGTAGTCGAGCACCTCCTCTACGGTCTCACCGTCGAAGATTTGGTCGATGTGATACGTGTCGTCCTTCACCGAGATGTGTACGGCGTTGGTGTCGCCGAAGAGGTTGTGCATATCGCCCAATATCTCCTGGTATGCACCCACGAGGAACACGCCTAAGTAGTACTCCTCGTTCTTCTTTATCGAGTGTACGGGCAGCACGTGCGATGCCTGTCGGTTGGTAACGAAGTTGGCTATCTTGCCGTCCGAGTCGCAGGTTATGTCCTGCAGCGTAGCGTTGCGCGTAGGGCGCTCGTCGAGACGCTGAATGGGCACGATAGGGAAGAGCTGGTCGATAGCCCATGCGTCGGGCAGCGACTGGAAGAGCGAGAAGTTGCAGAAGTACTTGTCGGCAAGCATCTTGTCGAGTCCGCGCAGCTCGTCGGGCATGTGCTTCATCGTCTTCGCCATGCTGTTCACCTCGCGGCAGATGCTCCAGTACATGCTCTCGATTTCGGCGCGTGTGCGCAGGTCGACGATGCCGTGCGAGAAGAGGTCGAGTGCTTCTTCGCGTATCTGCTCGGCATCGTGCCAGTTCTCGAGCATCGTGCGCGGACTGAGGTTGTCCCATATCTCGTAGAGGTCCTTCACGAGCTGGTGGTCGCTGTCTGTAGGCTCAAACTCTTCGCGCATCTGTGGCAGCGAAGGGGTCTCAAGCACGTCGATGATGAGCACCGAGTGGTGAGCCGACAGTGAGCGTCCGCTTTCGGTGATGAGGTTCGGGTGCGGTATCTCGTTCTTGTCCGATGCGTCGACGAAGGTGTACACGCAGTCGTTCACGTACTCCTGGATAGAGTAGTTCACCGAACTCTCTGAGCTCGACGAGCGTGTGCCGTCGTAGTCGACACCGAGTCCGCCACCGCAGTCGACGAAGTCGATGTTGTAGCCTAACTTGTGCAGCTGTACGTAGAAGTTGGCAGCCTCGCGTAGTGCGGTCTGTATGCGTCGTATCTTTGTAATCTGCGAGCCGATGTGGAAGTGGATGAGTCGCACGCAGTCGTGCAAGCCCTTCTCGTCGAGTATCTGCAGTGCTTGCAGCAGCTCCGACGAGCGCAGACCGAACTTCGATGCGTCGCCGCCGCTCTCCTGCCACTTGCCCGAGCCTGATGAAGCCAACTTGATGCGTATGCCGATGTTTGGACGCACACCGAGCTTCTTTGCGGCAGTGGCGATGAGGCCTATCTCGTTCATCTTCTCAACGACGATGAAGATGCGCTTGCCCATCTTCTGCGCGAGCAGCGCCAGCTCAATGTAGCTCTGGTCCTTGTAGCCGTTGCAGACGATGATGGAGTCGCTCTGACACTGCACAGCGATTACGGCGTGCAGCTCTGGCTTTGAGCCACACTCCAGTCCGAGGTTGAACTTGCGTCCGTGCGAGATAATCTCCTCTACGACGGGCTGCATTTGGTTCACCTTGATAGGGTAGACGATGAAGTTCTCGCCCTTATAGTTGTACTCCTCAGCTGCCTTCTTGAAGCAGCTCGATGTCTTCTCGATGCGGTTGTCGAGAATGTCCGGGAAGCGCAGCAGCACTGGCGGTGTCACGTCGCGCAGCTGCAGTTCGTCCATCACATCGCGCAGGTCGATTTGTACGTTGTCCTTGCAGGGTGTTACGTACATATCGCCCTTGTCGTTCACACCGAAATAGGATGTGCCCCAACCGTTAATGTTGTAGAGTTCGCGTGAATCATCAATGGTCCATTTCTTCATCTCTCGAGTATTTTTCTCAGGTTTTCTATTGTTGTTTGTATTTTCGTGAAGTTGTCGAGCAAGTCGACGTTTAATGTATAATTAGCTTTTGAGTAGAACGCCTCGCGCTGTGCGAGTTGCTCCACGATGAACGTCCTCACCTCGTCGGGCGACTTACCGAGCAGCAGCGGGCGCACGCGGCGTCCCATCTGCAGATGCTCGTAAAGCACTTCGGGCGATGCCTTCAGGTACACCACCTGCGCCTGCGAGTTCATGTAGTCGATGTTGTCGTAGAAGCAGGGTGTGCCGCCACCGCATGAGACGACTACGTTTTCAAACTCCGCCACTTCGTGTAGCATGTTGTGCTCGATGCGGCGAAATCCTTCCTCGCCTTTCTCGTCGAATATTTGCTTTATGGTGCGGCGCATACGTGTCTCTATGTACCAGTCGAGGTCGTAGAACGGCACGCCGAGTTCCTGCGCGAGAGCCTTGCCGATGGTTGTCTTGCCGGCTCCCATATAGCCGATGAGGATTATTCTTGTCATTATTTCTTCTTGACTGTGGTGCGCTTCTTCGGTGCCGGTGGGTTCTTGATGATGTCCATGCACTGCTCGTAGGTCAGTTCGGCAGCCTTCTCGTGCAAGTCGCGCGGTATGCGGTAGTTGGCTCCGTCGTAGGCTATGTACGGGCCGTAGCGACCGTTGAGCACCTCGAGCTTCGGGTCTTCGTCGAACTTCTTCAGGTGGCGCTGCTCCTCTGCCTTGCGCTTCTCCTCGATGAGGCTGATAGCTGTGTCGAGTGTTACGGTCATCGGGTCTTCGTCCTTAGGCAGCGATACGTACTTCTTGTTGTGCAGCACGTACGGACCGAAGCGTCCTGCGCCTATGGTGACGGTCTTGCCCTCGTATTCACCGATGGTGCGTGGCAGTTTGAACAGTTCGAGTGCCTCCTCCAGCGTGATTGTCTCCATGCTCTTGTCGGCAGGCATCTGCGCGAAGCGTGGCTTCTCGTCGTCATCGGCTGTGCCTATCTGCACCACCGGACCGTAGCGGCCTATCTTCACGAACACAGGGTGTCCGCTTACGGGGTCGGTGCCCAACTGACGTTCGCCAGCCTTGTGCTCCGAGCGGGCGTTCATCACCTTGTCTACGGTGGGCTCAAACTCCTGGTCGAAGTGCTTCATCATGTCGGTCCACTCCTCCTTGCCGTCGGCAATCTGGTCGAACTGCTGCTCTACCTTTGCCGTGAAGTTGTAGTCCATGATAGCAGGGAAGTTCTCCATGAGGAAGTCGTTCACTACGATGCCTATGTCGGTAGGTAGCAACTTGCCCTTTTCATTGCCAGTCAGCTCCATCTTGCGTGTCGGTGTTATCTTGATGCCGCGCAGGGTGTCGATGACGTACGGACGCTCCTCGCCCTTCTTGTCGCCCTTGATGACGTATTCGCGCTGCTGAATGGTAGAGATTGTCGGTGCGTATGTTGACGGACGACCGATGCCCAATTCCTCCAGCTTGTGTACGAGGCTTGCTTCGGTGTAGCGTGTGGGGCCCTGCGAGTAGCGTTCTGTTGACGAAATTTCGCGGCGTGTGAGCACGTCGCCCTCCTTGATAGGCGGTAGGTTGTGAGCGAACTCGTCCTGCTGGTCAGCGTCGTCGTCGGTCGACTCGCGATATACCTTGATGAAACCGTCGAACTTCACCACTTCGCCGTTGGCGATGAAGCGCTCGTCGAACTTCGACGAAGCGATGCTCACGGTAGTCTTCTCAATCTGTGCCTCTGCCATCTGGCTTGCTGCGGTGCGCTTCCAGATGAGGTCGTAGAGTCGGCGCTCCTGCGCTGTTCCTTCGATGGTGATGTTCGCCATGTATGTCGGGCGGATTGCCTCGTGAGCCTCCTGCGCTCCCTTCGAGTGAGTGTGGAAGTTGCGTGGCGAGCTGTATTCTTCGCCGTAGAGCTTTATTATCTCCTCCTTCGCTGCACCGATGCACAGGTTGGAGAGGTTCACGCTGTCGGTACGCATGTATGTGATGAGACCGCTTTCGTACAGACGCTGCGCCACCATCATGGTCTGCGACACTGAGAAGCCGAGCTTGCGGGCTGCTTCCTGCTGCAGCGTAGAGGTTGTGAACGGCGGAGCGGGCATGCGTTTCAATGGTTTCTTCGTAACGTTGGCTACGCTGAACTCTGCGTCCTTACACTTCTCCAAGAATGCGATTGCCTCCTCGTGTGTTGAGAAACGCTTGTCGAGTTCTGTCTTCACCTCCGACTGCGATCCGTCGGCGTTTGTGATGGCGAAGATGGCGTTGATGCGGTAGTAGGGTTCGCTCTTGAACTGCTGTATCTCGCGTTCGCGCTCTACGATGAGACGCACGGCTACCGACTGCACACGGCCTGCTGAGAGTGCCGGCTTCACCTTACGCCACAACACGGGCGAGAGTTTGAAGCCCACGATGCGGTCCAATACACGGCGTGCCTGCTGCGCATTAACGAGGTTCATGTCCAAATGGCGTGGGTTCTCGATAGCTGCGAGAATTGCCGGTTTTGTAATTTCGTGGAATACGATGCGGTTCGTAGACGCTTCGTCCAGTCCGAGCACTTCGCAAAGGTGCCATGAGATGGCTTCTCCTTCGCGGTCCTCATCGGATGCGAGCCATACCTTGTCGGCTTTCTTTGCATTCTCGCGGAGGCGTTTCACAAGTTCCTCCTTGTCCTTCGGTATGACGTAAGCTGGCTGCAGCGTGTCTTTGTCTATGCTGAGTTCTTTCTTCTTAAGGTCGCGGATATGACCGTATGACGACATCACCTTGAAGTCGTCGCCCAAGAATTTCTCAATTGTCTTAGCCTTTGCGGGGCTCTCGACGATAACTAAGTTTTCTTGCATTTTCTATATTGTTCTTTAATTTGGGCGCAAAAGTAAGCATATTTTTCTATATACACATTATTATATATGGAAAATTATGTTTTATTAAAAAGCGATTACCCCGTATCGGGGCGTTTCCTTAGCTGCTATGAACACGTATCGTGGTGCTTCTTCACAAACAGATGCTTTCTACCTCCTGCACTTGCTCGCTCCGAAAATGGCTGTCGCCGGTGATAATGATTGTGTTGGAGCTGGTGGGCGTGAAGCGTGCGAATGCTTGCTCATCTATCTCGCCCGTACAGACGTAGTGAAGGTTGCCGATGTTGATGCGCTCGCCACGCCGACAGCCACGTAGGGTTACGCGGATGAGGTGGCGCTCGTTGGGCACGAGGTGCACTGTGAGTGTGTCGGTACTCTGTTCGGTGAAGAGTGGGGTGTAGATGCGGCGCATGTGGGCAGCGTTGTCAACGAGTGGATTGATGCGTACGGGCGAGTAGCCACAGATGTCCTCGGCGGATATAGGGGTTGAGATGTTGAGGTGGTGAGATGTTGAGATTTGCTCTACTGCCTGCCACAGTGCTAACGGCTGATTTGTGTCTGTCCAGCGATAGGGGTAGGTGTTGCGGTTCATTGCTTCGCCGCCGTCGTGCGTCTGCCAAGTGTCGGCATGTCGACAAAGCCAGCCGTCGGTATCGTTCGTTGCGAAGTGCGAACTGTCGGCAGCGATGCCGTAGAAGCTGACGCTCACTTGTCGGCGTGTGCGTGTTGAAGGGCAGTAGAGTAGGGCGATGGTGTTGCTGTCGGGGCGCAGAAAACGGCGCACGTCGTAGCTGATAGCCATGACAGTGGTGTCGTTCGGTGTGCGGTCGGGTGTGAAGAGGGCTGTCGACACGTTGCGTCCGTTCACGTAGAGCACGAACCGCCCCGTTGTGGTTACGTGTATGTATGCTGTGCGTGGCATATCCTGCTCTTCTGTCACAAGCGTGCGGCGAAACCACACGTGCGATGTGTCGTCGGGCGCAGGGTGCGACATCCAACGACAACCGAAGTCGCCAGCCGTGGCGGTGGCAAGCGATGCGGCAAAGAGTATGAGGATATGTATTAGGCGAAGCATTCTTGAGTTGGCTTTTATACAAATGCAAAAAGGCTTGTACCCGATTTGTGTCATCTTGGTACAAGCCTTTGTATGTTTACGCGTCAATGTTAGCGTATGTTGCGTGCTCTTCGATGAACTTACGGCGTGGTTCTACGTCGTCGCCCATGAGCATTGAGAAGATCTCGTCTGCCTCAGCAGCGTTCTCGATAGTCACCTGGCGCAGCAGGCGTGTCTTCGGGTCCATGGTTGTCTCCCAAAGCTGCTCTGCGTTCATCTCACCGAGACCCTTGTAACGCTGTGTGTGTATCGACTTGCCGTCGTCTACGCCACCTGCGTACTTGTCGAGGAATGCCTGGCGCTGCTGATCTGTGTAACAGTACTCCTTCACCTTGTTCTTGTAGGTGCAGAGGTAGAGCGGTGGGTTGGCGATGTAGAGGTGTCCCTCCTGGATAACCTTCGGCATGAAGCGGTAGAAGAGTGTCATGATGAGTGTGTCGATGTGTGAGCCATCGACATCGGCATCGGTCATGATGATAATCTTGTCGTAGCGGAGCTTGTCGATGTTTGCTTCCTTGTCGTCCTCACCCTCTACACCGAAGCGTACGCCGATGCTCTGGATGATGTTCATCACCGACTCCGACTCGAATACCTTATGCCACATCACCTTCTCCACGTTCAGGATCTTACCGCGCAACGGCAGGATTGCCTGTGTGTAGCGGTCGCGTCCCTGCTTTGCAGAGCCACCCGCAGAGTCACCCTCGACGAGGAATATCTCGCACTTCTTCGGGTCGCGGTTAGAGCAGTCGGCGAGCTTGCCGGGGAGTCCGCCGCCGGTCATCGGGTTCTTGCGCTGTACGCTCTCGCGAGCCTTGCGTGCTGCGATACGCGCTGTTGCTGCGAGAATCACCTTGTCGCATATCATCTTCGCCTCCTTCGGGTTCTCCTCAAGGTAGTTGGTGAGAGCCTCGCCTACAGCCTGCTGCACGGCACCTGCCACCTCGCTATTGCCGAGCTTGGTCTTTGTCTGACCCTCGAACTGTGGCTCTGCCACCTTGATCGAGATTACGGCTGTGAGTCCTTCGCGGAAGTCTTCGCCTGCAATTTCTATCTTCGCCTTCTCAATCTGCTTCGAGATAGCAGGGTCGTTGTCGGCGTAAGTCTTCAGGGTGCGTGTGAGGGCTGCGCGGAAACCGGTGAGGTGTGTGCCGCCCTCTATGGTGTTGATGTTGTTTACGTACGAGTGGATGTTCTCCGAGTAGTCGGTGTTGTACATCACAGCCACTTCGATAGGTATGCCCTGCTTCTCTGTCTTCAGATAGATAACGTCGTCGAAGAGGTGTGTGCGGTGGCGGTCTACGTAGCGCACGAACTCCTTGAGTCCGTCCTTAGCGTGGAACACCTCTTCGCGTGTCTTGCCCTCTTCGTTGGGGCGCATGTCGCGCAGAGTGATGCGGATGCCGGCGTTGAGGAACGCAAGCTCGCGCATACGGCGTGCGATGATGTCCCACTGGTAGTGGGTTGTGGTGAACACTGTTGGGTCGGGCCAGAACTGCTGGCGTGTACCGCGCTTGTCGGTCTCGCCTACTACCTTCACGGGGTAGAGCGGCTTGCCCTTCTCGTATTCCTGCTGGTATATCTTTCCGTCGCGGAACACCTGCGACTTCATGCGTGTTGAGAGTGCGTTTACGCAGCTCACACCCACACCGTGCAGACCGCCGCTGACCTTGTATGAACCCTTGTCGAACTTACCGCCGGCGTGGAGCACTGTCATTACGACCTCCAGAGCCGACTTGTGCAGCTTGGCGTGCATGTCTACGGGGATGCCTCGACCGTTGTCCTGAACGGTGATCGATTCGTCTTCGTTGATTGTCACCTCGATGTCAGTGCAATAGCCTGCCATTGCCTCGTCAATAGAGTTGTCAACGGTCTCGTTCACGAGGTGATGCAGACCCTTTTCACTGATGTCGCCGATGTACATTGCCGGGCGCTTGCGCACGGCCTCAAGTCCTTCCAGAACTTGTATGTTACTTGCCGAGTAGTTGTTCTCGGTGTTTTGTATTTCTGCCATTTTCGATTATCTATGTTTGGACTACAAAAGTACTAATTTTCCGTGACTTACGGAAATATTAAGGCTTAAAAATGCGCAAACAAAAAAAAGGTCACACTTCGTTTGAAGTATGACCTTAGTATGGGGTTCTGTCAACACGCTCTTAGCCGAGCTTGCTGATATGCAGACACAAACTTGACTTCAAGTTTGCAGCTTTGTTCTTGTGGATAATGTTAGTCTTTGCCAACTTGTCCAGCATTTTCTGAACAGAAGGATAGAGCTTTACTGCCTCTTCCTTGTCCGTCATTGCGCGCAGCTTGCGAACTGCATTACGCATAGTCTTTGCGTAGTATCTGTTGTGCAAAGCCTTAACCTTGTCCTGACGGATTCTCTTAAGTGATGATTTGTGGTTTGCCATCTTGTTTTTTCAGTTTTTATTTTTTTTATTGTAGTCCCTAGGAGAGTCGAACTCCTCTTTAGAGAATGAAAATCTCTCGTCCTAACCGATAGACGAAGGGACCAACACTACTTGCATTTTTGCGGATGCAAAGGTACTGCTTTATTTTAAACCCACCAAATTTTCTTTGTTCTTTTTTCTTTAAATAGTGCTTTTTTCATTAATTTTGCCCTTAAATAGACCAAAACAATCAAAAAATGCTGGAAAAAACGCGCGCAATAGTGCTTAACTCATTGAAATACGGCGAGTCGCAAATGATTGTGGATATGTACACCGAAGGGCGTGGTCGTCTCTCTTTCATACAGCGCATACCGCGTCAGGGGCGTGCGGGCATAAAGAAGCAGTACTTCCAACCGCTTACCATCCTCGACATCGAGTTCGACTACCGTGCTACGCAGCGCTTGCATAAGTTGCGCTCGGCTGCGGTGGCTTTCCCGTTTCGCTCGTTGCCCTTCGATATGGCTAAGCTGTCGATAGCCCTGTTTGCGGCTGAGTTTACCATTTACGTCACGCGCTCTGAGCAAGCCGACCCTGCCCTGTATGCCTTCATTGAGCATAGTGTGCGGTGGTTGGATGCCTGTGACGGCAGTTTCGCCAATTTCCACATTATATATATGTTGCACCTCACGCGCTTCTTAGGCTTCTATCCTAACGTGGAGGATGCCACCAGCGGTTGCTGTTTCGATATGCGCGAGGGTTGTTTTGTGTCTGTGGCACCTCCTCATACCGGCTTTCTACCTCCGCACGAGGCTGAGAAGATTGGTTTGCTGCTACGTCTGAGCTACGCCACGATGCGCTTGCTGCGCCTCACACGCGAGGAGCGCAACCGTTGTGTCGACGTAGTGCTTGCCTACTACCGCCTGCACCAGCCCGACTTTCCCGAGATGAAGTCGCTCGCGGTGCTGAGGGAACTGTTCGGGTAGCCCCTCCCAACCCTCCCCGTCGAGGAGGGCTTAGCCAACAACGGCTTATAAGGCTTAAAGAGGCTTAGTCAGCAAAGGCTTAGAAAGGCTTAAAGAGGCTTAGTTTGCCAAGGCTTAGGAAGGCTTAAAGAGGCTTAGTTCGGCTTAAACGCTGCTAAAATAATAACCATAAAAACCAAAAGATATGACAAAAATCCGCATTCCGGCAATGGACATCGCGCGTCGTCACCCGCTTTTCTTGAAGGGAACGACCGATGCTGCATACGCACGCTTTGCTTCAGATCTGGCAGAGCTGATGGAGAAACTGAACATTGAAGAATTTAAAGGTGACAACCTACGTGAGCTTGCTATCGTGCTCACGATGTATTATGAGGATATGATTTCCGATCTCGGCATCTGGAACGCGCTCACCGATAGCTTCCAGGAGTTGTACGGTCGTCAGCTGCCTTTCTACGATGTAGACATGCAGAACTACTATCGCAACGAGCCGAACGTAGAGGACATACGCTTCCTCATCTGGTTGCTTATGACGCGCACCGAGCCGTCGGCTGTGGTGTCGCCCGACACGCCGGCTCTTGAGGCTGCTGCACGCACGGCGTGCTCGCTCATGGATAAGCGCTTCGAGGATATGCCCGTGAACGAGGAGCTGAAGGAGTTCTTTACAAAGGCTGAGTTTGCGCAGAACTTCTACGCGCAGCTCGACCTTATGAAGTGGTCGTACTTCGCTTGCTACGCTTCGTGCAACGAGAATGCGCCGATGCTCATACGCCAGCAGGCGCAGCGTCTCGTTCTCGCTCAACTGTCCGCCGCCCATCGCCGTGAACGTGGCTGAGAGCATCGCCATGTTCGAGAACCGCCTGCAACCGCTCGCTATGCGCCCGCAGGACTGGCTGGCACGCATCGTGCGCAACAACGGCAACGCTGAGGCTGCCGACAAGATTGCTTCGCAGCGTTATCTGCCGTTCGACTTCTACCTCATCACCGATGCCGTGAAGGGCGAGAGCATGACGTTCGAGTCGCTGCGTGGCGAGAAGTTCACGCTCAGCGACCACGGTTTGAGCCATCCGCAGCCGGAGTGTTACGACAGCAAGTCGGCAATGGCGTTCTTCGTGGAGTACGGTGGCGAATTCTACATCGGCTCGCAGGGCTCTTGGTCGAACAACACCGAGGCGTTCGACACTGAGAAGAAGGCACGCAAGCATAACACAATGCTCTGCATCGACAACCGTCGCAAGCTCATCGAGGAGAACAGTGGCTCGCCGTTGTTCTACTTCAACAATGCCGACATGCTGCGCCTGTTCCTCACCGACCGTGTAGGACTTCCGAAGAAGACTGTGTCGCAGCTCACGCTGCCACAGGAGGAGATGGACTTCACCGTCTTTGTGCGCGAGTCGGACTTCAACGTGGTCTACTTCCCCAACGTGGCGCGACTCATCTGCGACCCACGCAACCCGCTCTACGATGCCGAGTATGCCAAGGCGAACACCTTCGGCAACATCTTCATGCTGCCGGGCGACATGCTCCGCTACCTCCACGAGCACGATATGCTGCCCGAGGCGCGTATCAACTGCTTCGGCGGTGAGGAGGAGGGCAAGAAGATTGTGAAGGACAACTTCGACTTCTTCGCACGCATGATGCAGGGTAATGCTTACTAAGCATCGGCATCTGCGCATAAGCAGATGCCGATAATAATATAATGTAATAAAGAATTGGGTATTATGAATATAAAAAGTGTACTTGTGCTTTTGGCGTTCGGCCTGTCTGCCTGTAGCAGTGGCAGATATGCCGGCGTGCCGAAAGAGTATCATGCGTTGATTGACCGGACGATTGTCACGGCAGGCGACAATGCCAAGGAGTTGAAGAAGGCATTGAAGGAAGTGCCCCGCAACGAACGCGAGGGCATGGCGTTCCTCATTTCGTACATGCCGGAGCGCGACGCAAAGTCGCTCTCTGCAGACTTCCTCTTGGAGAATGTGCAGTACGCCTACAAGGCTCGCACCGAGTTTCCGTGGGCTAAGGAGGTGCCTGACAGCGTGTTCCTGAACGACGTGGTGGCTTACGCTAATCTGAACGAGAACCGCGAAAGTTGGCGCAAGGACTTCTACGAACGCTTCAAGAAGTACGTGGCTCCGTGCAAGACGATGCGCGAGGCTATCGACTCGGTGAACAAGAACGTGCGCGACGAGCTGCTCGTCGACTACAATACGAAGCGCGAGAAACCCGACCAGGCTCCTTACGAGTCGATGCGCCAGCACATGGCTTCGTGCTCGGGTCTCTCAATCCTGCTGACCGATGCGTTCCGCGCCGTAGGCATTCCGTCGCGCGTGGCTGGCACTCCGGCTTGGCACGACGACCGTGGCAACCACAACTGGAACGAGGTGTGGATCGACGGCCAGTGGCGCTTCACCGAGTACTATCCTTCTGACGACCTCGACCAGTCGTGGTTCCTAACCGATGCTGGCAAGGCGATAAAGGAGGACGTAAGAAAGGCAATATATGCGGCTTCGTTCAAGCCTACAGGTTCTTACTTCCCGTTGGTTTGGGATGAAGACATCCGTTATGTTCACGCCGAGAACGTCACCGACCGCTACACGAGTCTCTACCGTGCGCAGCTCTCTGCCACGCCTGCCGACGGCAGCCACGTGGCTCTGCGTGTGATGGTGTTCAAGGACAAGGACCACGCCGAGGCTTCGGGCGACCGCGTGGCTACCAATCTGGATGTGTTCAAGGGCGAGAAGCAGCTCTACGGCGGTCGCAGCACGGGCGCTACGCAGGACATGAACGATGTGCTTACGTTCAATGTGGAGAAGAACCAGCAGTACATCGTGAAGTTCATGAACGGCAAGGGCGAAATGCAGACGCAGACCGTGGATGTGGGCGACGAAACGACGACGCTCAAGCTATACATGCAGTAATCCTTCAGGGGGTGCA
>OGQP01001642.1_pt1 | contig 12932 bp, 8 predicted proteins | sample 1553251 | NCBI WGS metagenome assembly OGQP01 (sample SAMEA2580016, study PRJEB22360) | human gut metagenome | biome: human gut; feature: human-associated habitat; material: faeces | place: Denmark | collected 2008/2010 | reverse complement strand
AGACATTATTAATGTCGAATATATTAACAAGTCACCAATGTATCTGTTAAGCCAAGAATATAAGAAGAAAAAAATCGAACAATCTTTTAAAGGGAATGGCTGCTGCTGGTGCTGTTGTAGGTGGCGGAACTATTTTTGCGGGTAACAATGCTGTTTATGCTGCTGAAAATGAACAAGGTGTTATTCATTCAGAAGAACAAATTATTGAATCTCAATCTGTTTCTGAATCAACAACAGAATCTTTATCTCAATCTAAATCAGAAACTAGTAGTTTTGAAAGTGAAGCATCTGCTGCAACTTCTGCAGTTGAAGGTAATACTGTTCAAACAAATCAAAAAGCATTTGTTAAACGTGCACCAAGATTCTTTAATAATGTACAAGCACAAAGTTCGGATGAACAAAATATTATGCTTGCTGACGAGACAGAAAATGAAAAAGCGGTTAATGAAAATGGTGCTGAACAAGAAGCTGCATCTTTATCTGTATCTGGTTCTGTTTCAGGATCTATTTCAGAAGTTGGATCACAAATTTCTAGTGAAAGTATTTCTGGAAGTGAAGCTGAAAGTAAAATGGCTTCTGAATCTCTTTCAACAAGCACTAGTACAGAAAATTTTAAATCTGAATCTGAAAGTCTTTCAACAAGTGTATCAACAAGCGCATCTTTAAGTTCATCTACAGAAACTTCTACTTATACAAGTGAATCAGAAAGTTTATCAAAAGAATTTACAAGTGCTTCTGAATCTTTTGAAAATCAAAAGATTCAAACTTTAGAAGATTTGATTACAAATATCAATAATGCTAAGCGAGAATTAGAAAAAATTCGACAGGATGCAATTAATAATACCACATTAGGAGAGGCATATAGAAAAAAAGCTGATGATTTAGCTAAATATTTAGCTCAATATAATTTCTATCAAAAATATGGTGTTGGTAAGGTTACGGAGATAAGTACTCAATATAATAATAACGGTATAAGAGAAGATAAAAATGGTAACTATACTTCATACTGGAATTATGAAAGAAATAACTTTTTTGTTAAATATCAGACAGCAGATAATAAAATTTATACAGGTTATTTTGACTGGGTTGCGGTAACAGAGAAAAAAGATGTTTACGGTAATACTTTAAAAGATGTGAAGGGTAATATTTTATATGAATATACTCCATATTGGGCAACTGATCCATCAAAAGTAAATCAAATTATGGTTATTGAAAAAGCACCAATTTATAGTGATGACGATTGGTATAATCAGGGAAGAAAGTTTTATTATTATGAAGATTCAAATGGAAAGATTCATGCATATTTTTCAAAAAAAGACATTACATATTGGGACTATTCGAGTGGAAGATACAATCATAAACCTGATTTCAAAGAAATAGAATCTTTTAGTAAAAATGACATTAGATCTGAGAATGGAAGCACAATTGAGTTTCGATATAAGGATGAATGGTATACATTTAAAGTAAAGAAAACACTACACGATAAACATGAATACCCATACTTTGGACAAGTACAGGATGATTTAAATATTGATGGAAATAACTATAAAACTATTAAAGGTAAATCATATTTCTCTATTAAAGATTTTGAAAAACAACAAACAAAGTATGATAAACAAAGAAGTGAATTTACGAGTGTGTCTGAAAGACAAAGTGGACACAAGAGTGACTCCATAAAGAATAGTGAAAGCAAGAGTAAAAGTTTAAGTTTATCAACTAGCAATTCTAATAGTAAATCTAATCTCGATACTTCAGATAGTCTTTCAAAATCAACAAGTCTTTCTGTAGAAAATTCTGATATAGCATCAAGAAGCATAAGTCATTCGTTATTAGAAAGTACAGAAATTGCCACAAGTCAAAGTACTTCAACTAGTATAAGCGAAAGTCAATCGACTTCTACTTCAGTAAGTTCGAGTCAAAGCACTTCAACTTCAGTAAGTTCAAGTCAAAGCACTTCAACATCTGTAAGTGAAAGCCAGTCAACATCTGGATCAGTAAGTAGCAGTCAAAGTACTTCAACTTCTGTAAGTGACAGTCAATCAACTTCTACTTCAGTAAGTAGCAGTCAAAGCACTTCAACTAGTGTGAGCGAAAGTCAATCAACAAGTACATCAGTAAGTTCAAGTCAAAGCACTTCAACATCTGTAAGTGAAAGCCAGTCAACATCTGGATCAGTAAGTAGTAGTCAAAGTACTTCAACTAGTGTTAGTGATAGCCAATCAACAAGTACATCTGTAAGTTCAAGTCAAAGTACTTCAACAAGTGTAAGTGAAAGTCAATCAACAAGTACTTCAGTAAGTAGCAGTCAAAGCACTTCAACTAGTGTAAGTGACAGCCAATCAACAAGTACATCAGTAAGTAGCAGTCAAAGCACTTCAACTAGTGTGAGCGAAAGTCAATCGACTTCTACATCAGTAAGTTCAAGTCAAAGCACTTCAACTTCTGTAAGTGACAGCCAATCAACTTCTACATCAGTAAGTTCAAGTCAAAGTACTTCAACTAGTATAAGCGAAAGTCAATCAACTAGTACTTCAGTAAGCGAAAGTGAGTCAACTTCTACTAGCGTAAGCGAGAGTGAATCAACTTCAACTTCAGTAAGTGAAAGTGAATCAACTAGTACTTCTGTAAGCGAAAGCGACTCAACAAGTACTTCAGTAAGTGAGAGCGAATCTACTAGTACATCAGTTAGCGATAGCGAATCGACTTCAACTTCTTTAAACGAAAGTGAGTCAACTTCTAATAGCGTAAGTGAAAGTGAATCTACTTCTGAATCAGTTAGTACAAGTGAAAGTACATCAGTATCTGCAAGTGAATCTGAATCTCTAAGTACTTCTGAATCAGAAAGCACGTCAGCTTCATTGAGTGACAGTGAATCTACAAGTACATCTGAATCATTGAGTAGTAGTGAATCTGCATCAAGCAGTGAAAGTGCTTCTACATCAGAAAGCTACGCAACAAGTGTTACTACAAGTACTGCAGGTGGCGGAATTGCTTATCGTCAGGTTGTAGTTGATACTCGTGCTCCTTTACAAGTAGCTCCAAGAGTTAGTGAGGAAGAAACTGTAGAGGATGATGTAACTCCTAAGGCTAAGGAAGAATCAATCGAAAAAGAAAAGATGCCTAAGTCAACGTTGGATGTTGCTCATAGAGTATGGTGGTCATGGATTCCAATTATTGGTGCTTTAATTTCTTCGAATGAGACTCGTAAGCGTCGTAAAGAAGAAAAAGAGAAGGAAAAAGAAGAATCTAAAGATAAAAAGATGAAATAATGATAAAATATAACAGTAACTAACTTTTAGTTACTGTTATTTTTTTGGGAGTGGTGTTTATGAAGGAAAAGACGCATTTAGTTAGAAATCGATGTCTTTTTTCAATTGTTATTATTTTAATTTATTTTGTATGTCATAGAATTCCATTGAATGGAATTGATATGAGTGCTTATGATAATTTAAGTTTGGATCTAGGTGCTGTGTTGTCACTAGCTGTAAATGGTTCAAATAAACAATGTTATGTTATGAGTTTGGGTATTTCGCCTTATATTACAGCGAGTTTAATTGTAATGATTTTATTTGCGGTACGCTCAAAAGAGGCTAAGGCTCGTACGTCACCTAAGGCAATGAATTATTGGATTACGTCCATTACTTTTATTGTTGCGTTGGTTCAATCTATTTTTTATGCTCTTGGTTTAAAATATGTTGACCGTAATATAATGAGTATTTTAGTAGTTATATTTGAACTGATGGCCGGAGCAAGTATTGCACAATATTTATTAATGAAAAATCAAAAGTATGGTGTGGGTGGATTTGCGCCAATTATTATTGTGAATATGACAGAAACTTTGGTTGGAATATTAATGAAATCTTCTCTTGATGCGTTAATGATTCCACTAGCTATTTCTTTTGTGATGGTTATAATTATGATCTTTATGGAAATGCATGAGAAAAGAATACCTGTTCAAAGAGTTTCAGTTCATAATGTGCATGCCGAAAAGAATTATATGGCTATTAAATACAATCCTGTAGGATTTATGGCGTTGATGTTTGGTTCTGCAATTTTTATGATTCCACAATTGATTGTGGCTTTGATTCATCATTATCATAAATCAGAAATTATTAATTTTTTATATAAGAATTTAAATATGTCTACATTATTTGGTATGCGTGTATATGTAGTCATGATGTTTGTGTTTACCATTCTATTAAGCTTATTATTTGTGAATCCAAAAGATTTATCGGATAACCTTCTACAAGTGGGGGATTGTATAGAGAATGTTCCTGCAGGTAAGCCTACACGTCGATATATTCGTAAATGGGTTTTAATATTGAGCTGTATTAGTGGTGGAATCATGTGTGGTTGTTTAAGTCTTTGTTTGTATTTACAATATAAAGGTATTGTAGATGCATCCGTGGCTATGCTTCCAACTACGTTTATGATGCTTTCAGGATTTATTTGTAGTATTTATTTAGAAATTCGTGCTTATCGTGATTTTGATTCATATAAGCCATTTATATAGGGGGTAGTATTTATGATGTATTTTGTACCTTCCTGGTATTATGGAAATGAATATAAAGAAAATGAACAATATTTTTATGTGCGTCGTGCAGTAACAGAATTTGATGATAGTGTTAAACAGATTCAGATGTTTAACCGAAATGACATTATGGATTATAAAATTTTGAATTTATCGTATAGTCCAAACTTTCGTCACTTTCTTCATAGACAAAGTGTATTCCATGCACCATATTGGTCTTGTTTTGATGCGATACAAGAAATTAGACGTACAAAAGTAGATATTCTTTCCTATCGTGATTTAATGTGGCCTGAACATACAGAATTTGTCTATACGCCATTTTGTATTGTGGCTTATGTAAATAATATGAAATATGCGGAAGTACACTTTGGTGAAGATGGAAATATGATTGAAGTGTTTTTATTTCAATCTGAAGTTATGATTCGTAAAAATGTATATGATGATCGAGGCTTTTTATCTGTTACTATTATTTACGAAAATAATCAACCAATTTATGAACAATATTTGGATGGGAAAGGGAATTGGAAATTGTGTCATTTCTTTGAGGATGGGCATATTGAAATCAATGGTGAAAATCCATTTTATTTGATTGAAAATAAAAGATTTAAGTTTAATTGCTTGAACTATGATTCCATGGAATCATTGATTGAAGAAGTATTTTCAACATATTTAGATGAAATGACTTCAACAGATGATATTTTCTGTTTGGCTATGCATGTACTACATCATGATATGTTAGAAAAATTGTTTGAGAAGCGTAAGACAATCTTGTCTTTCTATCAAAATCGTTTGGAATTATTTGAAGATCCTGAATTGAAGTCTTTAATTCAAAATACCAATTATTGTATTGTGGATTCGAAACATAAGATTTCTTTATTGGAAGATTATGCAGAAAAGAAACTTCCAATTGTAGATATTACACCATTTGATACGCGAGCTGATTTTGGGATTAGTCAACAATTAACGGTTCAAAATATTTTGGTTCCTATTGATTCAATTGAACAATCTAAATTTGAAGAATTGATTGTTTTATTCGCATCCTATTTTGAAACAAATGAAACGGCACGAGTTCATTTCTTTACTCGAAATGCGAATTGGGATCGTGTGGATTCGATTTTGAATTTTACTCGTGAAGTATTAAAAGTGAATGGATTCGATGAAAGATTAGCTCGTAAAGAAACAAATGATAAAGCGGAGTTTGATTTGGACGAAGAAAAGAAAGTTCCAATCAAATTCTTCGTAGATCAATGTGTGGATGAATTGAGTATTTCTAAATGTATTCGTGAACAGCGTATTATGGTGGATGTGACAGCACGTCCAGATTTATATTTACAGATTTCATGTATCAGTAGTGCCATTCCTCAAATTGTTTCTTTTAATACACAATATGTGCATGATGGAAAGAATGGTTTTATTGTCAAAGAAGTATCTGAAGTATTGAATGGCTTAAAGTATTATTTGGATAATATTACGAATTGGAATAAGTGTATGATTTATTCTTATGAATTAGGTAAGGAATATAATACGGCAAGTTTGATTCGTAAATGGAAGGGAGTTATGAAGCAAGTTGAACAAGATTAGTGTTTTACAAGTCGGAAATGAAGACTTAAGTTTACAACTTCATATTCCTGACTTTGTGGATTGGAATTATGTGGACGATTTAGAAGAAGCTACAGAACGAGGTTATGATGTATGTGTTTTAAGTCGTTGCGTCAATAAGGAAGAGGCATATATCTTACTAAAGAAGATTCGTGCTCATACAATGTTTGTACTAGATTCGGTTGAATTGAGCGGTTGGACAAAATGGATTTGTACGTCTAGATGTGCAAAAGTATTAGATATTCAAACTTTACAGGGATTTATAGAAGAAGATATACAACTTTTCTATTCTTATACCTATGGTGAGAAATTTGTTCCTCAAGCTTTATCCGTTTCGCAAAGCTTTAAGGGCAGTATTTTCTGGAATGGATTTTCTGGTGTTGAACTAGAAGGTGATTATGGGGATGACTTTTACCAAGTGGCGTATTGGAGATATAATATCCCTCTATTTAAAGGTCAAATTTTAGATTTATGGTTAGAATATGAAAAGGATGATTCGGTTTCGATTGAATTGAAAATCGAACAGTTTGAAGGTGGTTCACTTTCATCCTTACAGAATCGTTGGATCTATTCAGAAAAAGATTTAAGTTCAATTGTTCATTTAAGTAATGATAAGATAGATGGTCCTGTATTTATTTCTTTACTCGCAAAGGGTAAGGGTAAATTAAAAATAGTAGGTTTACATGATCGTCATTCACGTAAAGAATATGGATCATTTTTACCTGGAGGAATCCGCAAGGTTACATCTAAACGTGAAGAAGTCTTTATGTACTTTGATCCAGGAGATATGAAACCACCTTTGAATGTTTATTTTAGTGGTTATAAGACGCAAGAAGGTTTTGAAGGATACTATATGATGCGAAATATGGGAGCACCATTCTTATTGATTTCTGAATCAAGATTGGAAGGTGGAGCTTTCTATTTGGGAGACAAAGAATATGAGAATCTTATTGTTTCTGGTATTCAAGATTGTTTGAAACAATTGGGTTTTGATAGGTCACAATTGATTTTGTCTGGACTTTCTATGGGAACCTTTGGCGCTTTATATAATGGTTGTAAATTAAGGCCGCATGCGATTTTATTAGGTAAACCATTAGCTAGTTTAGGAGATATAGCTAGAAATGAGCGTATTTCTAGACCTGGAGGTTTTCCTACTTCTTTAGATGTGTTGTCAAAAAATTGTGGAGATATGAGTTTAAAGTCAATTGATGCATTGAATCATCGCTTTTGGGATTTGTTTGATCAAACGGATTGGTCCCAAACTAAATTTATTGTTTCTTATATGTTAGAAGATGATTATGATATGACGGCCTATAATCGTTTGATTTCTCATATTGATGATGTGGGTGTTGAAGTAATTGGTAAAGGTATTCATGGACGACATAATGATGATACGTATAGTATTGTTGCGTGGTTTAAAAATCAATATGATGAGATATTAAAAAATGATTTTAATCGAGGTGAACCAGATGAAGAATAAATCATGGAAAGTCGTATGGAATGAAGATACGTTTGGAACCTATTTATATGGTTCAAAAATTTGGCTTCATTCTCGTGAAGATATTGAATTTGAAAATGAATTGATGCCTCCAGGAACGATTATTAAAGAGTGGTATTCTAAAGTAAATTATCAAATGATGAGAACAGAACCATCTTTACCAATTATTGATGGGGAGAGTTCTTATCATATTCAAGTGAATATGAGTGATTTTGAATCGTATTTAATACGAATGGTATTTTATGATCGTTATGAAAATGAGGCGGGTACACTTATCATTCGTGAACCGGAAATGGACTTTAAGTGTCCTTTAAAGACATATAGCTATCGTGTACAGCTAATTAATGCGGGTGGCACAAAGATGCATTTTCATTCTTTTGTGATTACAGAAAAGGAAGGGTAAAATGAATAAAATTGATAATAGATTACACTTTCTTTTGGGTAAGGTCAAAGAGGAGTGTAAAAAGGTTAAAGAGCTTAGTGATTATGAATTGAAGAATAAAACGTTGGAATTCAAAGAACGTTTACATAATGGAGAAACAACAGATGATCTTCTTCCTGAAGCGTTTGCGGTATGTTGTGAAGCCGATTATCGTGTATTAGGTATGTTTCCTTATGATGTACAAATTTTAGGTGGTATTGCACTTCATTTGTGCTATTTGTGCGAAATGAATACGGGGGAAGGAAAGACTTTAACGGCAACGTTGCCTATGTACTTAAATGGATTGACAGGAAAAAGTAGTATTTTAGTAACAGCCAATGAATATTTGGCCATTCGTGATGCCGAAGAGATGGGTCAAGTCTATAAGTTTTTAGGTTTGAGTGTAGAAGCGGGTGTAAAGCGTGATACAAATGAAAAGTTAGACAATGATTCAAAAAAGGATGTCTATAATGCGGATATAGTATATACAACGCATGGCGCACTTGGATTTGATTATTTATTAAATAACTTAGTACAGTCTAAAGAAGATCGTTTTATGCGAGATTTTTATTACGTAATTATCGATGAGGCGGATTCTGTATTATTAGATAGTGCAAGTATGCCTCTAGTTATTTCGGGTTCTCCTCGTGTTCAATCCAATTTATATGGAATAACTGACTTTTTTGTGACGACATTAGTAGAAGATGTTCACTATGAAATTGAAGATAAAAAGGTATGGTTAACTAATAAAGGAATTGAATATGCGAAGCGTTATTTCCGTATTGAAAATTTATATAGTAAAGATAACTTTGATGTTTTAAGACATATTCTCTTAGCTTTACGTGCCCATTTCTTATTAGAAAAAGATATTGATTATGTCGCAACAGATGAAGGTGAGATTGTATTACTTGATAAGAGTACGGGGCGTAAAATGAAGGGAATGAAACTTCGTGGAGGTTCTCATCAAGCGATTGAAGAAAAGGAACATTTGAAGTTAAGTCAAGAACAGCGTTCGGTTGCTTCCGTTACGTATCAAAACTTATTTAATTTATTTCCGAAGATGTCAGGTATGAGTGGTACAATCAAAGATGGTAAAGAGGAGCTTTTAGAAGTCTATAATAAAAGAGTTGTTGTGATTCCTCCACGTAAGCCAATGATTCGTAAAGATATGCCGGATAAGTATTTTAAAACGAGTGAGGAACAGTTTGATGCGGTCATACGGGAAACTGTAAGAAGACATAAAACTGGACAGCCCATATTATTGATTGCGTCTTTAATTTCGGATACGGAAATGTTGTCAAAATTATTGGTTCAAGAAAATATTGAGCATAGTGTATTGAATGCGAATAATGCGTTTTGGGAAGCGGAAATCATTAAAGAGGCTGGTCAGAAAAATGTTGTGACAGTGGCTACAAGTATGGCGGGTCGTGGTACGGATATTCATTTGGGTCCTGGTGTTAAAGAACTTGGTGGTTTATGTGTATTAGGAATTGGTCGAATGAGTAATACACGTGATGAAAGACAGGCAAGAGGTCGTGCAGGACGTCAAGGAGAGCCAGGTGTATCCATTTTCTATACTTCATTAGAGGATGATGTATGTACGATTTTAGGTGAAGATTTCTTAGAGAAGTATATTGATAAAGGAAGATATATTTCTAAGCATCGAATCAAGAAATTAATAAATAAATCGCAAAAAATTAAAGATGAGTCGAGTGTTTCCCAAAGAAAAAGTTCAGTGGATTATGATAGTGTTATGAAGCGTCAAAGAACGATTATGTATAAGACAAGAAATGATTTGTTGGATGGAAAAAGTTTGGATGAGAATGTCTTGATTCAAATTTATAAACAGAATATAGATGATTATGTAAAAGAAAATAAAAAGATGGATGATAAAACAATGTATCGTTATATCTTAGATAATTTGTCGTATCGACTTAAAGAATTGTCAATTTCTTCTGCCAATAAAAAAGATTATTTAAAACAGTATGCGGATATGGCATTTAAGGATAAGAAACAATTATTGGGAAATCGTTTCTCAGAATATTGTCGTCTTTGTACATTAAAAGCCTTAGATGATGGTTGGATTGAAGAGGTTGACTACTTGCAGCAATTACAGGCAGCGATTTCTGGTCGTTCTACGGCGCAGCGTAATCTTTTATATGAATACCAAAGGGAGGCAAGACTTTCTTTTAGAGATATGGAAAAATCGATAAAAAAGGCGATGATTCGTAATATTTTACTTGGAGAAGTCTCATTTGGTAAAGACAATGAAATGATTATATTGTATCCTTAAAGAAAGGAGTTCTTGATTATGATATATAATTTTAATTTAGGCATTGGCTGGGCAAGTAGTGGTGTTGAATATGCTCAGATCTATCGTGCTCGAATGTTTCGTAATATTGGTGTCGATGCCAAGTTTGTATTTACAGATATGTTTCCTTCTGAAAATATGGAACATATGACAAAGAATATTGGTTTTTTAGATTCGGAAGTTATTTGGCTATATACATTCTTTACGGATTTTAAAACAGCACCTGTTACATATACGTTGAGTGATTTAGAAAAGACATTTACAGATTCAAATTATACAAAAACAAGAGAAGGCAAGATTTGTCGTTATGTGTTTGGTGGAAGTAATAACTTTTATACAGCTTATATGGTCAATGATCATGATGATTTTGTGCATCGTGTAGAATTGGTTTCCAATGGCTTTTTGATTCGAAAAGATTATTTTACATATGGACGTGTATATTCAGAATATTATGCGCCATTAGATAATAAGGCTCATTTATATCATCGTCGTTTCTTTAATGAAAATGGTAGTGTTGCCTATGAAGAAATCATTGATGATGATCGTGTGATGTATAAATTTAAAGATAAGATTCTTTGTTCAAAAGAAGAATTTGTGGGATATATGGTATCCCAATTACATTTAACGAAGGATGATGTAGTATTAATTGATCGTTCTACAGATATTGGCCAATCCATTCTAATGAATTGTAAGCCTGCAAGAGTGGGTACAGTCGTACATGCGGATCACTTTAGTGAAAAGGATACAAATGAGGATTATATTTTATGGAATAATTTCTATGAATATGAGTTTAATATGCATAAACATATTGATTTCTATATTTGTTCAACACAAGCACAGAGTGATTTGATGGTTCAACAATTTGAAAAATATTATGGTGTAACACCTTGTGTATATACCATTCCAGTTGGATCCTTACCAGAATTGAAATATCCTAGTTCTACTCGCAAACCTTATTCTTTGATTACGGCAAGTCGTTTGGCTAGTGAAAAACATGTAGACTGGATTTGTAAGGCTGTAATTCAAGCTCGTGCTGAAGTGCCTGAAGTATCTTTGGATATTTATGGTGTTGGTGGTGAAAGAGAAAAACTTGAAACGATTATTCGAGATAATAATGCTTCTGATTATATTCATTTAATGGGTCAACATGATTTAAGTGAAGTATATCAAAACTATGAGGCTTATATTGCCGGAAGTACAAGTGAAGGCTTTGGACTGACTTTAATGGAAGCGGTTGGTGGAGGATTACCAATCATTGGTTTTGATGTTCGTTATGGAAATCCTACTTTTATTCGAAATGGTGAAAATGGATATTTAATATCTTTACCAGAAGAGGATAAAGAAAGAATAGAGGCTTTAAGAAAAGGTATTGTCGATTTATTTAAACAAGACTTAGAGAAGTGTCATTCTGTATCTTATGAAGTAGCTAAGGATTTCTTAACTTGTAACGTACAAGAAAAATGGAGGGAAGCTGTATGTTAGAAACTCCAGTTTTATTATTAGAAAATTTTGATGAAGAGAGTCAAATGTTGTATCAAAGCTTTAGAACTTCTGGCTTTGATGGTCCGGTTTTCACTTTTAGTGATGAAGGCTTTTTACCAGATGATGTGACAAGTATTTATACGTATTATTGTGGTAAAAAAGAAGGAGGAAAAGCTCGCTATTTTAATCAAATTGATGTACCGGATTATTGGGAAATCAAGGCGAGTAATTCAGGTGGCCAAGTCTTTGATTTGAATCATGAAAGAGGTAAGATATTCTTCGCATCTCCTTTACATAAAAGACTTGTGAAGATTGTAGATTGGTATGATGATACGCATGTCGTTCGTGTAAGTGATCATTATAATAAGTATGGTTTTATGTATGCCAAGACAATTTTTAATAAAAAAGGTCAGCTAGTATCTAGAAGTTATTATGATGTGTCTGGCAATGAAAAAGTGGTTGAAAACTTTGTCACACATGACATTATTTTAAATCAAAATGACAAGGTATATATCTTTAAGAATAAAGTGGAATTTGCGAAGCATTTATTTGAAGAATTATATATTTATCCAACAAGATTATTCTACAATTCCTTATCTAATCCATTCTTTGTATCTGAAAACTTAGAAGACAAAGAACATAGTGATGTCTTATTCTGGCAAGAAGGATATCGCGAGGATATTCCTGGAAATATGCAGGTTATTCTGGATGGTCATTCTAGAAGAACTTCTAAGATCTATGTTCAGAAAAAGGAAGCGTATGAAAAGCTTATTGAATTAGGGGCAAATAGGGATATTGTGAAACCACTTGGTTTTGTCTACAATTTTGAAAAAGAGAATGGACATACAAATAATATATTGATTTGTACAAATTCAGATCGAATTGAAAAATTGAATGAACTAGTTGTGAGTATGCCAAATATGAAATTTCATGTTTGTGCATTAACAGAAATGTCACAAAAGTTGATGTCTTTTGAAAAATATGATAATGTACACTTGTATCCAGGATGCAAGGCGAGTGAAATACTGAATTTATTTGGCTTAACAGATACATTGGTGACTAGTTAATATATTCGACATTAATGGTGTCT